>ERZ795053.3955-NODE-3955-length-16404-cov-5.941403_pt1 | contig 16404 bp, 16 predicted proteins | sample MGYA00375137_ERZ795053 | MGnify/ENA primary metagenome ERZ795053 (study PRJEB30182, sample SAMN05720284) | activated sludge metagenome | isolation source: Anaerobic digester | place: Hong Kong | collected 2014-12-17 ...
CGAGGTACTGTCCGCCATAATGGCGATACTGTAACCCATATCTCTGAAATACTCAGCAATAGTTATACCCGTATATATCGACGCTTCACGAGCCGCAACAGGCATATCGGAAGTATTGGCGATAAGCACGGTACGCTTCATAAGCGGATCACCCGTACGAGGATCTACGAGTTCGGGAAATTCGTTAAGAACGTCCGTCATTTCGTTGCCGCGTTCGCCGCAGCCTACGAAAATAATAATGTCGGCGTCAGCCCATTTCGCTAACTGGTGCTGCACTACCGTTTTGCCGCTTCCGAACGGTCCGGGAACGGCAGCCGTGCCGCCTTTCGCTATCGGGAAAAGAGTGTCGATAACTCTTTGTCCGCTTATCATAGGCTCGCTGGGAGCATATTTTTCTTTATAAGGTCTGCCGCGTCTGACTGGCCAGCGTTGTGTCATTGTAAGCTCGGTAACGCCGTTTGCGGTTTTTACCTTTGCTACAACCTTGTCTATGTTGTATTCGCCTTTTTCTATAATAAAATCGATTACGCCTTTAACGCCGAACGGCACCAAAATTTTGTGCAAAACCGTCTTGGTTTCCTGCACCGTGCCGAGAACGTCGCCGCAAACGACTTCGTCTCCTTTTTTAGCGGCGGGAACAAATTCCCACAATTTTTCTCTATCGAGCGGTGATGCCTGAATACCTCTCGCTATGCGGTCGCCCGACATTTTTTGTATGGTATTAAGCGGACGTTGTATTCCGTCAAAAATGCTTTCGATAAGTCCCGGTCCCAGTTCTACGGACAGCGGATGACCTGTGGATACGACGATATCGCCCACTCCCAAGCCGCTTGTTTCTTCATAAACCTGCACCGACGCTTTGTCGTTTCTAAGCTCGATAACTTCGCCGATAAGCTTTTGTTCGCCTACCAGTACGACGTCGTACATTTCGACGTCCGCCATATTTTCCGCGACAATAAGCGGTCCGCTGACTTTTATTATTCTTCCTTGCATTCTTCTTCCTCTTTATTAAACAATATATCCATACCTATAGCTTTTTCCACGTCTTTTTTTATTCCTTTCATTCCGTAGCCCGTGCCTCCGCCTTCTACGGGAATGGGCACAAGCACAGGATAAGGCGTTTTTTTACATTTTTCTATTACTTCGGGTATTTTTTCCGCTAACGTTTCGGCAATAAATATCACGGCAAATCCATCCGCGGACAAATTTCTGATAAGCAAACGCGCCTGCTCGGGAGTGGTCGCGTCAAACACTTCCACACCGATAGCCCTAAAAGCCGCTACGCTGTCTTTATTTCCGATAACGCCTATTTTGTTATACATAAAGCTCCTTAATTCTGCTTTTAATAACTTCTTCTTTTACATTGTTTTTTACGCCGACAAGTATCCAGCGCAAATTTTCTATTTCCGTTTTTTTGCTCATAAAATAATTTACGAGCGGATAAACGGTCTCCATATCGTTTTTATACGGTGTTAAAATTTTCTTTTTTATGTTGCTAAAATATATTTCCGCGTTTACTATCGGTTTATCTTGTCTTATGCTTTCTGCGCAAATATCGCCGAGTTTGCGGTAAGGCGTATCGTGAGTGTAATTAAGTAATCCGTCCAATCCTTTACCGTACGCTTTGACGATTTCGTCCAGTATCAGCGAACCGCCGTCGATAAACATTTCCGCGTATTGATTATCTTTGTAATGAATATACAAGCATCTGAACGCTGTCAAAATATTCATCATATCGATATCCGCTGTAAAATACTCGTTAGCGTATATGCTTTTGGCAAATTTAAGATTATCGAGTATATTGGCGTATTTAGCCTTGTCCAAAACGGTATCGATAAACTGAGCCGAACCTTTGCCGCTTTCATAAGCTTCGTCTATTATTCGTAACGCGTCGCTCATAGGTTTCGGCAAGTCGTCGTAGTCTATGCTGTCGATAGCGTCGGCAAGAAAATTAACGTCGATGTTACCAAACTTAGTGGCGGAATTTTTGGCGTCTATTCCCATACGGCGTGCTTTTTGTAACAATTTCGCGTTAGTATAGTCGTAACCGAGAATAAAACAATCGGTCAAAAATTTATTCGGCGACATTGACTTGAAAAAATCAACCGTTATTTCCAATTCCTTGTCCAAAAGCTGCTCAAAGTCGCTGCCAGAGTTTACTGTCATACCGCCCGCATAATTGTTTTCATACAATATTTTTACAGCGGCATCAAGCGAATTTGATTCGGCTATTCTATTCAGTTTTTCACGCCCGATAAGCTTCGTGGTAAGTACAGCCACTCTGCCGCTTGCGTACAAGGTTATGTTGTCTGTCATAAATTTTCCTTAAACAATACGGTCGCAACTTTGTTTTCAACGCGTTCTCTGCTCTCGTCAAGTAAAACGTCCAAAGTCAGATTCTTTTCATATTCGCCTTTTGCCAGTATTATTCCGCCCTCAAAATCGCCGAAATTTTTCGCTAATTTTAAGTTTTTATCGAATTTATTTAAAAAAGTCTGAGTAATGCGTTTTGAGTCGTTTTCGCAAATTATTACGTTTTCGCCGTCGGCAGCGTAACGCGTAATAAGCTTTCCGATAAGCTCGCAGTAAGTTTTATCGTCCATTGCGACGACAGCTTTCCCCGCGTCTACAAATGCCTGTTCGAGAAGCTTTTGCTTCGCGTACAGTCTGCTTTTTTTTGCATCCAAACCCGCGACCGACATACGACGGCGCAAGTTTTCGGTAGCGTCCGACGCGGCTTTTTGTTTCGCCTTACTGTGCTTACTGGAAACATTCTCATTAGCCTGCGCATAAATACTTTCCGCGCGCGAATTAGCGTCGGCTATTATTTCTTCCGCTTTTGTTTCGGCGTCGGATAATATTCTTTCTATTATCGTTTCTTTACCGCTCATATTAGATAGCTACTCCAAGCCATACCATCAAGAATGATACGAGCAAACCGAAGATAGCGTACGTTTCAACAACGGCAACCATAGCGATACCTTTACCGCTCATATCGGGGTTTTTGCCTACCATAGCAATAGCGGAGGCTCCTACTTTACCTTGGAAAACCGCGCTGAAATATCCTACGATAGCGATGGGCAAAGCTCCTGCGATATATTGCAAACCTTGTTCGATAGTCAATGCTGCAATTGTTCCGCCAAGTACGCCGATACGCAGACAAATTACGAAAGCTATAATAAATCCGTAGATACCTTGCGTAGCGGGCAAAAGTTGAATAACCTGCAATTTAGGATAAACGTCGGGTTTTTCCGCCGCTACTCCGGCAACGGCTTGTCCGCCGAGCGTTACGCCGATAGTGCTGCCGATACCTGCGGGTATAAATGCCAAAGCCGCAGCCACAAAAGCGAAAATAGCTCCCCATTGCATAGGTTCAGCCGCTGTTGTGACGATTGTTCCGGCGTCTTCGAAAAAAGCCAAAAGACTTGTCAACATAAAAATTTCCTCCAAAAAATTCAGATAGTATTATTTAATCGTTTAATAGTTTTGTATATTTTGTGTTACCAGCAAGCGGACTGAATCTTAGTCCGTCGCCCGTGTAAAATTTGCCGAAAAATTCGATATGCTGTAAACGCGCGTCGTGCACGTACGCTCCCAGTAAGTTTATTGCCAAATTAAGTCCGTGTCCAAACAGCAGCACGACTACGCCCAGTATAAAGAAATACGGACTGCCGAGCAGTAATCCCGCCAGCGTATTGAATACCATTCCGATAACGCCCGTCGTTAGTCCAAGACCAAAAATTCTCAGGTAACTGAGAATATCGGAAACCAGACCGATAACTCCCCATACTCCGCCAAGACCGCCCGTGACTTTGCCAAATCCTTTATTCTTTCTGCCCGCGGTCAAAAGCACTACCGCCAAAGCGGCAAGCATAATTATAAGACCTATATCGGTGAGCATGGATAAGTCTTGCGCGGAGCCCGTTAAAGCGGCAAATCCGCCAATGATAGCCAACAGCAAGCCTATATCAAAGAATATCCATACAAAAGAGTCTAAAACAGCGTCGAGATAATGTTTTTGACGTATAAGGTTTATGGCACGCATAATCATACCGCTTATTATATGCAAAGTGCCTAAAATAAGGCAAAGCTCTATCATGCCGAGAGGATTCGTGAGCGGACTTAAAAGTACGGGTGAAAAAATGCTGCCCTCGGGGAAAGAAATCGCGAACCAGCCGCCGAATAATATACCCCATATTACTGTGGAAACGCCCGAATAGCCTATAATAAGCACCAGATTTTTCATTCCGCCTTCGGGTTTTATAAATTTTACAAATAAAGCCGCTACGAGCATCATCACGACACCGTAACCGACGTCGCCCATCATAATGCCCATAAACAGCCAATAGAAAACCGCCACAAACACGTTGGGGCTTGCTTCGCGGTAATCGGGCAAAGAATACATCTCTATGATGGAATTGAAAGGTTGGAAAATCTTGTTTGTTTTTATAACGGTCGGCGGTTTCTCGTCGTCGGTCGGGTCGACATATTCCTGCGAACAAACCGACGTATTGTTTTCCACCGTCTTTTTAATGGTTTCAACGTCCTCTTCCGCAACCCAGCCTTGCATTAAAAACGCCTTTGAGGTTTCGCAAACGTTGAGATTTGATTCGTTTAATTGCAACGCTACGGAATAATAATCATAGAGCAATTTTAAATCGGGTAAATACTCTGTAAGCTCCTGACATTTATTGAATAAAATATCTTCTTTTTCTTTGTTAAGTCTTTCGATTTTGCCGCGGTGGTGTCTTATCATCTCCATTGCCGTCACGTTAAAATCATAACCGCATTGAGAAAAATTCCATTTTTGCAAAGCTTCGCGTATTTCTTCTTCGGTTTCTTTTAAGGTTATCGCCATTATCGCGACATCCGTACCTTTTTCGCCTATATAAGCAAACTGCGTTTCGGGATAATCAACGACAAGTTTTTCAAAATCTTTTCTCTTAAAGTTTTGGACGATACCTAGTAAAGACGCGGTGTGCGCCGTATTTTTTACGTCAAAAAACGCGATATCAAGATTTTTGTAAATTTCCAGACTTTCCGATTCCTGACGGAATTTTGAAATTTCGCCGTCTATTTCGGTAATTCTGTGCTGATATTTTTCCGCTATATATACGGCGTTATCGAATATATCTATTTCTTTTTCGCTTATTTCATCAAATTTAGCGTAAGACACTTCCGCTTTTCTGCCGCCCGTTTTTATGGCGAATTTCGCTTTCTTGTCGCCTTGACTGCGGACGTATGCTTGTTTGACATCCATCGCGTCCTTTAAAAAACGAATAACGCCGTCAATCTGGCTCATCTTCTTAATCAAAATATCGGTTTTTTCTACGTCGAATTTTTTTGTAGTGTCTTCGATTTCGTCCATATTGATAAGATGAACCTTTTTTGTGCGGGACAAAGCGGTGAAAAGTTTTTTCTTTTCACTAATCAGTCCTATAAGCGTAAATTTTTTCATCCGTAAAATTGGCATTAGTCTAACAAACTCTCCAAAATAACTTTTACTGCTTTATCCATATTTTTTGTTGATTTTTCTATAAACAAAGCGTCAGCCGTCTTGTTTTCAGCCAAAAACTCGGCGGCTTTTTTTTCAGCGTTTTCCGCCGCTGTTTTCGTTTCATTAGACATAAATTGTCTGATATCTTTTGCGCTTTGTTCGTTTATTTTCTCAGCGTCGGCTGTTGCAGCGGAAATAATTTCACTCGCTTTTTCACGGGCAAACCCGATAATATCTTCCGCTTTACTTTCCGCTTCGACAATAGATTTTACAACGTCTTTAACCATTTTTTCCTTTTTAGCCCTCTTTTCTTTCTATCTCAGCTATTTTTTCCAAACGTCTAAGATGTCTGCCTTCTTCAAATACCGTGTTCAAAAAAATTTCGGCAAGCTCTATCATTTTGTCCACGGAAATCACTCTCGCGCCCATAGCCAAAATATTGGCGTTGTTGTGGCGGCGCGTCATCTCCGCCGTAAAACTGTCGGAACAAACGGCGCAACGAATACCCTTGACTTTGTTTGCCGCTATCGACATACCTACGCCCGTGCCGCAAATCAAAATACCCCTATCGCATTGTCCGCTCTGTACGGCTTTTGCTACCGCGTACGCATAATCGGGGTAGTCGCAAGAATCCGACGTATAAGTGCCAAAATCTTTGCATTTGTAGCCTCTTTGCTCCAAATAGGCGATAAGTTTTTGTTTGGCTTCTAATCCCGCGTGATCGCAACCCAAAGCTATCATCGTTATTCCCTCCGAAAGTTTCCTTTTTTATATTAGTCCGTTATTACTTTATTATTTTGTTTTGTGCGTTAGTTTTATATCAATTATGACGGCTTACTCTTAAATAAATTTTAAATAAAATTCTCGCCGACAGATTTTATCATTCTGTTTAACACGGAAAAACCTTCTTCCGTTTTCGGGCAAAACATTTCTATAATGTAATCGTATTTTTTTTCACATTCGCGTAATGCCGAAAAAAGTTTGTTTGCCGCTTCCTTTTCCGTCTTGCCTAAGGAATATACTTGCTTATTCTCAAAAAATTCTAGATATTGTTCAAGACAAAGTATAACCGCTTTTTGTCCGTTTGACATTAGTTTGTCGTAAAGTTGTGTAACTTTTTTCACGTCGCAAGCAGTATCGAGAGCGGCTGGTATTGAAGGAGCATAATGACGGTATCTCATACCCGGCGAATTGACTTTGCGGTTTTTGTCGCTAAACGTCAGTACCTTTTCACCCAAAACTTTTTCAATCTGCTCGGCTGTGACTATTCCGGGGCGTAATATCGTAGGCTCCGCCGTCATATCAAGCACGGTTGATTCTATACCGACCTCGCAGTCGCGTCCAGCAAGTATCAGCGGTATTTTGCCGTTAAGGTCTTCAAAAACCGCCTGATAGGTCGTGGGACTCGGGCGCGAACTCAAATTCGCGCTGGGAGCCGCAATCGGGACTCCGCAAGCGGAAATAAACGCTCTGGCTTCCGTTGACAACGGCATACGAATAGCGACGGTATCAAGATTTGCGGTAACTAAATCGGGTACGGAAGTTTTCTTTTTCAACACTATCGTAAGACTACCGGGCATAAGCTCATTGATAATTTTTTTAGCTTTATCCGATATATCGCAAGCCAAAAGTTCTATAGTTTTAGCGTCGGCAACGTGTGCTATAAGCGGATTGTCGCTAGGTCTGCCCTTTGCTTCAAAAATCTTTTTTACGGCTTTTTCGTCAAAAATATTCGCCCCAAGACCGTAAACGGTCTCGGTGGGGAAAGCGACGATTTCGCCTTCCAAAATCAATTTTTTTGCCAAATTCAAAGATTCGGCGTTAATTTTTTCGATTTTGGTTTCCATAAAATAATGATAACACAAAGGCATTTTTGTGTAAAGTTTATAAACGCCGTATTAAGCAGCGTAAAAAAAATTTTGCGTTAAATATTAAACGCAAAAAGTTTTATAAAAATATTTTAAATTTTGATATGACTCTATCAAATTTAGTCGGCTAATTTTTGAGATTTTTTATCAACTGTTTTTTTTTAAATCGTCTTTTATTCATCAAACTTATCTATCAAAACGGCTCTTACTGGCGAGCCGTCGCAACCCGCTATATTAAGCGGTTGGGCTAGTAGATAATACTCGCCGCATTTGACCGAACCCAGTCTTATTCCTTCCAATGGGATTATTTTTTCTTTGAGTAGTATCTTATGAACCTCCATCGGTTTTAGGCTATCCCCTACGCTTTGACTCTCCGTACCTACGAGTATTACGCCCTTTTCCGCTAACGCAACAGCCCCGCTTTCAGTCAATACCCCGTTGCCTTTAAAAAGCACCCGTTTCGCTTCAAGATTCATAGCATTAACGGCGGTTTCGTCTATTTTGCCGTTTGCTTCCACGACCTGCGCTTTACCGATAAAATACGCCAAAGGCAGCTCGTCAACCGCTTTTCCGTCCGCCAGAAAATGCTTTGGCGCGTCTATATGCGTGCCGTTATGAACGCACATAGTGAGGTTTGACAAATTATATTCGTCGTCGGCGATATTTTTTACCATAGTAACTTGCGGAGCAATATCACCCGTAAAAACTTCACATGTCGTTAGTTCCTGCGATATATCGTAAATTTTCATAAGAAACTCCTTTGACGGTATAATATAACCGAGAGATTTTTTTGTCAAGGACGCGGTCGCGGTATTGACACGGCAAGGTAATTATGGCATTATTTAGATATGGATAAAGAAAGTTTTGGTGATAAAGAATTACCGCGTAATCTTGACAGGTTTATCAAAGACAGAAAGGCGTTTCTCGATGTCAAAAACAACCCCGAGCAAAGAAAAATCGTTATCGGTTACGGTATCGCTTCTTGTCTATGGGCGATAGCGGCATTTGCGGTGAGCTATCTTAGTTTTATCGGCGCAAACGCGCTTATGAACGCTAACGTAAGCCCTTATATCTCATGGCTGTTTATACCGCTTTATATCGTCGCTTTCGTTTTTCCTTTTTATTGTTTTGCCGAAGGTCTTATCGGGGCGGTAAGGCAAATTCAGCTAGATAAAAAGTTTTTTGGCATACTTGGGGCGATTTTAAATCCCGTTGCTATTACCGCGGCTTATTACTTGATTTTAACTAACATTTAGGAGTATCTAATGACGAAGATAGGCATTTTTTCCGACACTCACGGCAACTTTTTCGCTCTAAAAGCGATATACGACGAATTTACAAAACAAAACTGCGACGAGATTATTCATACGGGCGATATTATTTCCATAGGACCTATGAGCGCGGAATGCCTTGACTTTATGTTTTCGCACGAGATTACTCTTATTAACGGCAATCACGATATAAATTATATCAACGACGACGTTGTTCCGCCGATGATGTCGCATGTACCGTCGGAGCATAAGCGGTACGTTTTTGATACGCTTGGCGAGACCTACCGCGAGCGTATGCGTTATTTACCTTTGATTGTGAAAAGAAATATTTTCGGTCACAAGTTCGCTTTTTTACATTACGGACTGGCGAAAAATAACATTTATAAAAAACACACGTTCGAGCAGATAAACCCCTATCCCACCATTGAGTTTTTTGACGAAATGTTTTACGGCATAGACGCCGACGCAGTGTTTTTCGGACACAAGCACGAAAGTATCGACCTAACTGGCGAGCGCGTTTATTGCGACGTGGGCAGCGTCGGCTGTCACGAAAAGAGCGAAGCGCGCGGAATAATATTGAACGTAACGCAGGAAAGTTTTTCCTACGAACGCATAGCCGTTCCTTATGAGCGGGATGCGGTAAAAAAGGAAATAGAAAGAAGGCAAATTCCTTGCGGAAAAGAACTTTTTGAGTTTTACTTTAAAGAAAATTTAAATAGATAAAGATAAAAAGAGCGACACTAATTCACATTTAATTTACGGCTAATAAAAATCTTGAAACAAATAATTGTAGTGTGATTTATAGTGTGATTTTTGCTAATCAAGCTTATCTTTTGTGTTTAGTTAATACGTTATGACCAAATTTCAACTTAAATTTTGCAAAGCGAAAAAATAAGCTTAAAAACGGTTGAAACAGTCAAAAAATAGTTGACATTAAGCCCAAAGCGTTGTATCATAGACTTCGCAAAAACGATATTCCTCGTTAGCTCAGCGGTAGAGCATCCGGCTGTTAACCGGAGGGTCGTCTGTTCAAACCAGACACGGGGAGCCATAAAAAAGTCCGTAATCTCTAACGATTACGGATTTTTTGTTTATTAAATTTTTACTCAAACAACCCTACGGTAAACTTGAAAAAGGGTTGTCTAGTCGTCTATCTTTTCGGCTTATTTTTTTGAAATGTTGGGTTATTTTAATTGAAAAATCAAAGATTTAAATCTTTTACGCTTTCTCGTTCGATTATTCGTGTTTTAATTAAGACGTGTTCGATATCGTCGTTTTTATTCATAAGGCGGCAGATTTCATCCGAAAAGGACTCTGTATTCTGCCTTACAGTGGTAAGCGGCACGTCCAGCATAGAAGAGAAAAATAAATCGTCGTAGCCTATTATGGAAATATCGTCAGGAATAATTTTATTTTTTTCCATAACTGCGCGATAAAAACCATAAGCCATAAGATCGTTGCAAACGAACGCAGCCGTTACGTCGGTTTTTAGCAATTCCAAACCTTGCTCATAGCCGCTGTCAAATTTGTAATCGCCTTGTCTTATAATTTTTTCATCTATCTTAATGCCGTTGTCATTAAGCGCATCCATATAGCCTTTTATTCTGAGTTTTGCGGAATAACTATCGGAGGGACCCCCTATACAGCCGATTCGTCTATGACCTTTTTTTATCAAATATTCGACAGCTTGGCGGCTGCCCAAGAAATTATCACCCGCAACAGTGGAACAAGGCATATCATCGGAATAACGGTCGAAAGCCACAACTTTTTTGCCCGATTCAATAAAAGAATTGATATACTTACTGTTTTCAACCGATTGAACAGTCGGACAGACTATAAGCGCGTCCACATCTTTCGCCAAAAGCAATTGCGCGTATTTGATTTCCTCGGAAAGATTGTCATTTGTATTGCATAGAATCAGACTGTATCCATTATAACTTAGGCTTCTTTCGAGATTTTTAGCTATCTCGGCAAAAAACGCGTTGGCTATATCGGGAACAATAAGTCCTACCGTATTGGTTTTTTTCGTTACCAGTCCCACGGCAAGAGAATTTGGCGTATAATTGTATTTTTCCGCCAACTCAAGCACTTTTTGTTTTTTCTCTTTAGATACGCGGACGTTTTTTCCGTTTAAAATCAAAGACACCGCCGTGGTTGATAAATTCGCCTCTTCAGCCAAAAATTTTAGGGTTGTTCTCATACTATTTGTTTTATTATCCTTTAAAATTATCCAGTTCGCTTTTCGTGGGTATTGACTGCTGCGCGCCGTGTTTAGTTACCGTCAAAGCGGACGCCCGTAATGAGAAATTAAGAGCCGCCGCATCGTTTTTGCCCTCCGTTAGAGCGGTAGCATAAGCGCCTATAAAAGTGTCGCCGGCGGCGATTGTATCCGCGACCTTTACGGGAATTGCAGCAAGATGTCTTATTTCTTCTTTATTACAAAAAACGCAACCGTCTTTACCAAGAGTTATTATAACATTTTTTACTCCCAGTTTAATAAAATAATTGCGAATTTTTTGATAATTAGTATCTATGACAGAAATACCGGACAAAATAGCGGCTTCGCTTTCGTTAGGAATAAGATAATCGCAATACTTATAAATATTCTCGCTCAGTTTTTTAGCAGGCGCAGGATTAAGGATAGTAATCATGCCGATACTTTTCGCAATCTCTAAAGTTGCGCTGACGGTTTCAATAGGAATTTCCAACTGCGTAACTAATATATCGCCTTTTTCAGCGTTATCTATGAGAATCTGTCTAAAATCATTTTCCGCGACTAAATTATTTGCTCCGCCGTCTATGACTATACGGTTATCATTATTTTCGATAGTTATAATGGCGACACCGGTTGAAACATTTTTTTTCTGTATGTAACGCGCATCAACGCCGTAATCGGAAATGGATTTGATAATCTTTTCAGCAAAGATATCGTTTCCCACCGCGCCCAGCATAACGGCCGAGCCGCCGAGTTTAGTAGCGGCAACTGCCTGATTGGCGCCCTTTCCGCCTGAACTTATGAAAAAATCTCTGCCGACGACGGTTTCGCCACGCATCGGCATTTTATCGCAGCAGATACTGAAATCCGTATTCATACTGCCCAAAACAAAAATTCTGCTCATTTATTTTTACCTTAACTTTCTAGCAATTTCTACTGTCTCTGCCGCAAGACCTTTTATACTTAACACCTTGTTATCTCTAACGTAAGTATTAAGAGTGTCGCCTATAGGCTTCGTCCATTTTTCACTTACGGTTTTTTCTTTTTCTATTATTCCTAAAACAGCGGCAATCTGCGCCGCGTTGCAGTCCACGTCGTATCCTATCATGGAAACAATATGCATAGTCTCATCGAAATCGCCCCTGCCGAAATACAGCGCAACGACTTCCGCCGCCGCATTCGGATATGCGTGAATCCAGTTGTATTTTTTATACTTTTCTATCGCTGATTCCCACGCGGACTCCCAGTCTGTGTTATTTTGACAACAGCAGTACGCATAATCGACCACGGAAAAATATTCGCTTTTTTTCGGAAGATATTTATATATCGAGTCGAAAAGTATTTGTTTAACGTCCCCTATTACGTACGCTAAACTTGCCATTACCGCGTTGAAAATTTCACCTAAAACTCCGTTGTTATAATGCGATACGACACCGTCCATATAAGCGTAACGTGCGGCTTCCAAAGGTTTTCCCGGCGCGACCATTCCGCAGACCGCTCCGCGCATTTGCGCGCCTATCCATTCGCGATATGGATTGTGCAAAATACCGCTTTCGGGCGGATAAATACCCATTTTTATATTTCTGAGCGCCCATTCTTCCGCTGACCAGCCCGAAGGAATAAGCGCCGCCCATTCTTCTGCAATATCCGCAGACGATAGATTTTCCCCTTTTCTTGAAAGCGCTTTTAAAAATGCGATTTCATAAGTTATATCGTCGTTAAACGTATTAGGTTTACGAACGTAATCGTATATCTCTCCAAACGCTTTTCTTATATTTTTCGTGACATAGCCTTCAACAGCTGTGCCTATCGCTCCGCCTACGATTTGAGCCAGCCACCCGTAATAAGTGCGTTGAAGGTAGTCGTCCGAATTTTTATCGTATTCGGGTAAAACTTGTTTTTTATTCACATCCATTAGATATTTATTGAAAGTGTCGTAAACTCTGAATTTGAGCGACGGATGACCCTTGATTTGTTTCGCGCTGTCGAATATGCGCCAAATCCTGCAAGTTATGCGGTTGAGCGAAACCATATCGTTTTTTTTCAAAAAATTAAGTCCTTCGTCGATAAGTTTTTCGGCTTCTGAAACGTCGTAGCCCATATTTTCCATATCAGCCACCGCGGCAATAATCACTCTTTCAGGAGCGTTGCTACCCGGCACGTTGCTTTGCCATTTCATTCTCAGCATAGCGTCGTCGGCTTTCTCAACGTCACCCATAGCGGACCAACCTTGTTCCTCGTCTTTCAAAACGACGGGTATCGCTTCGCTCATCAATTTATATTCACTTTCCCATGCTTTCATCTTTTTTTACTTCCTTTACGATTTTAACTTTTGTATTGTTTTTCATCGAATACAGTATCAGCGCGATTATAGTCATTAAATAAGGCAAGGTATTTAATAATTCATACGGCACGTTAAGCCTTGTCTGCGCTTCTATCGAAAAGGCGGACACAGCGCCGAATAAATACGAAAACAACATCACCAACCACGGATTTCCCGCGCCCATAGCTTCCGCCGCAAGGCCTATAAAACCGCGTCCCGCGACCATTCCGCTGTTGAATGTAGATAGATAGGACATCGATAGGAATACGCCGCCGAGACCAGCAAAAATACCCGCTATGATAAGCGCGTAAAATTGCGTAAGTTCGTTATTTACGCCGACCGAGCGTGCCGCTATCGAATTGTATCCCACGGACTTTATCCTTAGTCCCAATTTTGTTCTTTTCAACATAAACGCCACTATCGCTACCGACATAATCACAACATAAAAAAGCAGATTTTGTCTGAACAATATTCCTATAAAAGGTATATCTTCAAGATACGGCACGTTCAAATAAGGCACTTGAGTGCTTGGAGCGTCGGTTGTATCGCCTTTGCTGCCGACAACCGCGTACATTAAAAACACCACGAAACCCGTTGCAAAAATATTGAGAGCGATTCCCGCGAGTATGCTGTCCGTTTTGAGTTTATGAGAGCAATAAGACAGTATCATACCCATAATAACGCCCGTTGCGATTCCCGCAACGCATCCTAATACCCAGCTTTTGCAGTAAAAACTTATCAATGCGCCGACAAGAGCCGATACTGACATACTGCCTTCGATGTTAATATTTGAAATACCAGCTTTTTCGGAAACCAATGCCGCCATAGCCGCGAAAAGTATCGGTATCGTAAGCGAAAGCGAAGTAAAAATAAATTCTTCGGAAGCGATCATCTGCAATATTTTCATTGTTTAACCGCCTCCTTGTCCGCTTTCGTTTTAAAAATTTTATTTTTGAATTTTGCCATAAAGGATTGACCCGCGACTATTATGATAATAATCGCCTGAATAACTTGTATGAGTTCCATCGCCACGTCCGTCTGCAAAGCCATAAGGCTGGCTCCCTGTCTTAGATATGACAAAAACAGCGCGGCGAACGGCACCAAAATAGGATTGTTACCCGCTAAAATAGCGACGACAAAACCGTCGAAACCATATCCGGGTAACGTTTTCCAGTTGAAACGCGCGTCCATGCTTCCCAGCACTTCAACCGCGCCGCCAAGACCGCCTAATCCCGCGCCGATAATCTGAGAATAAATTACCGCGCCGCAAGCGTTCAGTCCTGAGAAATTAGCAAAATCCTTGTTGTCGCCAGTCATTCTTATGGCGTAGCCCCATTTCGTTTTGTATAAAAACACCGCGCATAAAATAGCCGCCGCTATCGCAACAAGTATTCCCGTAGATAAATAAGTTCCGCTAAGAAGTATTCCAAAACGGTTCGATTCCGGTATGATTTGTGTAGCGATATCGCCGCTGGCTTCGTCGCGAAGAAAATTATTTAAAAAATACATGCCTATCCAAAGCATTACGAAATTCAGCATCAGCGAAACGACAAACTCGTTGACGTTAAGTTTGGCTTTTAATACGGCAGGCACAATTCCAAAAACGCTCGCGACAATTATCGCCGCAAGGCAGGATAAAATCACGGAAATAAATCCGCTCGCGGGCAAATATATAGCGACGACCGCGCCTGTAAGTCCGCCTACATAAAACGCGCCTTCGCCTATCATATTAAACTGACCGCACTTTATCATAAGGCTTGCCGCCACACCCGAAAAAATAAGCGGTACGGCTCCGCGCAAAATCTCGCCCCGCCAAAATCTGCTTTTGAGCGGTCCGAAAAACAGCGTGGAAATCGCTTTTAATGGTTCTTTTGAGCAAAAAAGAAGAATAATGCAAGTTATTCCCAGAGAAATCGCCACCGCGACAACAGTTCGCAGTATTGAAAAATAGACGTCTTTTTGTTTTCTCGTGGGACGAATAAAAGCGTCGGATATTTTTCTCCAAAGTTCGGAAAAAAACGTTTTGAGTTTATTAAGCATAGAAGTCATTCCGCCATCCTTTCCATCGTTCTCAATCCAAGCATATACAGTCCCAGTTCTTCGTACGTCAAAGCCTTAACGTCGCTAAACTCCGCAACTATTTTGCCTTGACGAAAAACAAGCACTCGATCCGCCAGTCCGAACAGTTCCGATAAATCGGACGAGACTAAAAGCACTGCTGTTCCGCTGTCGCGAATCTGAACCAGTTTATTGTGAATAAACTCGATTGCGCCGACGTCTACTCCGCGCGTAGGTTGATCCGCAACTAAAAGCAGCGGTCTATCGGACGTTTCGCGCGCTATCACAACTTTTTGAATATTACCGCCCGAAAGCATACCGACGTTCTGCTTTACTCCGTCGCATTTTATGCCGTAATCTTTTCTGCATTTTTCCGCAAAAAGATTAATCTTTTTTTTGTTCAAAAAAACGCCGTCGCAAACCTTGCTTACATTAGAAGAAATCACGTTCTCGGCAATCGAAGTTTTTACGTCAACGCCAAGTTTCATCCTGTCTTCGGGTATATGACAAAGTCCTAGTTTGCGGATTTTACTTATCTTTTTCTTTTTAATATTTTCGCCGTTTAATACGACTTCGCCTTCGTAATTTTTGTCAAAGCCTGTAATTATATTGATTAATTCCCTTTGTCCGTTTCCTTCCACGCCGCAAAGACACAGTATTTCGCCGCTTTTGCACTCGAGCGAAACGTCGCGTAAAGCATATTTTTCTTTCGTATACGCTTTAGACACATTTTTGACAAACAAAACCGTTTCTTTTGGTTTCGCAATGGTTTTTTCGACTTCGCGAATAATATCTCTGCCAACCATAAGGCGGGAAATTTCCTCTTCGCTTATATCGCAAACGTTTTTCACAGCGATAAATCTTCCGTTACGCATTATCGTAATTCTGTCGCAGATTTGTTTGATTTCGTCAAGTTTATGCGTAATCATTATTATCGTGTATCCGTTTTTTCTAAGCAGTATAAGCTGTTTGAAAAATTCTTGCGTTTCCTGCGGCGTAAGTACGGCTGTTGGTTCGTCGAGAATCAAGATTTTACAATTTCTGAATAATGTTTTAAGTATCTCGACTTTCTGCTTTTGAACTATGGATAAATCGCCCACGATTTTGTTCGGCTCGACAGACATTCCGTATTTTTCGGTCAGTTCGACGAGTTTCTTTCTTGCGGCAGATCT
>ERZ795053.3958-NODE-3958-length-16384-cov-5.046359_pt1 | contig 16384 bp, 4 predicted proteins | sample MGYA00375137_ERZ795053 | MGnify/ENA primary metagenome ERZ795053 (study PRJEB30182, sample SAMN05720284) | activated sludge metagenome | isolation source: Anaerobic digester | place: Hong Kong | collected 2014-12-17 ...
ACGACTCGGCGACATTCATCACCGACGGGATGGAGATTGCCGAACGAGCCACGGCGAACCAGACGTTGGACGAACCACGTTGCAGCGTGCGCAGTTCCTGATCACAGCCGGTCTCGGAGGTCTCCAGCCATGGCCGGGATCCGGAACAACGCCTGATGCCTCGAAGCGCCGCAAAGTCGAAGGCCCCGTCCATCGACCTCCGTTGTCCGCATGAGCAGGTCACGACCAAGTCGGAGAGTGCGGACGTGTGACCTTGGGAGACCAATGTCAGGTCGTGGCCCGCGTGGCCGACACCCCCGTTCTTGTGCACCCAAGCTCGATAGGGAAAGTCCTCGATGTGCCCGTTGAGGCAGCATGAGACGAACCGGGAGGGAGAGACCAGATCGTTGCAATTGGCGCATCGTTGCGTATCGGGGTCGATGAGCTGCCAATGTGGGCCCAATCGACGGCATCCGGTGCAGAAGGACCACTCGGGAAAGCGCACGGCCGGCACGTCGCCGCGAAGCTCTCGCCATGTGGGTGGGCTTCGGAACTCGCTGACGCGGAGGCTGCGGGCCAAACGTGGCTCCGCTATCACGTCTCCTCGGTGCCAGTCGTCGAGGCCGCAGATCATGACGCTGTTGTCCTCCGCCGGTAGCAGCGATCCGACTCCGAAGGTCGACACCAGACTGGTGCGGCGTACCTTTGCGACGATTTCAGTCGCCACGACGAGGCCTCCTTCGTCGCACGAGGAACACAGTCGACTCCGCATCGACGTCACGCATGCTGGTCAGTGTGGGCCATGGTGGTTCGGCGGGCGGGAATGTGAAGTCCTCTGACTTGCGGGAAAGTGCCCGCGAGGCGTCGACGAGGAGCGCCCCACGAGACCTGTCGAACCAGCCTTCGTAGTGGTTCACGCCGGTGGCCGATTGCCACTCCTCGACCAGATCCTCCAGCTCTCTGCGGATTCGGGCGTCCGATTCGTCGTCAGGGGGTATGTCGCCGTTCGGTCTGAGCGCCTTTACTCGTTCGAGGACGACATCGATCTGATCATCAAGTTCCGACAGCCAGCCGTCCGGGACCCCGGCAGCGGAGCTGGGCGCAGCGGCAGGAATCCGATGCCGGGCCAAGGAAACCAGCACGGCGTGAAGCGCGCGGTCCCTCGCTCGGGGGGCAAACGGCGTGGCGCCGGTCGCCTCGACGTGGCGGTAGAGGGTCCGATGGTAGGCCGCGAAGTTCTCGTAGTGCGACAGATCTCGACTCCGCCCCGAGTTGTAGACCGTGACGACGAGTCCCGGGTCCCGTCGGCCGACCCGGGAGGTCGCCTGGATGTACTCCGAACTCATCTGAGGCTGGCCCATGACCACCATGAGGCCGAGACGGTCGACGTCGACGCCGACGGAGATCATGTTGGTCGCCAGCACGACGTCCGCTGCCTCCGCTTCCCCCCGTACGCTTTCGAGGATCTGGAGCTCCTTGGGGATCTCGGAGGAGCGTTTGCGCGAGGTCATCTCACGCACCTCCTTCACGTCCCGTGGGGCCTCCCCACGGCGTCGCGCGATGACCTTGATCTGGTCAGGGACGTCGTCGAGAACTTGGATGTACGCGCCGCCGAGTACGCGCAAGCTGTTGAAGTAACCGAGCAGGGTCCAGTAGAGGTCCGCGGAGGCGTCGTCCTCGGCTACTGCAGCGGCCGACTGCAGGAGGGACGCGTACACCCTGACCATGAGCGTGGTCTGGCTTGCACCGGGAGCCATGGCCCCGACGTACTCCCGACTCGCCTTCTCTTCCCGCGGCGCCTCGACCGCGAAGTACGAGTCGCGGTGTGTCAGAGCCGGGGGAGGGAACTGGCGAGACTCACGTGCGAAGACAGCCCGCACCTGGTCCGAGGCCCGTCGGATGGTCGCTGTCGATGCAACGATCTTGGGCGGTGCATCCGTGGCCGTGATCGCGTCGATGGCCGTCTCGTAAAGGCCGACGATGGTGCCGAGAGGTCCGCTGATGAGGTGCAGCTCGTCCTGGACGATCAGGTCCGGAGGAAGGAAGTCGACGTCCTCTCCGATGCTCGTGCTACCGACACCGAGCAGCTGTCCCACCTCTGTCTTCCACGGCATCATGGCGAATTTGTCCACCGTTCCGATCACCAGCGAGGGCCGGTTGGAGTAGACGTCCGTGTCGATGATGTGGACGGGCAACCCATGACGGAAGGTGCACGAGTCCTCCCCACACGCCACGCGCATCCATTTCCGATCGACGATCTCGTAGTTGTTGTGATCCAACGAGTTGCCGCACCACGGGCATTGGCGGAGTTGTACCGGATCACTTTGATCGTCCGAGTCGGCAGCGCCGGGACGCCGTGCCTTGTTCAACGCCTGCCTGGCTTTGTCCACATCGTTCGGAGTCGACCCCTGGCCGACCCACAGCCCGATCGAGATCGGCTGCGTATTCGGCAGTGCCGCTCGCCTCTGGAGTTCCAAGGCGCAGATCAGTCCGGTCGCCCGCTGATACTGCTGGAGGGTGAGCAGTCTCAACGTGTACCGCATGAGAACAGAGACGCCGGCCGCCCTGGGATCTCGAAGACGCCGGAGCATGATGGCGATGCCGATGATGCCGAGGTAGGCCTCGGTCTTGCCACCACCAGTCGGAAACCACAGGAGGTCAGCAATGCGCCGGTCCGGGTGCCGCGCGTCGGCGAGGCCGCGCAGGTTGGTGAGGATGAACGCGATCTGGAAAGGACGCCACCGTGCGTCGGAGGTCGACGCAGGATCCCCCCTTCCACCCCCTCTGTGGAACTCTTGTCGGCTTCGCTGCTCCGCCATCGCCCGATTGGTCAGTCGGAAAGCCTGCCTCACGTGGGAGTCATCACGGAGCAGGGTGACCCCGGCCCGCATCCGCTCGGCTGCTTCGCGGGCCTCGGCGACGTGGCGACCTAGGGTGGCGACCTCACCTTCCGTGAGGCCTGCCTGTCCCGCCGCCAGTTCGTCGATCCAGGCCTCGTACTGGTCGACGAGCCGGTCCAGGACGAGGAAGTCCTCATTCTCCGCAAGCGCGTTCATGGAGAGATCGAGGCCGTCACCGCCCGCGGCCTCACTCAGGAGGAGTTCGTGGCGGGGAAGGAAGGTTGTCGACACCTCGTCGGGATCGTCCCCTTCCCATACCGCGGCGCACCCGTGCCCCACGGCATACGACCGGACGTCACGGAACAGCAGCTGCTGTGAACCGATCTCTTCCTCGTCGATCCCGGCGACCGTCGGAGCCGGCCGCTCCCGCAGTGAGGTGCCGAGCGGACGGACCCTGATGGTCGGATGGAACCAACAGGCAGCATCCTTCTGTCCCGGTTCGGCCTCGAGGGTGTTGATCAGCGTCAACGTCACGGCGACGGTCCCCTGCCTCGGACTTCGAACATGCGCCATCAGGTCCAGGCCCTCGGTGACCGAGAGCCTCACGATCCCGGGAACGTCCGCCGGGATGTCTCGGGCCCAATCAGGGAGGGTCTCGCGCACCCAGTCGTTCTCTCCCCGTTCCGAATACCTGCTCGCCGACACCACGACGCGCACGCTTGCTCGGACGCGATCGTCCACCGCGACAGTGATCCCCATGGAACGAGGGAAGCGCGTGTGGGACATGGCGACCCCGGGATCACTGGGCGTGTCCACGCTCTCGCCGTCAGTCTCGTTCTCCATGTCGTTCTCGACCTCGTCCTCGACGGAGACCGGAACTCTGAAGGCGCCGCCGACGACCTCGGGAAAAAGGATTCCCGTGACGAAACGAGTGAGTGGCGCTTCGGTCAACGTGTCGTCGGATGGCCCACCGAGGAGGTCTTCCTCAAGACGTCGCAGCACGAAATCTCGTGTCTTGTATGCGTTTTCCAGGCTGCGCATCTCAGTCACCCCATTCGAAGTGGACGGGACCGCTCACACGGGCGCCCGTCCAGAATCCGTGTCGACCGGTGCCATTGTCATCGGGCGGTCCGACAACAGTCTCGAGACCCTCCACTCGACCGCCTCGAAGATTCGGCACGCGTCCCCCGAACGATAGCCGCCGTATCAAGAGGCCGAGCTCCTCTCCGGTCCGTGCGACCTCGTCGCCGTCGACTGTCGCCACCCATGACGGGATCGACTCGCCGTCGACGGTCACATGTTCATCTCCGCTGGTCCACCGGACGGGAGATCCCGGCCGATCCTTCAACACGTCGGATGTCGGCCCCAGCGCTCTGGCGTGACTCGGCTCCATCAGGAAACCAAGGGTGCCGCGGCCACGAGGGGCTTGTTGGAGCCAGGTCCCGCTTCGGTGGTCCTTGCGCCAGCCTCTCGAGGAGATCCCGCGGCATCGGCTCAACCGAGACCGAGCGCGCGACATGGCGACGAAGAGTCGATGCGCCGATGCACGCTCGTCGTCGCTGTGCCAGTCCTCCACCTCGACCAGCACGACGTTGGCGAATTCGAGACCCTTCGCTCGGTGCACCGTGGAGGCGATGATGGATGCTGTCGGCTTCCGCAGGAGGGTCAGCGGGTACCTGCGGGATCGGAGTCCCGCGGCGAGGTCGCTGAGATCGAGCCCGCGGCGCGAACCCGCCACCTTGACGAGGGTCCTCCACGAGGCCTCAGGATCGGGTAGGTGGGCCTTGTCCGCGAGATCGAGGAAGCCTGAGCGCTCGATCGTCCGGACGGGATGCCGCTCGAGGAGCATCCCGATCCACGGGGCAAGGGACGGATCCGTGGCACTCGCGGCCAGTTCGACAGGTACGCCGTATGCAGCGAGTTGCGCCGCCACCAGGCCTGCACGGGCATTCGTGTCGGTGAGGAAAGCCGTGGTGCCCGTCCAGGCTCTGACGTCGTCGGCGAGATCCTCGTCGACGCCGCCCAGCGGGGGTAGCTCGGCTGCGACGTCCGTCAATCTGAGGAGCCGTGCGCCGGCCGGCAGCATGGTCAGCTCGGGCCGGACCAGTGCGACTCTCCTGGCTTCCGGCGTGCGAGACCGGTATTCGCCGGTCAACGTTGTCTCCTCGACCTCGAAACGTCGTCGCACCGTATCCAGGAACTGCTCGGACGTGAGCCCATCCTCGTCGGACAGCTGGAAGTCATAGAGACCCTGCATCGGGTCACCGAGCAGGGTGAACCCGACGCCTCTTTCGAAACCGACTTCCAGCAGCGTCAACAAGAAGTCGGCGCGGATCCCGACAACGTCCTGGACCTCGTCCACAACCACGTGCCGAACGTCAGGGAAGACCGGCTCGTCGCTTCTGCGAAGCAGTCGCGTCGCCTTCTCGATGGAGGCGTCGTATGCCGTGTATGTCGGTTCGGTGTCCTCGAGCTCGTTTCGGACCCTTGCTGCGAGGGAGTCGATGGTCGTAGTGTCGACCCCCCGACCCTCCTCGACCACGTCTCGCGTCCTGGCGCGGACGACGGAGACAGCAGCGTTGGAGAAGGAGATGACGAAGATCTCCTCGGGATAGAGGCCGTGCTCGGTGAGACGCCGGCATCTCTCACCGACGACCTCGGACTTTCCCGCGCCGGGGCCGGCGATGACGATCTGGTTCTCGTCCGGTCGCGCCGAGGCGACCCGTTCCTGCTCCTCGTCGAGCGTCACGGAATCCGTCATACCGCTTTGCCCCGCCCCCAGAGATGTTCGAAGTGGCGGAAAGCGAATGTATCCCCGTAGTTCGTCAGGTTGTCGGCGACATTGACGATGAGGACCTCGTCCTTGCCGCCGTTCAGTGGACCTCGCAGACCGCGACCGATCATCTGTTGATACACGTTCGGACTGAAAGTCGGACGCGTGATGAAGACGGCGTCGACCTTCGGGACGTCGAAACCTTCTGTGAAGACGTTGTAGTTGGTCAGGACGCGAACCTTCTTGTCCTTGAAGTCCTGTACATAGCGCCGTCGCGCGTGCGAGTCGGTCGTGCCGGCTACGGCCCTGGCCTCCACACCGTGATACGTGAGAAGCGCAGCGAGCACCTTGGCGTTCTCGACGGATGTCGCGAAGAGGAGGGCCGATTCCTCGGGCTTCAACGCCAGGACGGCTCGGACGATCTCGGCGTTCCGCGCGTCGTCCTTCCCGAGTCGGCTCTCGACCGAGTCCGGAAGGTTCCTCATCTTGGTCACGTGGGCGACCTCCTCTTCGGTGAGTTCGAGGTCGGCCCCTTGAAGTTCACGGTGTCGGATCCGCGCAAGAACCCGGTGCTCCTGCAGGTATCCGTAGACGTCGTCACCGGGAAAGACCCCGTCGTCGAGGAGGTTCTCGGAGTAGCGGCGGGCAAGCTGCTCGGTCTCACGTTCGTTGAAGCCGCGGAACGGCGTGGCGGTGAGGCCCATCAGTGGTGTCGACATGTCAGCCACGCGGGTGGTCCCTCCGAGCGCGCTGAGCGCTCGCGTGTACTGCGGCCCGATGGAGCGGTGGGCCTCGTCGACGACGATCATAGCGGGATGCATGAGCCAGCCATATGTCTCCTGCCAATTGCCGTCGTTGCGCGTCACGACCGCATCCAGCTTGGCGAGGGATGCGACCACGACCTGATGGCCGTCGCGCTCCTCGGGTTCGTTGCTCGCCCATAGACGACTGAGGGTCATGTGGACGCCCGCGGGTCCGTGGGCTCGCCACACCAGGGACCACGTCTGTATGGCTTGCTCGCACAGTTCGTCCGTCTCCGCCAGCCAAAGGATTCGCACATCCTTGCGTGAGTCGACCATGTGTTCGACCAAGGCTTGGACCGCGACACGGGTCTTGCCGGCACCCGTCGGCAGTGAGAGCAATCCCCGGTTCTTGGTCGCCGTCGGGTACAGGAGAGCCTTGACCTTCTCGGCGATCGCTCTTTGGTAGTCGTGAAGTTCCCCCAGGATCGGCGGTCCCTCGACCTCCATCTCCGCCTCGCGCCTGGATCCTGAGAAGCCGGCGAACTCGGCCGGGAGGCCAAGGGTTCTCACCCACTCGCGTGCGTTGCGCGTGCCGGCCCACTGGGAGGGTGGATTGAGGCCTTGGCGCTCGAGGGCGATCCGGTGGACTTGAAGAACCGCATAGCCGTCCACCGCCAGGGCCAGTTGGGCGATTTCGCGATCAGACAACTCTTGCGTGTGTTCGTGCGTGAGGCCGTCCAGCGCAGCCGCAGGGATGGCTCCCCTCAGCGCGTCGATTCCGACGGCCAGGATGAGCTTCTCGAGAACGTCTTCGGCGGCGGCGATCGATTGACGCAGCTGGCTGCGGCGCTGGTCCTCCATCCTGCGGAGCACCACGTCGGGTTTGATCGTGTGGCTGTCGAGGGCCCGCGAAACCTGGGTCAGAACTGCTCGATCGTCGGTCGCTGTCAGATAGACGGTCTTCCCTTCGCGATACTGCTCCAGGGGTCGAGACTGTTGCCCACCCGGAGTGGCTGTCAGCAGTTCCAGGCGCGTGCAGGGCTGGGCGATGAGGTCATGATCGCTCAGGTCGAGCGACAAGCGGAGGGGGGGAAAGCGGTCGATCAGGGCGTATGACTCACCCGCAAACTCGAAGTCGACGGTCTCAGTCAGCAGTTCGTCGCCGTCGGCCATTCCCCAGCGCTCGCGCAGGGTTTCGGCGTCGCCCGCGCTTCTCACGATGACGGAAGGAACCCCTGCAGCGACGAGAGATGTGAAGACATCGACTCGGCAGGTTATGGCCACCTCACCAGGCGCCACCTCGACGTGTCCTGGACCTCGGCGCACCTTGATGCGGGGCGGGGGAGCCTGGCCGACATAGGCGGCCCAGGCATACGCAAGAAAGCGTCGATCCTCATCCCAACCCCGCGCCTGATCGAGGAGGGCCGCCCATCCGTCCGTGCGCAGCTCTGCGGGGTCGGCTTTGAGACCCAAAGCGTCAGCCTGCTCCGTGGAGATGGTGACGTCCACAAAGGGAAGAGGCTGCGCGACGTCGTCGATCACCGCGATGGCCTCATCCCGCCGCAACGAGCGATCGACGGGCTGAATGCCGACATCGGTGCGGAGTCGTCCGTGCTCTCGCAGGTGGAACCACGTGCCGTCAGGTAACCACTTCCTGGACGAAGCACCTCCCGCTCGGGACACGTACCAGCGCTCGTCTCCGACGAGTTGTTTCATGACGGCTGTGGTGAGCGCCATACGCCCTGCGTCCGACAGATGAGCGAGGGGACCCAGGGGCCAGAGCACAGCGCCCTGGTCTATGTCGATGGACTCGTCGCGGAGATGGGGTTGCCCGACCTTCTTCCGGAACTCGTCTCGAGCAAGAGCCAGCTTGGCGGTGCGCCAGGCCTCGGTCGGCGCCGACCTGAGCCGTTTGGGAGACGCTACGAGCCCCAGACGTTCGAGCAGCGGAAGATCGTCCCGGTGGAAGCGGGGATCGACGAGGTAGTCCGGGTCCCGCGAACCGTCGGCCGGAACGAGCGGTCCGGCAAGGTAGACCTCGCCTGGCGCCTTCCACTTTCCTGAGTAGGTACGCACGCGAAGGCGTCGGAGGATGTCCTCTTCGAGGACGTCACGAAAGATGGCTTCGGCTTCCTCGACCGAGTTCTTGCGCGAGGCGAGCCACACTCTGTGCCAATCGATCGACGCGTGTGTGAGTTCACTGCGAAGTTCTCCGGCGTTGTCGAACAACTCGATACCCAGCCGATTGAGGGCCTTCACCACTCGTGAGTCGCCGGCGAGGACGGGGTCGATGATGAGTCGTCCTTGCGGATTGCCCCCTCCCGGGAGAAAGACCTCGCCACGTCTGCAGGCGTCGAGTGTCCCGTCGTCCATCAACAGCACCCGGGCCCTTATGAGCTCTGGTCTCTTTTCGGGGTCCTGGACGCGTTCGAGAAGCGCCGCGACCAGCCGCACTGCAGCGGCCGATCCCTCGATGGTGGGTTCCTTGACCAGGGATTCCACCCACTCCTTGAGGGTCACCGCGTCACGATTGTGGTAGCGCAAGAGTCGTAGGACTTTGGATCGGTGTTCGGTGCTGACGATGGCATGGGTGGCCCAGGCATCGGGGTCCTTGCACGCCGATGCCCACAGCTCCAGCTCATCGGGCGTCAGTCCCTCTGGATGCACGCGCACGCGCGTCGGATGCCGGAGGCCACCTCCGAGCGTCGGAATGCACTGACGCTCCGAGACCGCCTTCATCACAGGCTCGTTGAGCACGTCGTCCGCGTGGTTACGTGCTTCCTTACCGCGAGCCGGCAGGACGTCCAACACCGCTGTCGGCTTGTCGGAGCGATGGATGGATGCCAAGGCGTCCCCGACCAGTTTCGGCAGAACCTGCGTGAGCAGTTCGTCGTTGAAGTCCCCGGCGAGCAAGGACTCCCTGTCGTCGGCGAGCTTCCAGGGAGCGTTGACGATGCCGGACAGCGTTGTCCCGGAAACCGTCGGAAAGTAAGCCCAGAAAGTTCCTACACCTTTCGGCGCACCTTCGAGAGGGGCAGCCCAGGTGATCTCGAGGCTTTCCCGGGCGGCTGCGTAACCGCCGTCCTCCAGGGCGGATCTGCTGGGTGAGTGTTTCTGGGAGCGAACCACCCAGATGGACCTGCGGTTGGCATCGTTCAGGACGTATGCTCCGCCCTCTTCACCGGAAAGCGTGATCGAGCGGCTGTGCCCGGATCCGCGATCCTCGAGGCCGAGTTGTTCGACGTGTGGCGAGAAGAGCAGGAACTCTGCGGGGAAGCCTGCGATGCTGCGGGCGAGGACATCGCGATTCGCCTTGATCGGTGCGACGACCACCGTGGTCGCCCACTTCATGAGGCTTGCCAGGACTGCGTCGCCTCGGCTCGCGTCTGAAGGGTCGACCGGCCGAGCCCAGCGCATGACCGGGTAGTGGGGGAGTCCAGGGACGATCCGGGACAGCTCGGCCAGGGATTCCTGTCTGTCGAAAGCGAAGGACCCCGAGCGGCTGATGACGCGTGGGCTGTCGGTGACGGCCAGCAGTGATTTGAATCCCAGTCCGAAGCGCCCGATCTGTTCGTCGCGCTTGACCGAATCGTGGGTTGCCATGAGGGCGATGACTCCCTCGACGGTGAAGGGCACACCGGAGTTCGCGACATACAAGGAATGGGCGGTCAGGACGACCTCACAGCGTCCTGCTCCCGACCCGAGGCGCATTGCGTCAGCGGCGTTCTGGACGAGCTCGAAAAGCTGTCTCTTCGCGTATGCCCCTTCGGCGATCGAACGCTCGATGTTCGCATCCTGGCCGATGCGCCGCGGCTCGTGTCGATAGGTCCCCAGCACCTTCTCGGCCTGCTCCTCGACCGCGCGGGCAACAGGTCCGTCGAGCCCCGCCCATATCATTGCCAAGACGCGTCATCCTCTTCGGTGTCGTCGATTCGCCCCTGCTGTCGACCGACGGCGACGGGGTGTGCCGGCCCGACGCCCTGGTCAAACCCTTGCCTATCATGTGCGAATGCCACCGACGCTGGTCGCGGACCATCGACTCCTTGACGTCGTAGCGGGTTCGGTCGTGGTCGTGCGGGATGAGGAATGGCTCGTCACGCAGGTGGCTCAGACCCAGGACGGGACGTTGGTCACCGTTCAGGGCCTGTCCGAGCTGGTCCGGGACACGACTGCGCAGTTCTACTCGGGGCTGGACGAGATCACGGTTTTCGATCCGCGGCAGACGACGGTGGTGGGGGACTCGTCTCCCAACTACCGTAGGGCGCGTCTCTGGCTGGAGGCGACGCTCCGCAAGACCGTCGTCCCGGTCGGTGACACCACTCTGACCGTCGTCGGTGACATGCTCGCCGATCCGCTTGACTACCAGCATGCCGCCGTGCGGAAGGCGTTGAACCCGGAGACCCTCCGTCCGAGGATCCTCCTCGCGGACGCCGTCGGCCTGGGCAAGACCCTGGAGATCGGCATGATCCTCAGCGAGCTCGTCCGGCGCGGACGTGGCGAACGGATCCTCGTCGTCACCCCGCGCCACGTGCTCGAGCAGATGCAGCACGAGCTCTGGACGCGCTTCGCCCTGCCGTTCATCCGGCTCGACTCCGTGGGCATCCAACGCGTCCGGCGGCGGCTTCCTGCCTCCCGCAACCCGTTCAGTGTCTACAAGCGGGCGATCATCTCGATCGACACCCTCAAGAGCGACCGGTACCTCGCCCACCTGCGCAAGCAGCGTTGGGACGCCGTCGTCATCGACGAGTCGCACAACGTGACGAACTCACAGACGCAGAACAACCGGCTCGCGAGCGAGCTGGCCCCGAGAACGGATGCCCTGATTCTGGCGAGCGCCACTCCGCACAACGGCCGGAAGGAATCCTTCGCCGAGCTGGTCCGGCTCCTCGAGCCCACTGCGGTGACTCCCGACGGCGAGCTCGCCCAGCAGGAGGTCGAGCGCCTGGTCGTGCGGCGGCACCGCCACTCACCTGAGGTCGCCGGCGTCGTGGGCGCGGACTGGGCCGAACGCCTGGAGCCCCAGAACATCCTCGTCTCTCCGTCGTCCGAGGAGGACGCGGTCGCGCAGGAGCTGTCCGACACCTGGCTCTACCCGACGAGTGGCCGGAGCCCCGCATCCGGCACCGGCTCCCGCCTCTTCGGGTGGACACTGGCCAAGGCGTTCCTGTCCTCGCCGGCAGCTCTCGTCGAAACCGTCGACAACCGCATGAAGCGGCGATCGGACCAGGACGACGCCGAGGCGTCGGCGCTCGAGCGCCTCAAGACCCTTGCTCTGGCCGCCGAAGGTCGGAACTCCGGCAAGTACCACGGGCTGCGCAAGGAGCTCGAGAGGATCGGGATCGGTCCCGACTCACCGGAGCGCGTGGTGGTCTTCGCGGAACGAGTTGCCACGCTCCACTGGTTGCAGACGGCACTGATGTCCGACCTCAAGATGACCGATCGTCAGGTCCGCGCGATGCACGGCGCGCTGTCCGATGTCGAGCAGCAGGAACTCGTGGAGGAGTTCAAGCAGGAGAGCGCACCGGTGCGCATCCTGATAACCGGCGATGTCGCCTCGGAGGGCGTCAACCTACATCGCCAGTGCCACGAGATCATCCACTACGACATCCCGTGGTCCCTCATCCGGATCGAGCAGCGCAACGGACGGATCGATCGCTACGGCCAGACTCGCAGGCCGCGGATCACGACCCTGCTGCTCGAACCGACCGACACCCGTTTCACCGGCGACCTTAAGGTGCTCGCCTCACTGGTCGCCAAGGAGGACGAGGCCCATCGAGCCCTCGGCGACTCCGCGTCTCTCATGGGCCGTTGGTCGGTCGAGGCCGAGGAGGACGCGATCAGGGACGTGCTGGCCGGTCGGGCATTCCTAGAGGACGTTGTCGCCACTCCGGAGGACGTCCTCGAGGACGGCGGCATCGCGGCCCTGCTCGCCCGTCTCGGCGTGGGCACCGGGACGACCGCCGCCGCGAATCCCGAGGCTCCACAACCGGATCCGGACGGCCGGCCACGCCCCAAGCGCTCCACCGTCCTCTACGAGTCGCAGGTCGACTACCTGCGTGACGCTCTGGCACAGGTCTACCCCAGGCCCGGCGACGCACCTGACGACCTCGGGGGCGGCGGGGTGGGATGGATCGACCACGGCCCAGCCCAGATCGTGGAGCTGACCCCACCCGCCGACCTCCGGGCCCGGCTCGAGCTCCTGCCGCAGGAGTACCGGCGGGATCGGCGGGTCACGGAGCGGCTCAAGCTCGCGACCACGAGGACCAAAGCGCAGGCAGAGCTGCTCGCTGCTCTTCGTGATGATGTCGGGGCGTCCTGGCCGGAGGCGCACTACCTCGGACCCCTGCATCCGGTGCTCGACTGGGTGTCCGATCGGGTACTGGCCGTGCTGCCCCGCGGGCAGGTGTATGCCGTGCGCGGTCTCGTCGACGGCCCGACCGTCCTGCTCGTGGCCACCTTGACCAACAGGGCCGGCCACACCGTCTCGACCTCGTGGCTCGAGGTCGCCTTCCCCGAACTCGGGAGCCCCGGCCGGGGCCTTGTCGTGCCGCACGAGTCCGTGCAGGACCTGATCGCGTCCGTCGGTCTCGACAACCTCCCGGCGAATCCCGGATCGGCGGCAGGAACAACACAGATGACGCATCTCGTCGCCCGCGCCGTGGACGCGGCCGAGCGGTCGCTCGGCCCGGTCTTCGACGCGGCGGAGCAGGAGGCCCGGGAACGCGTCGATGCGTGGACGCATCGGGTCCGGACGTGGGAGGACGAGGCCGATGCCCTGACCCAGCGTTCGGCGGTCAAGATGCGCCGTGTGGGGGTCGAGGAGGAGCGGAAACTGCTCGAGGAACGGCGTCCGGAGCGACGGCACCTCCGGCCGCTCCTCGTGGTCGTCCCGGCCGATCACCCGACCACAACCGGTAAGGAGTGACGGTGCCCGTCAGCGATGCCCTGGTCATCGGCGAGGAATGGATCTCCGAGCACTACTTCACGACCGACGCGACGAAGGAGTCCTTCCTCGCCCGGGTGCTGGAACGGCGACGGGGCTGGGACGCCGAGCCGGAAGGCATCGACACCCCACGCTCGCGATTCACCGCGGCACGTGGCGAACTGGAGCGCCGTCTGGTCGCCGTCGAAGAAGACCCGTCAGCCGTAAGTGATGACGAGATCGGCGACTTCCATGGCTTGCTGAGGCAGGTCCTCGGCTATCGAGCCCCTGAGTTCGAGCTCCGGACCGAAGGGCCGGTCACCTTCGTCTCGCAACCGGCCGTCGACGGCCCAGAACCTCTCGCGATCGTCCATGCCCGGCCGGTCGAGACGATCGAGGACCTCATCGCCAAGCACGCGGACACCCTGCTCGGGGCATGGGAGCGTGACGACGAGGACGCGGTTCGCTCGGTTGCCACGACCCTGTCGACCCTCATGACCGAGCCCGAGGGGCCGACCTTCGCCTTGGTCGTCTCCGGCCGCTGGTGCCTGGTCGCGGAGCGGGAGCGCTGGCCCGAGGGCCGCTGGCTCGCGGTCGACCTGCAGCTCGTGTGTGAGCGTAACGATACGAAGAAGGGTGGCGAGATCGACCATGCGCTCGCCTGTCTCGAGGCCGGCTCGCTCGCCCCTGACGCCACGGGAGCGACGTGGTGGACCGACACCCTGGCCGACTCCGTCAAGCACACGGTCGGTGTCTCCAAGGACCTGCAGGAGGGCGTGCGACTCTCCATCGAGATCATCGCCAACGACGTACTGAGTCGGCGTCGCGTTCAAGGACTCGACGACCTGTCGGCCGATCAGGCGCAGGTCCTGGCGGTCCAGTCACTGCGATATCTCTACCGCATTCTCTTCCTCCTGTATGCCGAGGCCTCGCCTGAGCTGGGCGTTCTCCCCGTCGGGGTGGCCGAGTACGACGGCGGATACGGTCTCGACCGCCTGCGTGACCTGGCCCTCCGCGAGGTGCACACACCGCAGGCCCGCTCGGGTCGCCACCTGTACGAGTCACTCGACCGGCTCTTCGTCCTCGTGGACTCCGGGCACACGCCGTCGGGGAACGAAGAGCTCGACGAGGGACTGCAGTTCGGCGGGCTGAGAGCGGACCTCTTCAGGTCCGAAGCGACGGCTCTCATCGACGAGGTCGGCCTGGGCAATGCGGCCCTTCTCGAGGTCCTGCGGAAGCTCCTGCTCTCGAAGGAGGACTCCCGCCGTCAACGAGGCTTCGTCTCGTACGTCGAGCTCGGCATCAACCAGCTCGGCGCCGTCTACGAGGGCCTGATGTCCTACACCGGGTCCTTCGCGACCGAGGACCTCTACGAGGTGGCTCCGAACGGCGACCCGTCCAACGGATCGTGGGTCGTCCCGGTCACCCGGTCGGACCACCTGGACTCCAAGGATTTCGTCCTCGCCACCGACCCTGTCACCGGGGAACGGACGAAGGTCCTCCACCGCCGCGGCACGTTCGTCTTCAGGCTGTCGGGCCGCGACCGCCAACGGTCGGCGTCCTACTACACCCCGGAGGTCCTGACCCGGTTCACCGTCGGACAGGCCCTCGAGGAGCTGCTCGACCAGGACGGTCACACCACGACAGCCGAGGAGATCCTCGACCTCACGGTCTGCGAGCCGGCGCTCGGCTCAGGCGCGTTCGCGCTCGAAGCCGTGCGCCAGCTCGCCGAGGAGTACCTCGCTCGCCGCGAGCGTGAACTCGACACGCGCGTCGACCCGGAGGCGCGACCGCGCGAATTGGCCAAGGCGCGCGCCCACCTCGCCCTCCACAACGTCTACGGCGTGGACCTCAATGCGACCGCCGTCGAGCTCGCGGAGGTCTCGCTCTGGCTCGACACCATGGTCGAAGGGCTCCAGGCGCCATGGTTCGGACTCCGCCTCCGCCGGGGCAACTCCCTCGTCGGGGCAAGACGTGCGCTCTACGCCAGGCACAAGGTCTCCGACAGATCGTGGCTGACCACCCCGCCTGAGGAAGAGCCCCTGACGTCGCTGGCCGCGCTGGTCGACGGCAACCGGGCCCAGACAGCGTCGATGACCAAACGCATTCACCACTTCCTCCTCCCGGCCCAGGGCTGGGGCTCGGCGGTTGAGGTGCCGAAGACCGTTCTCGATCTCGTTCCGGCCTACCGCGTCAAGGCCCTCAAGGTGTGGAGGACCTCCATACGTCGGAAGCCCACCACGAAGCAGCTGGCTCGGCTTGAGGGCCTTGCCCGCCGGGTGGAGATCCTCTGGGCCACGAGCCTCCGCCGGCTTCGGATCGCCGAGGCCGAGTCCAGCCGGCACATCGACCTCTGGGGACGCGACGTGCCGTCCCATGGTGGTGGGGTGAGCCGTGAGCAGATCGAGTCCTCGCTCGCGGATCCGAACGGCGCCTACCAGCGACTCCGGCTCGCCATGGATGCCTGGTGCGCCCTCTGGTACTGGCCGCTCACCGAGGACACGGTGTCGCCCCCGGATCTGGAGGAGTGGCTGAGCACCATGGAAGCCGTCCTCGGGACACACGTCGAGGACCCGAAACGCTCCTGGATGACGACGTTCGGAGAAGCCGTGGACTGGGAGGAACTCGGTCGCGCGGAGGAGATCGACCTGGAACTCTCATTCGCGAAGGACATCGGTGACCTCCTCGAGGCCCGCCCGTGGCTGGACGTATGCCGTGCGGTCGCCGCGGAGCAGGGGTTCTTCCACTGGGAACTCGACTTCGCAACGGTCTTCGCGCGAGGCGGATTCGACCTCCAGGTCGGCAACCCGCCGTGGGTGCGCCCCACTGTGGACCTTTCAGCGTTGCTCGGGGACTCCGATCCGTGGTGGTCGCTGGCTACGAAGGCATCCGAGGCCGACAAGGCCGATCGGCTGCCGGGAACCTTGGAGCTGCCCGGAACCGTGGCGGCCGTCGTGGCCGGCGCCACGGACGCCGCAGTGACAGCCGCCCACCTCTCGGACGAGACGTGCTTCCCCGTGCTCAGCGGGCAGCCGGATCTGTACCGCGCATTCATGGCTCAGGTGTGGGCCCACCAGTCGCCCAAGGGGACATCTGGCCTGATCCACATGGAGTCGCACTTCACGGA
>ERZ795053.3960-NODE-3960-length-16381-cov-10.745559_pt1 | contig 16381 bp, 12 predicted proteins | sample MGYA00375137_ERZ795053 | MGnify/ENA primary metagenome ERZ795053 (study PRJEB30182, sample SAMN05720284) | activated sludge metagenome | isolation source: Anaerobic digester | place: Hong Kong | collected 2014-12-17 ...
ATCTCCGGGTCGTGGGTGATGACGCTCATGCCCTCCTCGATCGGGGTGCAGCACGCGCGGAGCATCTTCGGGTTCTTCTCGACCTTGACGATGCAGATGCCGCAGGCCGCCCACGGGGGAAGGTCGTCGTTATAGCAGAGCGTGGGGATGCGTACGTTGACTTTCCTGGCCGCCTCGAGGATCGTGGTGCCCTCGGCGACCTGTACCGGTATTCCGTTTATCTTGGCGTTGACCATGGGGCCTACTCCTTATTTCTTCACGACGGCGCTGAACTTGCAGGCCTTGAAGCACTCGCCGCACTTGATGCACTTCGATGCGTCGATGGTGAATTTCTGCGTCTTGTCGCCGGTGATGCAGTTGACCGGGCACTTGCGGGCGCAGAGCCCGCAACCGATGCACTTGCTCTTGTCTATGCTGTAGACGACGAGATCCTTGCACTTGCCGGCGCGGCACTTCCGGTCGACGATATGCTCGACATACTCGTCCCTGAAGCGCTTGATGCTCGCGAGCGTCGGGTTCGGCGCGGTCTGGCCGAGCCCGCAGAGGGCGGCCTTCTTCATCGCCAGGCCGATCTTCTCGAGCTTGTCGAGGTCATCGAGCGTGCCCTGGCCCTTGGTGATCTTGACGAGTAGGGCGTGCATCTGGTTCGTGCCGATGCGGCAGGGAGAGCACTTGCCGCAGGACTCGTCGACGCAGAACTCCATGTAGAACCTGGACACGTCGACCATGCAGTCGTCCTCGTCCATGACGATGAGTCCGCCGGAGCCCATCATAGAGCCGAGGGAGGTAAGGCTCTCGTAGTCGATCGGGGTGTCGAGGAACTCCTCGGTGAGGATGCCGCCGGACGGGCCGCCGGTCTGGGCGCCCTTGAATTTCTTGCCGCCCTTGATGCCGCCGCCGATGTCGAAGATGATCTCGCGGAGCGTCGTGCCCATCGGGACCTCGACGAGGCCGGAGTTGTTCACCTTGCCCGTGAGCGCGAACACCTTGGTGCCCTTGCTGGTCTCGGTGCCGATCTTGGCGAACCATTCGGCGCCCTTGGTGATGATCACCGGGATGTTGGCCCAGGTCTCGACGTTGTTGATGATCGTCGGCTTGCCCCAGAGGCCCTTGACCGCCGGGAACGGCGGGCGCGGGATCGGCATGCCGCGGTTACCCTCGATCGACTGCAGCAGGGCCGTCTCCTCGCCGCAGACGAAGGCGCCCGCGCCGAGGCGGATCTCGATATCGAACGAGAAGCCGGTGCCGAGGATATCGTCGCCGAGGAGGCCGTACTCGCGGGCCTGCTTCAGCGCTATCTTGAGCCGCTCGATGGCGAGCGGGTACTCGGCGCGGATGTAGACGAAGCCCTTGGTCGAGCCGACGGTGTAGCCGCAGATCGTCATCGCCTCGATGACCGAGTGGGGGTCGCCCTCGATCGTCGAGCGGTCCATGTAGGCGCCCGGGTCGCCCTCGTCGGCGTTGCAGACGACGTACTTCTGGTCGGACTGGACGCCCTTGGAGAACATCCACTTGCGCCAGGTCGGGAAGCCGGCGCCGCCACGGCCGCGGAGGCCGGAGACCTTCAGCTGCTCGATCACCTCGTCCGGCTTCATCGACGACAGCACCTTCTCGAGGGCGGCGTAGCCGTCCCGGGCGATGTACTCGTCGATGTTCTCCGGGTTGATCACGCCGCAGTTGCGCAGCACGATGCGGAACTGCTTCTGGTAGAACTGTATGTCCTCGACCTTGATGCGGTCCTTCTGCCTGTCGTCCTTATAGAGGAGCCTGGTCACCTCGCGGCCCTTGACCACCTGCTCGGCGATGATCTCGCGCGCGTCCTCGGGCTTGACCTCGACGTAGAACGACTCGGAGGGCAGGACCTTGACGATCGGGCCCTTCTCGCAGAAGCCGAAGCAGCCGGTCTTGACGATCTGGACGTCGTCCTTGACGCCCAGCGCCTCGGCGCTGGCGATGAGTTCCTTGTAGATATCGTCGGCGCGGCTGGATTCGCATCCGGTGCCGCCGCAGACCAGTATGAAGTTCTTGTACGCCATGATTTCGGCCTCCGCCCTATTTCTTGACGATATCGACCGCGGGCCGGTCGTAGATGTGGTTCTCGACGAGCGTCTTGCCGACGACGTGCTTGACGACTATGTCGCGGGCGGTGGCCGCGTCGACCCTGCCGTAGATCGTGGCCGGCATGCCGGGCATCACGACCTCGACGGTCGGCTCGACGTGGCAGAGGCCCATGCAGCCCGTCTGCCTGATGATCACGTCGCCGGACAGCTTGTACTCGTCGACCGCCTTGACGATCTCGTCGAAGCTCTGCTTGGCGCCGGCGGCGATGCCGCAGGTGCCCATGCCGACTATTATCTGAACGCTCTTGCCTTCTACGTCGCGCTTGACCATATCGCCCTTCTTCTCCTCGCGGAGCTTCCGGAGCTGTTCAAGGGTCATCTTTGCCATATGAATGCTTCCTTTCGTCACGGGGCCTCTTGCGAGGCCAGGAATTCTCGGACCGATACCAGCGCGCTCGCGTCGTCCAGCGGACCGACGGCCTCGAGTATCTCGGACCGCCTGATCTCGTAGTCGACGCCGCGGGCCGGGGCCCGTCGCCGTATCACCAGCTCGTAGTCGCCTTCGAAGCACATCGCCGACAGGAACAGCCCGGGCAGGTCCCCCATGGGCGGCGTATCGACGCCGTCCGCCGGGAAGCCGAACGAGACGCGCGTGCCGACGCCCTTGCGGGAGGAGATCCGGAAGTCGCCCCCGGCCTGCTCCGCCGCCTGGATGAGGAACGGCAGCCCTAGGCCGACCTTCCTCCTGGCGTGCTTGGTCCCGTCCGTATAGAACGGGTCCTTGGCGCGCTCGAGCTCGCGCTCGTCCATGCCCTTGCCGTCGTCCTCGACCGCCGCCTCGATGGAGCCGCCGGACTCGACCACGTCTATCCCGACGTTCGTCGCGCCGGCCTCCACGGAATTCTGCACGAGGTCGAGCAGGAAGTCGCAGACGGCGAAGTGCACGGGCGATTAACCGAGGCTCTTGTACTTGGCGATGATCTCGGGGACCTGGTCCTTGGTCAGCTTGCCGTAGACTTCGTCGCCGACCATCAGCACCGGCGCGAGGCCGCAGCAGCCGACGCACCTGACCGCGTCGATCGAGAAGAGCCCGTCGTCGGTGACCTCGTGGCCCTTGATGCCGAGGATGCTCTCCGCCTCGTCGATGAGGCCCTGGCCGCCCTTGAGGTAGCAGGCGGTGCCGAGGCAGACGGACATGCGGTACTTGCCGGGCTTGGTCGTCTTGAAGTAGTGGTAGAACGTGATCACGCCGTAGATCTTCGCCAGCGGCATGCTCAGGTCCCTCGACAGCCGTTCCGCGGCCTCGCGCGGAATGTAGCTGAACTCCTGCTGGACGCGGTGGAGGATCATGATCAAGTTACCGGGCTTGTCCTTCCACTCTTCCACGAAGCTCTGGAGTTCTTTCGAGAACTCGATTTGAGCCACAGCCATTATATTCCCCCCTTGTTGATCGATATATATATATCGATAGTAACAGCAGGCAATTGTACCCGGTCGGAGAATAAACATCAATCGGGTATAGCCTGAAACAGGCCTGAAATGACCATGAAATTTCACTATTCAATCGTTTAATTTCACTTATAGAAACAACAGAAGGCGGGAAACAGGCGGGTCCGTAACGAGGCGCCGGCGATATAATGCCGACCGCTCGTCGTCTCCGGATGGAAAAGAATGGGAGCTACTGTTATTATAAGAGCATGATCGCAAAAAGTCTAAGCGCTTACGCCGGCGAATTCCTTCCGGCCGCGTCGCCGTGGTTACTGGCGTTCTGGGCGGCGTTGCTCGCGTTCGCCTTGGCGCTGCGCGCCTATAGGACCCGGTCGCGCGTGTATCTTCCCGCCGCCCTGTTCTTCGCGGCGATGGCCGCGTCCCAGCTCCGCGTATTCGCGCCCTGGCTAACGGACGCGATGGCCGCCGCGTCGCGAGCGCTCCCGGTAGCGATGCTCGGCGCGTCGAGGGCGGCCCTCGCCTACGCCGCCGACAAGGCCTGCGACGGCTTGACGCGCCGCGCCTGGCGTATCGCATCGTACGCGACGGCCGGGCTGGTCATCGCGGCCGCCGCGGCCGACGCCCTGCTCGGCCCCTCGTACGACGCGGCCTTCCAGGCCGGCTACGCCGCGGCGCTGGCCGCCCACGCCGCGCTTACCGTCCCCTTCATCGCGGCGGCGGCCAAGACGTCGCCGGCCGCCGTCAGGCTGCTCGGCGGGGCCGCGCCCTGGGCGCTCGCATGGCTGGCCGCCGCCGCCCTCGCCGTCGCGCGCGCCGCGGGCCTGGACCTCGGCGGCTCGCTCGACGGCTACGCCCCGGTCGCGATGGCCGCGGCCGACGGCCTGGTCGGCGCGGCCCTGATGCTGGCGGCGATGATGGAGCTGGCCAAGCCGGCGCCGGAGGACACCGCCCTCGACGAGTACGCCGCCAGGATGGACGCGTCGATCAAGCGTTTCATCCCCGTGGAATTCCTCGAGCACCTCGAGAAGCACGACTTCTTCGACCTGAGGCTCGGCGACCACGTGCGCAAGGACATGACCATATTCTTCTCGGACATACGCGCGTTCACCGAGCTGTCGGAGCAGCTGACGCCAGAGGAGAGCTTCGCCTTCATCAACTCGTACCTGTCCCGAGTGGTACCCATCATCAACGCCCACGACGGCTTCATAGACAAGTACATGGGCGACGGCATCATGGCGCTATTCGCCAAGAACGGCGGCGCCGACCAGGCGGTCGAGAGCGCCGTCGAGATGCAGGTCAAGATGGTCGAGTACAACGGCCACCGGGCCAAGATGTCGTACCGGCCCATATCGATGGGCATAGGCATCCATACCGGCCCGCTGATGCTCGGCGTCGTCGGCGTCTCCGACCGGATGGAGGGCACCGTCATCTCCGACGCGGTCAACCTGTCGTCGCGCCTCCAGAGCATAGCCAAGGCCTTCAACATACCGCTCGTCATCAGCGAGCGCACCTTCATGCAGCTCGACGACCCGGGCCGCTATAAGTACCGCTTCATCGGCAAGGTGCGCGTCAAGGGCAAGGACGCCCCCGTCTCGGTCTTCGAGATCTTCGACGGGCTGCCCGAGGAGCTGTTCGAGCGCAAGATGAAGTCGAACACCTTCTTCGAGCAGGGCATGATGGCGTACTACCAGAAGGACTACTCCCAGGGCGTCTTCTACTTCAAGCGCGCCCTCGAGTCGGTGCCGGACGACGGCGCCTCGCGCTTCTACCTGGAGACCTGCCTGCGCAAGGCGATGTCGCCTAAGTCGGCCGAGATATGACGGAGGATGGGATGAAGGCTACCGGCCTCGAGTTCGGCGTCGACTGGTATCCGGAGCAGTGGGACGAGGGCCGCTGGAGGCATGACGTCGAGCGCATGGCCGGCTACGGCTTCACCTGCGTCCGGCTGATGGAATTCGCGTGGACCGTCGTCGAGCCGGAGCCGGGGCGCTTCGACTTCTCGCTGTTCGACCGGGCCATAGGGCTGCTGGCGGAGGCGGGGCTCAAGGCTATCGTCGGCACGCCTACCGCCACCCCGCCCCGCTGGCTATCGGACCGGCCGGTATTCCGCGTGTCGCCGACCGGCGCGGCCCATTCCTACGGCACCAGGCGCAACCTGTGCTACAACGCGCCGGAGTACCGGGAGGCGTCTCGGCGCGTCGTCTCGGCGATAGCCGAGCGCTACGGCGGCGACGGACGCGTCGCCGGCTTCCAGGTCGACAACGAGATAGGCCACGAGGCCTCGGACCGATGCGTCTGCGCGCACTGCCGCCGCGAATGGCCGCTCTGGCTCGAGCGGCGCTACGGCGACGTCGGCCGCCTGAACGACGCCTGGGGCGCCGCGTTCTGGAACACGAGCTACTCGAGCTTCGACCAGGTGCCCGTAGCGGCTATCCAGCCATCGACCGTACAGAACCCGGCCCTGGTCCTCGACTACGACCGCTTCTGCTCCGACGCGGCCGTCGGCTTCGTCAGGGATCAGACCGACGCCCTGCGCGCAGCCTCGTCTCCAGGCCAGTGGATAACGACCAACCTGTTCCCGCCTCCCTTGTCAAACGCGATCGACATGGAGGCGCTGACTGACGGCATGGACTTCGCCTCGTGGGACAACTACCCGGTATGGGGCGACCAGGACGAGCCTCTGCCGTGGCAGTTCAACGCTACCGCCCAGTCATACGTACGCGGGCTCCGCGGAACCGAGCCGTTCACGGTTATGGAGGAGATGTCCGGCTTCCAGGGCCACGTCTGCCTCGGCCACCTGCCGCCCGAACGGCAGGTAGCGCTATGGGCCGTCCAGGCCGTCGCGCGCGGCGCGAACCGCGTCGTATTCTTCCGCTGGCGCACCGCGCCGTACGGGCAGGAGCAGCTGTGCTACGGCCTCGTCGACGGCGACGACAAGGAGACCGAGCGGCTACGCGTGATCGCCGCGACGATACGCCGCGCCAAGGCGGATCTATCGTCGCTCGCGTCGGTACCGGTAGAGAGCCCAGTCTGCGTCGCGTACTCCAAGGACGACGCGAGGGTCCTCCGCGAGCAGTACCTGTCCAAGGGGCTGCTGATGCGCGTCTCCCCGACGGTCCAGGCCGGCTACGACAAGGAAGCCGCCTCGTGGTACGCGCCGTTCGCGACGCTCGGCGTCGGGGCCGACATACGGTCCGTCGGATCGCTCGACCCGGACGCCTACCGCGTCGTGTCGCTGCCGCTGTACCAGATGGCCGACCCCGCCGTAGTCGACCGGCTCGGCCGCTGGGTCGAGGCCGGCGGAAGCCTGGTGCTCGGCTATCGCGCCGGCGCCAGGGACCTGCTCGACCGCAACGTCGATGCGACCCTGCCCGGCCTGTTCGCGGAGCTCGCCGGCGTCAGGGTGCCGCGCTTCGAGTCGCTCAACGAGACGAGCGCCGCGCTGCGGGTCGGCGCCGTGCCCGGCCGCGGCGGCGTCTGGGCCGACGTCATCGAGCCGGACGGCGCCGAGACCGTAGCGGTCTGGACCGATCGCGGCAAATTCTACCGGGGCAGCCCGGCCGTCACCGTCAACCGGGTCGGCGAGGGCCGCGTCTGGTACGTCGGCACCAGCCCGAGCCCGATCGCGATGCTGGCCCTGTACCGCCGCATCCTAAAGGCCGCCGGCCTGCGTCCGCGCTTCGCCGGCGCCGACGTCGAGGCGGTCGAGCGCCGCGACGCCGACGGCAAGGCCTGGCGCCTGGTGCTCAACCACTCCCCAAAGCGCAGGCGGGCCTACGGCGCGACGCTCGAGCCCTGGGGCTGGGTCAAGCTGCCTGCGGACTAATACGCCTAATTAACTAAGGCGACGAAGAGAATAAGAGGATACGAGGAAAGAAAGAGAAGGCCTGGAGAATAGGTCTCAAGGCCTTCCGACCGTTCAACGTATTCTCTTTCGTTCCTCTTCAACTCGTATCCTCTTCCCCGCCTTAGGCGTATAGATCTATCGTTTACGGCAGGTTGGCCATCAGGTCCTTGGCCACGGCGTCCCTGGCCACCTGGAGCAGGGCGGAGCGCTTGGCGCTCGCCTCGTCGCCGGCGACGGAGACAGCGGTCTTCTCGGCGCTGTAGAGGATCGTTCCGGTAGAGAATTCGACGCAGCGCACCGTCATCCTCGCGGTAGCCTGCCACATCGACCCGTCCTTCTCGGAGCGCTCTATCCTGGCCGAGCCGTAGATCAGCCTCGCGAGCCCGGCGCCGTACGCGGCCTTGGCCGCCTTGAGGATGGCCGCGTCGTCGAACGAGGCTATCATCGCGGGGCTGAGCGGAGCCAGGCCGGCCTTGAATTTCTCCTTGGCGAGCGTCTCGAAGAGGGCGCCCTGGGCCACGGTCGTCGAAGCGGGCTGGCCGTCGTCGCCGAGGTCGACGATCACGACGCCGGTCGGCACCGTCTTGGCGGCGGACGACACGACGTACTCGAAGCCTACCGAGCGCCGCGCCATTTCGTCCTCGATGGCCGCGACGTAGGCGTCGTAGGCCGCGGGTACGCGCTCGAGCAGCTCGCCGGTCGAGTCCAGGTTCAGGGAGAAGCGCAGGACGGCCTTGCCGACGAAGTCGGGCGGCGGCGGCGCGAAGGATACGACGCCGTCGGCGTCGGTCATCGCGCGCTCGGTCCTGGTCACGACGCGCCCGGAGCTCTGCCTGCGCTGGTAGGTCGCGTACACCTCCGCGCCCGGGACGCCCGGCGCCGCGTCGCCCTCGCCGAAGACCAGCCTGGCCTTGAACGGCTTCGCGTAGTCCTTGCCGAGGCCGGCGGCGCTAGGCGCGTCGATCGCGACGAAGCGCAGCTTGGCGAGCACCGCGCGCGCCTTGTTGGCGTTGCGTTCCAGCTTGATCGCGGCGTTATCGATATCGGAGCCGGAAGCCGCGACGACGGCCTCGACGTAGCTCTTGATGGCGTCGAAATAGCGCCCGGCCGCGGCGGCGGAGTCTCCGGCCGCCTCGGGCTTGGCCACCGCGTCGACCTTCTCCTTGAACAGGGCCGCGATGCGGGCCTTCTCCTTGTTCAGGTCGGCGGTAACGTACTGGGCGAGCACGTAGACGGTGACCATCGAGCCGTCCCGGACGACGTAGCGGTCCTTGATCGAGAAGCCCGCGACCTTGCCCTGGCCGCTCTGCTTGACGACGCTGCGGACCTCGGCCGAATAGGAATCGAGCGTGCCCTTAGCCTCGCCGGTGGTCTCGACGCTGATATCGACGCCCATGTACCGGGTTATCTGCGAGATCAAGCCCACCGCCGCGTCTTCGGTGGCGAGGGCGGTATCTCCCGCGGCGTCGGAGGACGACGCGACGAAATACGTATAGGTAGAGTCGGGCTGCGGAGTCGTCAGCGTCCAGTCGGGAGCCGGCCCGGCCTTAGGCGACGAGACGCACGAAATGGCTAACAGGGCCGCCATCGCTATCGTCGCCTGGCATGCTCGTAATCCTCTCTGCATTGAATCCTCCTGCTTAACTTTTATTCAGTATAGATGAAATGGGCCCGTTACGGTAGCTCGGCGCCCCGCCTGGGCGGATAGCCGCCCGATCGGGGCTGCGGCCTCCCGTCGCGGCGGCGATGAAAAAAGGCATCCCCAGCCTAGGCCGAGGATGCCTCCGATCGGACGCGGGGATCAGAACCCTTCGTAGAAGGCGCTCTGCACGGCGTCGATGGCCCGCTGCTTCTCGGGGGTCTTGGCGACGGCCGCCTCGGCGTCGTTAAGGTACTTGTCCAGCTGATCCTGCAGCACCTTCTGGTCGATCGAGTAGATCTTGATCACGCGGTAGATGCGGCGATCGACCTCGCTCTTGGTCTTGGCGCCGGGCTTGTAGTACTGGAGGTACACCCACCAGTCCGGGCCGGCCATCAGGCCGGAGAACCTGGCCTCGGAGACGAGCTTGACGACGTTCTCGAAGTACTCCTCGAGCTGGTCGCGGTCGCCGACCTGGGCGCCGGCGAACTTCTGCTGCACGCGGGTGGACAGGTAGCGGGCGATCTGGACCGGCGCGTCCATGTTGTCCATCGCGGTCAGCACGCCCTGCTTGCTCGCGCCCTCGGCGTCGAGCACGATGACGTACTTGCCCTTGTACTCGGCGAGCTTCTCGACGCCGCTGGCTCCGCTCTCGATATAGGCCATCGTCCAGGACGGTACGCTGGCGCCGAGCGCGGTGCCCTTGTGCTCGAGGATATCCGGGGTCAGGACCTTCTCGTCGACCTTGGGCTCCTCTACCGCCGGCTGGCTGGCGCAGGACGCGACGGTGAACAGGGCCGCCGCTACCAGCAACGCGATACAAATCTTCTTCACGATAACCTCCTTAAAGGTCTTTCAATGATGAGGAGCCGAGGCTGATACGGATCGGCTCCATGGATCCTATGCCAGGGGGACGAGTCCCCGATGACCGCTCTCAGAGGCCGCTATTGAACGTGAACGCCTTCCCCCGGCTGTACAGCAGGTACAGGTCGAGCAGCCCGGCCTTATCGGCGGCGTCGTACATGGCGTCCTCTATCTTATCGCGCGACTTGAAACTATACAGGGCCAGCTTGGTCTCGGACGGCGAGTACGAGATCTGCTCGACCTCGCGCACGACGCGCGCCAGCGACCTGCGCAGCGTGCTGATCTGCCGCGAATCGGGGGTGTTCTGGATCACGACCTCGTACCGGATGCCCCTGGACATCGAGTTCTTGACCAGGACCTTGGTCTGCTCCGTCATCTTGGGCATCGCGGACCAGACGGACGCGGCCACCGCGTTGGCCACCGCCGCGTCGGACGACACGGTGCTCATTACCTGCGGGCTCTGGAAGGCCACCGAGCCGAGCAGCTGGGCCGTCGAGGTGTCGTAGATCTTCATCGAGCCCTGGGCCGTGGCGTAGAACTTGCCGCCGGACGACGACGGCGTCGACGTGAACGATACCTCGACGTAGACGTCGGCGTTGTACTTCTGGGCCAGGTACTGGATCAGGTCGATCGAGCCTCCGGTCTCTGACTGGTAGGCGGCCTGCTGGTCCTTCTTGTTCTTCTCGATCTGGTCGAAATCGACGACCGACAGCCCGAGCTTCTCGAGCAGGTAGCGGTTCGCCTGGTTGACCGCGACCTTGGCGTTGCGCTCGTCGATACCGGCCGCCTCGTCGTAGTAGACCATATACTGGAGGCGCGCCAGGTAATTATTCAGGAAAGCCTCTTCCTCGGGGGTCATCACGCCGGGGGCGGGAGGCGGCGCGTCGACGGCGTCGCTCGAGGAGGCTCCCGTCGTCGCGGACGCGGAAGACCCCGCCGCGCTGCCGGCCGACCCGCCTTGCACGAGCTCTACGGCCCTATCCTTATAAGCCTGCGACGAGCTCCCGTCGGACGAGCCCTGCTGGGCCGGCGCGGTCGACGGGGCGGCCTCCTCGGCCGGCTCCGGAGCGCTGACGCACGACATGGCTATGGCGGCGCAGACGATGGCGATACACGTTGTTCTCATACGGCCCTTCCACATAGACGGCAGAATTACTATAGCGCGACGGTCGCGCGAAAACAGCACCATACCAATGGTAGCCTATTACGATAATTTATCAAGGTTCGACAACGAAAAAGGGTTACAGGCTCGCCAGGAGCGGCGAGGCATCGACGACGAGGGACAACCCGTCCTTCGGGGCCGCCTCGGCCTCGTCGCGGCGGCCGGCCGCCGAGACCATGGCCGGGTCGAAGGCCGAGACCGACACGGCGGCGAGCGTCGCCGGTTCGTCCGAGGCCGGCCGCAGGAGCCAGCCGGCGCCCTCCGCCGGTCGCGCGTCGAGCGACGCAGAAACGCCGTCGGAGCCGAAGACCTCGAGCCCGTCGGCGGTCCGGGCGACCGATACCTGGTAGCGCGCGGCGCCGAGGCCGGCGCGGAACGGCGCCTCGGCGGACAGGGTCGCGACGGACAGGCCGGCGTCGGAGCCGCGCAGCGTAACGGCGCCGCCCGACGATACGGACAGCTCGCCGCCGCCCTCGAGGGCCAGCGACGCCACGAACGCTCCCGATGCCAGGTCGACGCGGAGCGCCGAGCCTTTCGACGGCGGCGGCGAGCCGGCGACCGCGAGGCTCGAGCCGACGGCCAGGACGAGCTTGCCCTCGCCGGGCGTCGCGGCACCCTCGACGCTGAAGCCCGCGTCGAGCTCCGCGCCCTCGAAGCCGGTCGCCGCTATGAGCGAGCCGCCTCGGGCGGCGGTCTCCGAGAGGCGGAACGCCGGATAGGCGCCGCGCAGCACGCGCAGCTCGTCGTATACGGCCGAGAAGCCGCCCGGACCGGCCACGGTGCAGGCGCCGGGAACCGACGAGAACGGCTCGGCCGCGAGGAGGCCGTCGCCGGCCGGCCTATCGTCGATATAGAAGCGTACGCCGGCGCCGCCCTCGGCAGGCGAGACTTCCACCGCGAGCCTGCTCAGGCTCGGGCCGAGCGTCGAGTCGGCGCGCACCCGCGCCTGGCCGACCTCGAGGTACGGATAGCCGGCATCGACGCCGATGACCAGGCCGTCGCCCGAGCCCAGCGCCGCGGATAGCAGGACGCCGGAGCCGACGCCGAGGCCGTCGTCGGGCTCGCCGAGCGTGAACGCGGCGGAGAACGCCGCGAGGGTTCCGTCGGCCTCGTCTATCGGCAACAGGGTCGAGGCGGAGGACACGCCGGCGCCGCCGCCGAGCAGGTACCCGTATCCTAGCGGATGGGTCTCCAGGTACGGAGAGCCGATCGCCGCGGGCTCGGCGGCCCGAGGCCTAGAGCCCGAGTCGGACAGGTCGCCGTCGAAGGAGAAGAGCGACCAGGCGACGCGGTCCGCGAGAGGGTCGGGCTCGGCTCCGCTCGAGGACAGCGCGAGCCTGATCTCGGCCTTCGCGAAGGGCGGCGGCTCCGAACCGGCGATAGGCCTGAACGGGAAGAGCTCGACCCTCGCCTCGTAGACGCCGCTGACCGTCGGCGCTCGCCAGGCTAGCCTGTCGGCCCGCTCGGACAGGTACCCGACCGCGAGCAGCTTGCCGTCGACCTTCCATCGTATCCAGGGGTCCCGTCCAGGCGGGATCGAGCCGGTCAGGCGCAGCAGCGAAGCCTTGCCCGGCTCGACGCCGCCGGGATACACCTCGAGGCCGACCGGCCCGAGCGTTCCGGAATAGACGAGCACGTAGGTTGAATAGGTGGAAAGCGCCTGCCCGCGCGCGTCGAGCACCATGGCGCGCAGCTCGTAGTAACCCTCGGGCAGGTCCGACGGGATCGACAGCGGGTCGAGGTCCCCGAACAGGTCGTCGACCCGGACGACGTCGATCGAGGAGCCCGCGGACGATGAGAACGCGACGGAGGCCGCCTCGGCGCCGTCGGCGTCGTACAGCGAGACCGAGACCGAAGCGGCCTCGGGAGAGCCGGGCATCCTGGAGACGGCTACGACGATAGGCTCGCTCGACGACAGCAGGGCGCCGTCGGAAAGGGCCTCGCCGTCGGACGACAGCGTTATATCGAACATCGAATCGAGCTCTTCGTCGGTGAACAAGGCGGTGCCCGCGTCGCAGGCCATGGCGGCGACACATATCGACAGGGGCACTATGAATCGGATGAACGCCTTATTCCCTCGCATACTATATTCCAAGGGTAAATATAGCATCAAAGGCAGTTCTTAACAAGAAATGTTAAAAATTTACGACGCCTTTCCCATCGACCTCGACGATCGGGGCGGAGAGGCGCGACGACCATCGGTTCAGGTCGCGCAGCCGGGCGGACGCCTCGTCGGGCGTCGCTGCTCGCGGATAGTAAGCGCCTCGCACGATGGTCAGCGGCTCTATCTCGACGCGCAGTATCCTGCCGCCCTCGAGCACGAGGCGCAGCGCGGCGGTCTCGTAGGTAGCGTCGGCGGCCATGTCGAAGACGAAGTTCCCGAGCGAGTAGACGATCAGGCCGTCCTTGTAGCGCTCGATGGGCTGGAGCACGTGGGGGTGGTGGCCGAGCACCGCGGTGGCGCCGGCGTCGATCACGGCTCGCCCGAGCCCCCGCTGGAACGCGTTCGGCGCGCGCTGGTGCTCGTCGCCCCAATGCACCGACACGAAGAGGTAGTCGGGGCGGACCACGTCGGCCACGCGCGCGACGTCCTCGAGTATCTGCGCCTCGAGGGCGTGGGCGACGCCGTGGGCCGACGGGGCGCCCCCGTCCGGCGCCGACTCGAGCCGGGCCTCGGCCCTGGTCGCGGCGACGGCCGCGCGGAGGCTCTCGGCGCCCCGGACGCTCCACCAGCCCTCGGCGTAGGCCAGGAAGGCGAAGCGGACGCCGTCCCGCTCGACCACGGCGGCGCGCCTGGCCTCCTCGAGGTCGCGGCCGGCGCCGCAGCGGGCGATGCCGAGCAGGTCGACGTACGCGAGCGTCTCGTCGACCGCCTTCGGCCCGTAGTCGTTCATATGGTTGTTGGCCAGGGACAGCACGTCGAAGCCCGCCCAGGCGACCCCGAACAGCGTGGCGGGGTCGGCGCGGAAGGTGACGTTCGGCGGCTTGCCGGGATAGGGCTCGCCGAGGTACGAGACCGGCGTCTCCAGGTTGGCGAAGGCCACGTCGGCCCCGGAGACTAGGTCGCGGACGCCCTCGAACAGGTAGCGGAAGCCGTGCTCGGCCGCGCGCCGGCCCGGCGTCCTGGCGAGCAGGATGTCGCCGCAGGCCAGGACGGTCATCCTGCGGTCGATCGGAGGCGGCGCCGCGGGCAGCGTGACGGCCGATAGCGCGGCCGCCGGCTCGGGCTGCGGAACGGCCTGCGCCCGAGCGCACGAGGCGAGCGCCGCCCCGGCGATGGCCGCGGCGAGGACCGCCGTCGCGATCACCGGGGCCCGGCCTCGCAGACGACGCGCGCGATCGGCATGCGGCGGCCCATGCCGAAGGCACGCGGCGACACCTTGACGACCGGAGCGGCCTGCCTGCGCTTATACTCGGCGCGCGCGGTCATCGTCACGACGCGGCGCACGAGCGCCTCGTCGAAGCCGCGCGCGACGATGGCGTCGACGGCCAGGTCGTCCTCGATATAGAGCCTGAGCACCGCGTCGAGCAGCTCGTAGGGCGGCAGCGAGTCCTGGTCGAGCTGGTTCGGCCTGAGCTCCGCGGACGGCGGCTTGTCGATGATGGCGCGGGGCAGGAGCCCCTCCCGGGCGTAGACGCTCTCGCAGAGCTCGAAGACCTCGGTCTTGAGCAGGTCGCCTATCGGGGCCAGCGCGCCGCACATGTCGCCGTACAGCGTGCAGTAGCCGACCGCGAGCTCGCTCTTGTTGCCGGTCGTCAGCAGCATCGAGTCGAATTTGTTCGACCAGGCCATCAGGATATCGCCGCGGACGCGCGCCTGCAGGTTCTCCTCGGTCAGGCCGAAGGGCAGGCCGGCGAAGTGCGGCTCCATCGTCGCGAGGAAGCTCGAGAACGGCCCCTCGATCGGTATCGTCTCCAGGCGGCAGCCGAGCTTGGCCGCGAGCTCGACGCTGTCGTCGATGGATCCCGCGGACGAGAAGCGCGACGGCATCGCGATGCAGGTCAGGTTCTCGGGCCCTATGGCCTTGGCGGCCAGGACCGCGACGAGGGCCGAGTCTATGCCGCCCGACAGGCCGAGGTGCGCCTTCTTGAAGCCGCACTTGCGCATGTAGCCGCGTATGCCCTCGACCAGGACGCGCTCGGCCTCCTCCCATCGGTCGGGGAAGGCCGCGATCGAGGCCTCACCGGCCGTTTCGTCGGTATCGACGACGAGGACGCCCTCGCCGAAGCCCCCGAGAGCGACGAGCCGGCCGGATCGGTCGACCAGGAAGGACCGGCCGTCGAAGACGAGCGAGTCGTCCGCGCCGGCCATGTTGCAATAGGCGACGGGCACCGAGCCGGTCCTGGCCAGGTCGGAGCAGAGCCCGACGCGCAGGGCCGACTTGTCCAGCTGGAACGGCGACGCCGACGGCACGACGATCAGGTCGGCGCCGGCGTCTAGCAGCTCGCGCGGCGGGTCCGACGGGTAGCGCATGCCGGGCACCGGGGCGGTCTCGCGCCAGAGGTCCTCGCAGATGGCGAAGCCGATCGCGACGCCGCGATGGCGCCAGACGCGGCGCTCGGAGGCCGGCTCGAAGTAGCGCGCCTCGTCGAACACGTCGTAGGTCGGCAGCAGGGTCTTGGCCTGCTCGAAGACCACCTCCCCGTCGAGGACGACGGACAGCGTATTGCGCAGCGGCCTGCCGAGGCCTGAGCGGTTGCGGCCTATATGCCCAACCGCCGCCGCGACGCCTCGCGGCAGCGCCTTCTGGAGCCGGCGGAAAGCCGCCTCGTCGCGATCGGCGAAGCTCGGCTGGTCGAGCAGGTCCATCGGGGGATAGCCGCAGAGGCTCATCTCGGGGAATACGACGAGGTCCGGCGGCGTCGGGGACGACGCGGCGATCCGGGCGGCCGAGACGATACGGTCGACGTTGCCGTCGAAGTCGCCGATGACCGCGTCGATCTGGCATAGCGCAAGCTTCATAGGATCTCCGTTCAAGGCGGCTCGGGCGCCGGCTCAGCCTTGCGTCCGATCGTCGCCCATAGTACACTGCGCCCGTGAAAAAGACAACGTTGACGGTCCCGTCGGGGACGGAGCGCGTCAGGGCGTTCGCGGCCGAGGCAAAGGTATCCGGGCGGACCGTCGCGGAGCTGCGCGTCGTCGAGCCGGGCGAGCCCCCGGCCGGCGACGAGCCGAGCGACGGCGCCGTCGTGATCGCCTGGAACCCGCTGTCGTTCGCGTCGGCCAGGGCGGCCGTGATAGAGGCGGAGACGGCGCTCGGCGGCAGGCTCGACGAGCTGGTGATCTTCGCCGATCCGCCGGCCGACGCCGCCGGCATCGCAGAGCAGACGCCGGCGTCGATAGAGCGCGCCGCGATGGA
>ERZ795053.3962-NODE-3962-length-16375-cov-5.411152_pt1 | contig 16375 bp, 17 predicted proteins | sample MGYA00375137_ERZ795053 | MGnify/ENA primary metagenome ERZ795053 (study PRJEB30182, sample SAMN05720284) | activated sludge metagenome | isolation source: Anaerobic digester | place: Hong Kong | collected 2014-12-17 ...
GATTCATATATGCTTCCAGTGCGGCTGTATATGGAAATCCTGAATACCTTGGAATTGATGAGGAACATCCGAAGATCCCTGAATCCTTCTATGGATATTCAAAGCTCGTTCCCGAGACATACATCCGAATGATGGCTGAGAATGCCGGTATGGGATATGCTGTGCTTCGGTATGCAAATGTCTACGGTCCCAGGCAAAAGGCCCGTGGTGAGGGGGGAGTCGTTGCAATATTTACCGAAAGAATGAAATCAGGCCGGGATTGTGTAATTTATGGCGATGGAAATCAAACCCGCGATTTCATATATGTAAGGGATATAGCAAGGGCAAATCTTATGGCGCTGGAGTCTGATAAGAATCTAACGGCCAATGTAAGCACATCAGTGGCGACGCCGGTCAATGGATTGTTCGACACAATGAAAACCATATATCATTATACCAAGCCTGCCGTTCATGAAGCGGCAAGAAAAGGTGACATAGAGCACAGCTGGCTTGATAATTCAAGAATCAGGGAACTGCTTGGATGGCAGCCGTTGTATGACCTTGAAGAAGGTATCATGGAGATGCAAAAAGGCGATGATTGAAAGGCAGATACTAAAGGACAGGATAATGGAATTCAGCAAAGCCCTGAGGTTGGGTGAGTTCAAAACTGTCCGCAGGTATGACTGGAAAAAATCCCTTCTGGAGGGCAAGGTTCCCTTTCAGTCCCATGGAACCGAATATAAGGTGGATTTCAGAAACATCGATTTCACGGGCCCGGAGGTTGAAAATCAGGAGTGGAGGGCCCAGCTCAACAGATTCCTATGGCTGGATGCCTGCATGGTCGAAGACCTGAAAAGCGAATCCGACTACTTTGCCCGGGTGGCGGCAGACTCCATACTAGCCTTCCATGATTTCAGAAGAGGCATCCATATCCCAGACAAGGAATTTCTTTGGAAGGAACTTGGTGACAACACACTCAGCATATCCATAAGACTGGGAATGGGATACGGCCGCGGATGGTGGGGAACCGTCCCCTTCATGAGGGAATCAGTAATCGATGATGCTTTTCTGGAGATGTTGTATAAATCAACAAAAGAGCAGGCTGATTTCATGATCAAACATATGACTTCATGCGGAAACTGGAGAATGAACCAACTCTATTGTCTTCTTTTCCTGGGATACATCTTCATGGACAACACATGGCTTGAAATCGGTGCAAGAGGGCTTAATGAAGCATTCCATTCCCAGGTAGGAAAAGATGGCTCGCATGAGGAACACACAACCAGCTACCACAACTGGATGACTTCTGAGTTCACAGCATTGTTCTGTCTGTCCCGGGAAATCCCGGATATAGGACTGAAGATAGATGTCGATGGACTGATAGGGATGTGGGAATATACAATTCTTTCGATGAGCCCTGACAAACGGCCGACGGGTCTCAATGATGAAACCAGATGGGGATATGTGAACATGGACACATATCCCGAAATCCATGACCGGGCTGTTGGTGTCAGAAGCATGCTTCTGAAAGAGTTCAAAAATGTAAAGGCTGATGATATTTCAAAGGAAAGCAGATATTTCAGGGATGCAGGCCAATGGTTCATACGCCATTATGACATTGAGGAAGCTTCCATGCTTATCTTTGATGCCACCCGGTTCGGAGGAGGGCATTGTCACAAGGCCCATAACAGCATAAGCTATTATTTCGGCAACAAGATGCTTCTTCTTGATCCAGGTACATTCAATTATGAAAGAAAAGACCCATTTTGCATATATGGGAGACAGTCCCTGAGTCATAATACAGTAAGCATCGATGGTCTGCCGCAGGTCACATGTGCCTCAAATGAAGCCATAAGTGATATAAAAGGTAAGTGCTCCTTTGTGTTCAATGCATATTCGGCAGGATATGCCGATGAAAAAAATGGAGTCCAGGGAGTCCATGAGCGGCTGGTTCTTTGGTATAAGAACAGAATATGCATAATAAACGATTCCATGGTTGGTTCCGGGAACGGATATACTGCAAATTTCAATTTACTGCCCTGTGACTACTACTTTGAAGAAGGTGCATTATATACAGGACACAAGGATTACAACATCATGCTGAAAACATTGTACTCAAACAAGGATTTCAAAACAGATGTGTATGAGGCTTCAATGGAGCCGATGGCCGGCTGGCTGGCAAAGGACGGTTATAAACTGAATGGTGCGGAACCAGGACTTTCGATGCAGGTTTCCGGAAAAATCGAGGGTGAAAGGGGCACTGTAACAGCCTATGCACTGATTCCTTTCAAAGGAAGTGATAGGCCGGATGCATGTTTGACCAATGCCGATGATATAAAGGCAGAGGAAGATGAAGACATAAGGTCCAGGATATATAACAGTGCAGGGCTGTTCTCCATCAAATCGAGTGCCGGCAGCTTTGAATTGGTTTCTGCATATTTGAAATACAGGCACAGCAGGCTTCATCCTTCAATCGGGAGATCCGGCAATTTTGAAAGTGACGGGAAACTGGCATTTGTTGAGCTTTCCGGTGACAAGGTGGTCTTTGCATATCTGTATGATGGCACATACTTAAGATACAAGGGACAGACTTTGGTTGAAGAAAAAGAATATGGTAATTATGAAGAGACTTTTTGAAAAACACAGACACTTTCTGATGTATGTTCTGATCGGGGCGGTTGCAACGGCAGTTGATATGACGGTGTTCTTTTTGTTGAGCGATGTCCTTGATCTGAACTATATTATTTCAAATATCATCAGTGTTTTCATAGGAATATTTACAAGCTTTGAACTCAATTCGCGTTTTAACTTCAGGAAAACAAACCTCAGGATGAGAAGACTCATATCATTCACCATTGTATGTCTGCTTGGAATGGCAATGGGATCTCTGCTGCTTGTTTTGTTCTACTCCCATCTTGGGATACCTAAGTACATAGCAAAAGTGCTCTCAGTCATTTCAGCCGGTGTATTCCAGTTTCTTTTCAATAAGAATATTACTTTCAGGAAATAATCAGTGCAGCCAGACCACAAGCATATCAGTATAATCCAGGGTATTTGGATCAATTTCACCTGCCTGTGAAATCAAAACCGTATGGGGAGACGTATCTTCAAGTTCAAAGACACCTGACGGCATACTGTCCTTTCCATATGTCTTTTTATCATAGACCTCAAGTTCAATGAGTTCACCGTTATCAAGGGTCAGGACAACTTTATCACCGGTTACAAGTTCCTCAAGTCCCTCAAAGGCTCCGGAAACACCACCGAAATATCTGAAACCGAAGAGAATGCTGTTTCCTTCACCACCGGGCAAATAACTGCCCTCATACCAGGAAACAATGCGGGCATCAGGATATGCTTTTATTTTCAGGTCCTCATCCAATCCGACTTTCTTTACTTCATGAGTGACTTCATTGAGACTGATACGAACCACAGAAGATGCTTCATTGCCGGTTATGGGAACGGCAGGTAGTTCAGTTGGTGCAGGGGTCGGTATCACAGTCGGTTCCTGTGTTGGAAGAACGGTTGGTTCCACAGTTGGAGAAGCGGACGGCAAAGATGAGGATGTTTCGGTCACTTTCGTATTTCTTCCCAGGAAATCAAGGCTGCCATCAAGAACAAAGAAATAGACAATGGCAGCTGCTGCAAGCACAAGTACAACAGCAAGGGAAATAAAAATATACTTCCGGGGAGATGGAGGCTTTTTTATCATATTGGCATACTCTGCCCTTATGATGTCGCATTCATGCTCCCTGGGACATACTCCGGAGGTTAGTATTTGGTCATACGGACACTCTTTTCCGGTTACCGGACATCTTGTTTTCATGCTTTTCTCCCGGGTTTCAGTATATCACAAGGAATTTGGATGTAACAATATCATGGTCAAGTAGCTTTGCAATGAATCCTTGACAGCATACATTGGCTAAACTAAAATGATATAGCGGCTTGGGGCTATAACTCAGCGGGAGAGTGCCACACTGGCAGTGTGGAAGTCGTGGGTTCGATTCCCATTAGCTCCACCAATATAATGGGACATCCTTGGATGTCCCATTATGTTGCATATAGAGGTATATGGACTCAATTGAACACACAAAAAAGAGCCCCCTTAAGAGATATACTAATATTATATAAGCTTGAAATATGCTGTGTATTTAAACTGCAAAAATTGCCTGCCGGGGCTCCCGGCTTCGATTCCCATTAGCTCCACCAAACTAACAAGGACTACCGGTAGTAGTCCTTGTTATTATAAAAAACGACAGCAAAGCCATGGGTTTCGGGAGCAGTAATGTACCGAAGTCACTGGTAATGGTAGTAAAAAGCAGAAGAGCCATATGGAAAAGAAGTCAGGTCAAAACACTCCACCAAAAACAGTCAAAAGACTCCATAAAAGATGGGGTCAAGATTGTTCCGATTGGATGTTTGAAAGATTAAAAAGTATAGTTTGCTCAAAGAATATTTGACAAAAACCAATTAAACTCAGCCAGAAAAGCTACTGCAAATGAAAGAAATCAATATTAAAGATAAGAAAGAAAATTTTGAAATGAAAGGTGAGTATGACTTTTCCGATGGTATCAGGGGAAGATTCTACACTCCCAGGAAAAAATCAACCACAATCAGACTGGATGATGACATTATTTTATATTTCAAGAAATAAGCAAGCGAGGAAAAAGTGGGATACCAGACATTGATGAATGCTGCTTTGAGAAAATTCATTGTTAATGACAAATAGAAACGATGTTCATTGAGACATGATGGGCTTATTTGATATAGAATGTATCTATGATAAAGAAAATTCTTATTGTCATTCTAATAACTTTGCTTGTTTTTGTCATTGTGATAAACCTGCCCATTGTTACAGTAGGCCACAGGGAATCCGGACACTCATACAGTAACTGGATGTCGGAAACGCTATCTGTTGACAAAAGAATAGTTGATGTTGCAATGCCGGGAGCCCATGATGCCTTCACATCCCAAATGAACCTGTTCAGTCCTGCAGACAAGTATGCAGACAGCATCATGAAAGGCTTTACAGGCACAATCCTGAAGGGGTTCCTCCTGAGGCAATCAGTGACCCAGAAAGCAGACGCAAAAAGCCTGCTTGAAAATGGAGCAAGATATCTGGACATAAGACTGACCTATGATGAAGGAGAATGGCTTACAAAACATAATTTTGTATCCGGTGATTTCATCCCGATTGCCGGGGACATTGTCAGCTTCCTGCAGAATAACAAAGGTGAGTTTCTGATACTGGACTTTCAGCATATCAATGGCATTGATTACAACAGTGAAGAGGACTACGGAATCTTCATTGATATGCTTACGGATACAGGGCTGCTTGGTTTTCATTATTTTACTGCGGATGGAGTCGGGAGTATATCCTATGGTGATATCACAGACCAAGGAAAAAGTTCCCGGGTGGTAATAATCGACAAGTTCAGCGTACCTGAAAAAGAAACATATGATTATGGCATTTCAATCAGATCAAACTGGGCTGATGATGACAGCTTCGTGGATGTGCTGCAATTTCTTAATAACGAAGCTGCATTTGTCAACAATAGTACAGATTTTAATGAATCCTTCAGGGTCATGCAGGCGGTTACAACCATGCAGCTATCACTACCCGGTATATTTGACAGTCTGAGGACATGGTCACTGATGGAGCGGGCATCAGATTTCAATAATTTTCTACTTGAAAGCAGTGAGTTCAATGATCTTATGGAAGCCATGCCTATAGTTATGATTGATTATTGCAATTCAAATGAAAATGATTTTTCAGATAAACTGATGACTGTTATTTTGAAAAAGAATGAATAAGGATTTCCAATGACAGGAACACAATAGGTGGTATAATCATTTCATGAAAAAATCCGGTAAAATACTATGGCTCATACCTTTGGCGGCAATACTGCTTGCAGCAACAATATTCATGCTGCCTGTCTTCAATCTTAAGACAATTGAGGTGGAGACTGAACTTGCGGACAGTGCCGGTGAAATTGCTTTTTCCACGGAACTTAAGCAAGGCTCAAATATGTTCCTGACTCTCTTGAATGAAGGAAATATTTTCACCATGAGGTTTACGGGCGCTGAAAAAAGACTTTATGAAAAATATGAGTTCCTGGAAAATGTTGCAGTCAGAGCAGTGCTTCCATCAACCGTTTTTATTAAGTTTGAAACACGGGAACCGGTTTTTGAAATAGCATACGGTGACAGATATCTTGTCACTGATATCAAGGGATGTGTACTGGGGTCAAGGGATAATCATGTTCTTGGATTCCCAAGGATTACGGGCATGGAAATAGAGCAGTTTTCCCTTGGATGCATAGTTTGCGGGAATGATCCGGGATTTGAAAAGCTTGCAGACATATACAATGAAATGAAAAGCTATGATACAAGATTCCTGACTGCCTTCAGGGAATACATTGAATGGATAGATGTGTCCTCCCGGGATGTCATAGCATTGTATTTCGATGGTAGAGTATTGGTAAAGTTTGATGCAACAGCGGATGTTGCCGGGCAGACGGCAGCAATGTGCAGGATTCTGGCTGAACATATCAAAAGCAATGAAAAGGGAACACTTGACTTCAGTTCGGGCGAAAATCCTGTATTTTCACCGGACTGATGGCACGCAGAGGCAATATGGTGTATACTTTTTTACAATAATTATATATAATTATTTTGTTATTTCCGCATGAGAAAGGGGAACAACATGCTGCAATTCGACATAGATATGGAGCAGTTTGCTCAGATAAAGGTTGTTGGTGTGGGCGGTGCAGGAAACAATGCCGTCAACAGGATGATAAACGCCGGACTCAAGGGAGTTGAGTTCGTTGCGGTCAATACAGACAAGCAGGCTCTGCTGGCATCCAAGGCAACAACAAAGATACAGATAGGAGAAAAGCTGACCAAGGGACTTGGTGCAGGCTCAATACCCGAAATAGGTGAAAGAAGCGCAGAAGAAAGCAAGGATGAGATAGCTTCAACACTCAAAGGTGCCGACATGGTTTTTGTCACAGCCGGAATGGGCGGAGGAACAGGAACAGGCGCGGTTCCAATCATTACAAAGATTGCCAGGGAAATGGGTATACTTGCAGTCTGCGTAGTAACCAAACCCTTTACATTTGAAGGAAAACAAAGAAGTGAAAATGCAAAGAAGGGCATAGAAAAATTAAAAGGTACCATTGACACACTTGTGATTGTACCCAATGACAGACTGCTTCAGCTTGCTGACAGAAAAGCGACCATGGTTGATGCTTTCATCATGGCTGATGATGTTCTGAGATTAGGTGTGCAGAGTATATCCGACCTGATTGCCGTGCCGGGACTTATAAACCTTGACTTTGCGGATGTGAAGACCGTAATGACGGATGCCGGCCTTGCCCATATGGGAATAGGAAGGTCATCAGGAGAAGAAAGGTGCATAGAAGCCGCCAAACAGGCAATACACAGCCCTCTCCTTGAAACATCCATAGATGGTGCAAAGAAGGTTCTTATAAATATCACGGGTGGAAACAATCTGGGCCTGATTGAAGTTGATTCCGCTGCAAACATGATATATGAAGCAGCTGACCCCAATGCAAATATAATCTGGGGGGCTGCAATTGATGAAAACATGGGTGACGAGGTAATGGTTACCGTAATTGCAACGGGGTTTGACGGATCAATGCCCATTAGGACTTCGAAGTACATTGAGAAAATGTTCAATAAAAGCAATGAGGAACCTGTACCTGTAAAGGAAGAGGTTGTTGTAACTACCATAGATGATGAACCCGATTCCTACGAAACGGATTATGAGTCAGAGGATGAAGCTGTAACGAAGGAAGTCAGGAGCCTTGAGGATTATGCCGGTGACAGTGGTTCCGATGAAGAAGAGGAAAATGAAGAAGACAAGGAAGACGATGGTATAGATATACCGAATTTCCTTAGAAGGCTTTGATAACAACACAGGTTTTCCATGGAAGATGGAGGCAGTAGATGAAGTGTCCATACTGTGGCTATGAAGAAGACAAGGTAATTGATTCCAGACCTACCGAAGAAGGCTATGCCATCAGAAGGAGGAGGGAATGTCTGGGTTGCGGACAGCGTTTCACAACTTATGAAAACCTGGAACGAAAACCCCTCATGGTCATCAAGAAGGATAATTCAAGGCAGACTTTCGACCCCACCAAGCTTTTGAACAGATTGCTTATAGCATGTGCCAAGAGACCTGTTTCGATATCAGTGCTCGAGGAAATAGTGGCTGACATAGAATCCTCGTTTTACAGGGAGCACATGAGGGAAATAACCTCCACTGAAATCGGGGACAAGGTAATGGAAAGGCTGAAGGAAGTTGATGAGGTCGCATATGTACGATTTGCTTCGGTATACAAGGACTTCACCGATGTTGATACATTTACAAGGGAAATAAAGAAGATCAAGAAGGAAAGATGAATCCGGGAGGGCAATGGACTTGAACAGCAGGGAAAGATTATTGAATTCAATAAGAGGAAAAGAAACGGACCGCCTCGCGTGGTCTCCTTTTTTGGCATATTTCTGGGATTACCAGCCGGAAAGCGTAAAGAAGGCAGGGCAGCTTCAGTTTCTGAAGGAAATAGGGGCAGACCCACTATTCAGGGGTTTCTGCACCCTTATCAAGGTGAATTATAAAAAATCAAATGTAATTGACAAAACAAGCGGGAATGAAAGGGTTGTAATCCATGAAACTCCCGTCGGTAACCTTGAGACAAGATACACATACACAACCAATGGTAATACATGGTTCATCACAAAGCATCCTGTAAAGACCGGTGAAGACCTGAAGGTGCTTACATATCTTAACGAAGATATGATAATAGAAGCAGATTTTTCGAAGTACAGGAACGGACTTGCCCTTCTTGGCGAAGAGGCCCTTTTGATTCCCATCATCACTCCGGAAATGAAGAGCTCATTCCAGTCCATGATAGAAACATGGATGGGTACCGAAGAGGTTGCCTATGCTGTCTATGATTATGAGGATGAGCTTCTGGCCTGTCTTGATTCCATGAAGAAAAATTCAATTAAATCAGTGGAAATGGCTGTTGAATGCGGAGCTGAGGCATATATTTTCTGGGAGGACAGCTCAACGGGAAATCTGAGTCCGGCCTTCTTCAGGGAATATGTTTCAGATGAAATATCGGCATGGGCAGATATAATCCACAGGGAAGGATCCCTGCTGGTCCACCATGCATGCGGTCAGATCAAAGGCCTTATAACCGACATGAGCAAAACGGGAGCGGATGTAATTGAATCAATTTCACCACCTCCCACAGGAGACCTTCACATTTATGATGCCAGGAAAATAGCTCCCGAAAATATATGTCTAATCGGGGGGATTGAGCCAACTGTTCTCCTTAACAGCAAAATGGATGAACTGAGGGACCATGTCGCTGATATAATAGAGAGGACAGGAAAAAAGGGGTTTGTTCTTGCCAATGCAGATTCGTGTCCTCCGGGCGTTGAAGTGGATAAGTTCCGGATGATATCAGAACTGGTAAAAAGCATAGGGAGGTAGGAATTGCGTATTGCAGCTGTCAAGGTTGATGAGATTCCTGAACTGCTTGAGATATACAATCATTATGTCAGGAACACAACGGTTACATTCAACACGGATGAGCTGGATGAAGAACAGTTCATTGCAGCTTTTTGTGCAGACACCGCAAGATATACCCTCAATACCATTTATGAGGATGACCTCATTGTCGGCTATTCATCATTGAATCCTTTCAACAAGAAGGAAGCTTACAGAAGGAGTGCCTATGTATCAATTTATCTTGCACCGGCATCAACGGGAAAAGGTTTTGGAAGAAGAGTTCTTGAACACCTTGAAAAACAAGCCGGGGAAATGGGTTACAGGTCGTTGATAGCATTGATAAGCAAGGAGAATCAGGGAAGCTGTGCCTTTTTTAAGCAAAACGGATACCGTATGGTTGGTGAACTTCAGGAAGCCGGTGAAAAGTTCGGACGGCTTCTTGATGTTGTATATTATCAGAAACTTATATGAAAACGGTGCTTTTGGAATATTGCATGGCTCTATGATATAATGTGTGCCGTACGACTTTCAGGGGGAGTATATGGGATTGAAGGTAAAGGAAATTTATGGGAATCCAAAGGAGTACAACAACACTTCCGTTGTGCTCATGGGTTGGGTGAGGACCGTCAGAAGTTCAAAGAACTTCGGGTTCATAGAGCTTAATGACGGCTCGTTCTTCAGGAATATCCAGATAGTCTTCGAAGATGGAAGACTTCCCAATTTCAGTGAAATTGAAAAACTGACCGTAGGTTCTTCAATAGTTGTAAGGGGAGTCCTTGAACTTACACCCGGAGCAAAACAGCCCTTTGAAGTAAAGGCTGATGAAATTGAAGTCGAAGGACTCAGTGACAGGGAATATCCGCTGCAGAAAAAGAGGCATACCTTCGAATATCTCAGGAGCATTGCCCATCTTAGACCAAGGTCCAACACATTCTCAGCCGTATTCCGTGTTCGTTCCATACTTGCCCACGCAATACATGAGTTCTTCAGACAGAAGGGTTTTGTATATGTACATACACCTATCATCACAGGAAGCGACTGTGAAGGTGCCGGTGAGATGTTCAGGGTTACGACACTCGATGCTAAGAACCCTCCCTTGGACGACAACGGAAAAGTCGATTATTCAAACGATTTCTTCGGCAGGGAGACAAATCTTACCGTAAGCGGTCAGCTTGCTGTTGAAACATATTGCATGGCATTCGGAAATGTATACACATTCGGTCCCACTTTCAGGGCCGAGAATTCAAATACTGCAAGACATGCTTCTGAATTCTGGATGATTGAACCGGAAATGGCTTTCTGTGACCTGGCAGGCGACATGGACACAGCCGAGGAAATGATGAAGTTCATAATCGGTTATGTTCTTGAAAATGCCCCTGAGGAAATGGAGTTCTTCAACAACTTCATCGAGAAAGGTCTTTTTGAGAAACTCGCAAATGTAACAGAATCGAATTTTGAAAGAATAACATATACTGAAGCAATTGAAATCCTGAAGGCCAGCAACGAGCAGTTTGACAACAAGGTTGAATGGGGACTTGACCTTCAGACAGAACATGAAAGATACATTACGGAAAAGCATTTCCAAAAACCGGTTTTTGTAACTGATTACCCGAAGGGAATCAAAGCTTTCTACATGAGACTCAATGATGACAACAGGACTGTTGCTGCTGTGGATCTGCTGGTTCCGGGAGTGGGTGAAATTATCGGAGGAAGCCAGAGGGAGGAACGCTATGATGTTCTTGTACAAAGGATACAGGAAACCGGTATGAGTGAAGCTGATTACTGGTGGTACCTTGATATAAGAAAATATGGCGGAACCAAACATGCAGGCTTTGGTCTTGGATTTGAGAGAGTCCTTATGTATATAACCGGAATGACCAACATCAGGGATGTCATACCTTTCCCAAGGGTTCCGAGGCACGCTGAATTCTAGGAGATTATTATGGATGAAAAACAAAATTCCGAAGGAAATATCGAGGTATCCGATGCAGTCCTTGTTACATATGTAGAAAAAGCAATAGGTGAAGTAGAGGGCCTGAGTCCGTCGAAGAAAAGAAAACCTGTCAGAATCACAAGGAAGGAAAATGCCTGCATCATTGAGATAGGGGTCGATGTATATTATGGCGTTGAAATTCCCGAAACTGTAAGGACCTTGCAAAGGCTTGTCAAGGAGAGAATTACAATGCTTGCGGGACTGCAGGTTGAAGAAGTCAATGTTGTAGTGTCAGGATTGAACATTGAAGAACTGATTAAGAAATAGAATGAAGAAAATCATACTGAACTCAGTAATAATAATCATAACATCAATTGTACTTGTCATACTTGTCTTCTTTACTGATGGAGTGCAGAGCCTGTTCGACCTTATTGTAAGGACCAACTATTACTGGCTTTTTGCTGCATGGATGTGCAATGTTATGTTCTGGGTCTTCGGTGCGGTTACGGTAGGTTTCCTGAAAAGGGGAATCATAGGAAAGAAGAATGACCCCGGACAGAACTTCAAGACTGTCATGGTAGGTCAGTTCTTTTCATCCATTACACCCTTCGCAACGGGAGGGCAGCCTGCGCAGGTTTATATGATGACCAGGATGGGCATAGACGGCGGGACCGGAACCAGTATTGTAATTTTAAAATCAGTACTTCTTCAATCGGTGCTGGTAGCCTACTGCTTTGTTCTTTATCTGGCCAACAGATATTTTCTCATTGCCAATATACCAAAGTTCAACACCCTGTTCTTCATTGGGATTGCAGCAAGCCTTTTGCTTCTTTGTCTTTATGCATTATTCATGTTCAAGTCAAATGCCGCGGACAAAGCCGTGCATCTGTTCCTTAAAATCTCACACTTCTTCAAGATAACCAAGAATCCTGATGAGAAATTCAACGAAATCAAGGAGTCGCTGACCAGGTTCAAGGATGGATTCCGAATCCTGGCAAAGAGGAAGACATATCTGTTTCTTGCATATATGGCCCAGATAGCCCAGCTGACTTCACTGTTTCTGGTACCGGTTTTCATGATGCGTGCACTGGAAGGTGCGTTCATGTTCACCAATGAGCTTTTTGTGTGTACGGCAATGGTTGTAATGATAGCTGCCATGGTTCCGACACCGGGAACAACAGGGGGGGCTGAAGGACTCAGTCTGCTTTTCATATCTCCCTTCTTCTACAATTCACCAAAGATGTCGGTAATCCTGATATGGAGGATCCTTACATACTATTCCAATATTATTTTCGGCGGTATATTCTGTCTTTTCGTGAAGGAGAGACCACTTAAGTCATCTGACGGCGGGGAGGAACTAATTGAAGTATAGGATACTTTGCTGTGATGTGCTGGAAGGTGAAATCAATTACATTTTATCCGGGACAGAACACTCTTATGATATTGTTTACACAAAAAAAGCTGAGCATGAGAAACCCGATGAACTGAGGGCCAAAATACAGGCACTGATAGATGAAAGCACCGGGTTTGATGCAATTCTGCTGGGTTATGGTTTATGCGGTAATTCCATTGCCGGTATCAAGGTGCGCGAGATTCCTGTTATAGTACCAAGGGCCCACGATTGCTGCACCCTTTTCCTTGGCTCAAGGAAAAGGTTCAATGACATTTTTGAAGGAAGGGAAAGCATGGGCTGGGGCAGTACCGGGTATTGCCGCAGGGACGGTGATTACCTGAGGAACAGCGATACAGGAAGTGTTCTTGGATATGACAGGACCTATGAAGAATATGTTGAGGAGTATGGAAAAGAGAACGCTGATTTCATCTGGGAAACCATTCATCCCAAAAGACAGTCGGACGAAGTCATGTTCATAGATATTCCGGAGACCCATGACGCCGATGTATTTGAAGGTTTCATGCAGGAGGCAACCGGGAACGGACAGAAGGTGATTGTCGAGAAGGGAAGCATTGATTTGCTACGCAGGTTTGTTTCGGGTGATTGGAACGATGATTTCCTTGTTGTGAAACCGGGATGTGAAATAACGGCGGTTTATGGAAAAGAGGAAATAATTTCTTCCAGGGGTTGAAAAATATGACAAAAAATGTTAAATTGATGAAGGAGGAAACATGCCTTTGCTGATACTTGCTTCCGGATCTCCCAGAAGACAAGAAATGATGAAACGTATAACCGATGATTTCATAGTTATGGTACCTGACATTGATGAAACTCCCCTGGAATCTGAAAGTCCTGAAGATATGGTGCTCAGGCTTGCAATGGAAAAAGCCCGTGCTGTATACGATAAGGAGGGGAGTAAGATACCTGTCCTTGCCGCTGACACCATAGTGGTGATAGACGGAATTATACTCGGTAAGCCGGGAACCTACGAAGAAGCCTCAATGATGCTTGGACAATTGGCGGGGAGATATCACGAAGTAATAACAGGGGTTGCCCTTGTTGAAGGAGATGACGGGAAAGTACAATCATTTACCGAAACAACAAAAGTGCTTTTTGCAGAACTTGATGAAAGGGAAGTCTCGGACTATATTGCAACCCATGAACCCATGGACAAGGCAGGAGCCTATGGAATACAGGGGCACGGTGGTAAATTCATAAAACGTATTGACGGTTGCTTCTATAATGTGATGGGTTTTCCGCTCAACAGCATTTATTCACTCCTTAAGGGTGCAGGCATAATCTGATTCCTCCTGACAAATCTGTCATTCCGGGGAGGGACACAATGGAAAGACTGCGAATGAAGGACATGCCCTTCGAAGACAGGCCTTATGAAAAACTGGAAAAAACAGGTGCAGAGAATCTCACTGATGCGGAACTTCTTGCTATAATCATCAGAACCGGGAGCCGTAAGGATACAGCCCTTGACCTGACAAGAAGAATCATAAGCACCCATTCAGGGGACAGTGGTCTTGGCTCCCTGAAGAAAGCATCCATAAGCCAGTTATGTGAAATTAAAGGTGTGGGCAAGGTAAAGGCCATACAAATCAAGGCAGCCATGGAACTTGGTTCGAGACTTAAAAAACCAGTATCACAGAACGGGAAACACAGGATTTCATCCCCCGATGACATAGGTATCCTTTACATAGAAAGGTTCAGGCATCTGTCCAGGGAATATTTTACTGTGCTTGTTCTCAATACTCGCAACGAAATCATAAGGGAACTGAATATATCCATCGGAAGCCTGTCTGAAACGGTGGTCCATCCCAGGGAAGTATTCTCTGAAGTGATAAAGGAGCCTGCCGCAGCTGTAATACTTATGCACAACCATCCAAGCGGTGACCCTGCACCAAGCTCAAACGACAAGGAGACAACAAAAAGATTGGTTGAAGCAGGAAAAATACTGGGCATCCGAATACTTGACCATGTTATAATAGGAGACGGAAATATATTCAGTTTCAAGGAGAATGGTTTACTGTAATCATTTGAAGCTGCACAAATAATTTATTTACCGGATTTGGAGGCAATGATGTCATTGTTCGGAAGAGATATTGGAATTGACCTTGGTACAGCCAACACAATTATTTATGAACGCGGGAAGGGAATCATCCTCAGGGAACCGTCTGTGGTTGCCGCTGACGAGAAGAAAAAGGAAGTAATAGCAGTAGGGGAAGATGCAAAGAAAATGGTCGGCAGGACCCCGGGTACAATCAGTGCAATCAGGCCTTTGAAGGAAGGTGTAATCGCTGATTACAACTGCACCTTGCAGATGCTCAACAGATTCATAAGAAAAGCAGTCGGGAAAAGGATGTTTGTAAAACCCAGGTTGATAATCTGCGTTCCTGCAGGTGTAACGAAGGTTGAAAAAAAGGCCGTTATAGAGGCCGGACTTGAAGCGGGGGCCAAAGAAGTATTTGTTGCAGAGGAATCAATCATGGCAGCCCTTGGAGCAGGACTTCCTGTTCTGGAACCCACCGGGAACATGATTGTGGACATCGGGGGCGGCACCTCTGAAGTCGCGGTCATTTCCATGGGGAGGATTGTAACAAGCACTACCCTTCGTATAGCCGGAGACCGTTTTGATGAGGTTATTTCGCAGTATATCAGGAAAAAATACAGACTGTTCATCGGTAACAGGACTGCTGAGAACATAAAGATACAGATCGGTACCCTTTATCCTTCCGATTACTCAGATGAAATGGAAATAAGGGGCAGAAACATGACACAGGGCCTTCCGGTGAATCTGACCATAACTTCTGATGAAATAGCAGAAGCCATGGAGGACATTGGGAATGAGCTTCTTGAGGCAGTCAGAAGCACCCTTGAAAGAACCCCGCCCGAACTTGCAGCCGATGTCATGGTGAACGGTATATATCTGTCCGGCGGCGGAGCATTGATAAGAGGCATTGATAAGTTCATAAGTACCAGAACCGGAAACATACCTGTATATATAGCAGAAAATCCACTTGATTGTGTTGCTATAGGAACCGGAAAGGCACTTGAGAACATAGATTACCTTAGCGGAGCTACGAGGAAATAAGGAGTCCGGATTGATCAAACTCCTGAAAAACAGAAAGTTTCAGATAGCATTGTCTGTCATAGCTTTGCTTTTTATAATCCTCCTTTCGGTGGACAGGTTCAGCAAGGTGAATATTATCAGGAACATTGTTACTGCTCCTGTTGTTTTTGTACAAAAAGGTGTAAAGGCTGCCGGGGATTGGTTCGGTGGAATAATCTCCGGAATCAGAGGATACAAGGACGTAATTGACCTGAACAATGAGCTTAAGGACGAAAATCTTGACCTCAGGCAGAAGGTTACTTCACTTACTCAGCTTGAAGAAGAGAATCAAAGACTGAGGACAGCTCTCGGACTGAAGGATAAATTCTCTGAATATGATGTAATAGGTGCAAACATCGTAGGGTCGAATCCGGGCAATTTTTACTATAATTTCAGGATTGATGCCGGAAGCCT
>ERZ795053.3966-NODE-3966-length-16361-cov-6.487121_pt1 | contig 16361 bp, 17 predicted proteins | sample MGYA00375137_ERZ795053 | MGnify/ENA primary metagenome ERZ795053 (study PRJEB30182, sample SAMN05720284) | activated sludge metagenome | isolation source: Anaerobic digester | place: Hong Kong | collected 2014-12-17 ...
CGATGATCTTTGCGCCCTTGTTAGCGGCCTTGATCACCTTCAGCCCGACGATGGGATGGGCCTCGGTGGTGTTGGAGCCGATGACGAATAGGACGTCTGCGTCCTCGATCTGGTCGAAGGAGTTGGTGGCGGCGCCGCTTCCGAAGCAGGCGGCAAGACCCGTCACCGAGGGGGCGTGGCAGATCCGGGCGCAGTTGTCCACGTTGTTGGTGCCGAAGACGGCCCGGGCCAGCTTCTGGACCAGGTAGTTCTCCTCGTTGGTGCACCTTGATGAGGAGAACGCCCCCAGTGAGTCTGGGCCGTGCTCGTTTTTGATCTCTGAGAACCTCCGGGCGACAAGGTCCAGGGCCACCTCCCAGCTCGCCTCCTCGAACTTACCGTTCCGCCTGATCAGGGGGACTGTCAGCCGGTCGGGATGATGGACGATCTCGTCGAGGCCGAAACGGCCTTTGACGCACGCCTGCCCCCGATTCACCGGCCCGTCTCGATCCGGGGTGATGGATACGATCATGTCGTCCTTGACTCCCAGATCCAGCCTGCATCCAACGCCGCAGTAGGGGCAGACGGTGGCTACCATCATCTCCGGCCGGACCCATTTATCAGACCGGACGGAGAGGGCGCCGGTGGGGCAGGCGTCCACACACGCTCCGCAGAACTTGCAGTCCGAGTCCTGGAGAGAGGCGGGTCCGATCCAGTGCATCCGGTGAAAATCGGGATTGGTGAAGAGGACGCTGTTTCCTCGCACCTCGTCGCAGATTCGGACGCACCGACCGCACATGATGCAGAGGTTGTAGTTTCGGTCGAAGAAAGGCTCCCTCAATACCGGCATATCTCTAAAAGAGTGCTGGTATCGAACCCTCTCCAGGCCTACGAACTCCACAGCCTTCTGCAGCTCGCATCTCCCGTCACTGGGGCAGTACTTGCAGCCCACGGTCACCGGAAACTTCTTCATGCACTCTCGCAGGTCGGTGCATTCGTCCTTCCGCTCGCAAAAGAGGCATGACGTGGGATGATTGGTGAGGGCGAGGATCATCTCCAGGGTGTGCCTTCTCATCTCCTGCAGCTCTTCGGTCCGGGTCTGTACCACCATCCCATCCTCCGCGAGGGTGTTGCAGGATGTAGGATAGTGGTCAAGCCCCTCGACAGAGACGATGCAGAGCTTGCAGGAGCCTATGGGCTTCAGGTCCGGGTGATCGCAGAGCGCCGGCACATAAGAGCCCGCCTTCCGGGCCGCGTCGAGGATGGTGGCCCCAGGGGGGACCGCGACCTCTCGACCATCGATAATAAGTTTGATTTCCGACATGTTCCCTCCCTACCGCGCCGGAGACTGATGAGGATTAATTGTATTATAAGGTTACTCCAATCATCTGCATGTGGCCTGCAATGTAAGCATCTTTGTTTAAGGATAGTATACTTGCATTGAAAGGGTGTTCCCATCCGCCGCGACCATCCGCGGAAGAATGAACAGCGTTCTTTGGATACTCTCTTCGATGCTCTCTTCGATGCTCTCTTCGATGCTCTCTTCGATGCTCTCTTCGATGCGCTCTTCTGACCTGTTCAAACGAGATCGGATCGAAAGCTAGGCCCATTCCGACACCGTCTTATCGCCCGACGATGACTGAGCCCCGATGAACCCCGACAAGATCGATGAGATCCTCGCCTTCCACCGGGCCCAGAAAGAGAAGATAGACGCTCGCCTCGCCGACTTCAGACGGATCTGGTCTGAGGGCTCGGACCGCGACCTCTTCGCAGAACTTGCCTTCTGCATCCTCACCCCCCAGTCCCGGGCTAGGACATGCTGGCCCGCCGTCGAGCGGCTCAGAGGCTGTGACCTCCTCTTCGCCGGAAGCTCCGACGAGATCCTCGAAAAGCTATCGAACGTCCGCTTCAAGGAGAGGAAGGCGAGCTACATCGTCGCGGCCCGGAATCAGTTCACGCGTGACGGCCGGCTCAGGGTCCGATCCGTCCTTGAGGGGTTCGAAAGCCCCTTCGCCCTACGGGAGTGGCTGGTGGAGAACGTGATGGGACTCGGCTACAAGGAGGCGGGCCACTTCCTCCGGAACGTCGGCCTCGGCGAGGACCTCGCCATCCTCGACCGCCACATCCTCAAGAATCTGGTCTTACTCGGCGTCATCGACGAGGTCCCAGCCTCCCTCACAAAGAGGAGGTACCTGGAGATCGAGCGGAGGATGATCGAATTCTCGAAGAAGACGGGAATTCCCATGGGCCACCTGGACCTCCTCCTCTGGTCCAAGGAGACTGGCGAGATCTTCAAATGAACTCCCCGAGCCTCCTGTTCCCTCGCCCCCTCTCCGTCTCCATTCCGGCCGATTTGAGGGAACGTCTGGATATCCGCCCTCCGAAGGGCCGTCTGCCGTCTTTTCGGGGCTGGTCCTGGCTTCGATAGTAAACCTCCCAGAGGTCGTTGACGCCGGCCTCGGCCCTGTCCCCCTCCTCTTCGTCCTCTTTCTCGCCCTTGCCCTCTCCGGATCCAACATTCATGAGCCGGCCGAGCTCTTCGAGGGCGCTTGAGACCCCGCCGCCCCTATGGCGGAGAAATCCGGAGTCGGTCCGGACCGATGCCCAGGACCTCTTTTCGTCTCCCAGGACGATCATCGTCCCAGGAAACCTCCTAGCGAAGAAGTCGGCGACATAAAATCCGATGTCGTGCTCGGGGCTCATCCGGCCCCAGAGGACCTTTCCTCCGAGGGGCAGAAGCCTCACAAACCCCCTCATCCGGTGAATCTCGCCCTGGACAGCGTAAATCATCCTCCTTATCCGGACGATCTTCGGGTCGGTCGAGGTCTCGATCTCCAGGGGAGTGAGCCTTCTCGCCCCCTCGATCAGCCTCCTCTCAGAGTTTTTGTGACAAGCGAGAAGCTCGATGAAGTCGTCGGGGGTTCTCATCCGATCCACCGGTCGAGGGTCGTGACGCATTTTCCGCCCACCTTGAGGAAGGGCCCAGCCCGGCGGGTCGCTACGCCGAGGGCCGCAAGGTCCCTCATCCTCTCGATCCGAGCCGTCTTTCGGAGGAGGGCGATCCTTCGGGCGCTCTTCGGGCCGATCCCCGGAACCCTGATCAGCTCGCCGAAGGTGGCCGAGTTCGGGTCGATCGGCGAGTCGAAGAGTTCCGTGGCTATCGCCACCTTCGGATCTCTATTACCGAGGAAACCGTCGTCGTCGAAGGCGGCGAGGATCTCCTCGTCTTCCAGCCTGTATACCCGACGGAGCCAGTCGACCTGGTAGAGGCGGTGCTCCCGCCACCTCTCCTCCTTCTCCCTCCCCTCGAAGGCGGTCCCCGCCACGGGCCGAAAGGCCGAGAAGTAGACCCGTTTTAGTTTTAAGACGTCGTACTCGAAGAGGAGCCGGTCGAAGATCTCCCGGTCGGTCTCATCGGCGGCACCCACCACCATCTGGGTCGTCTGGCCCGCGGGCAGATCGAGGGCTCTCGATAGGTCTCTCACGTACCTCTGCCTCGCCAGGATGTCCCTATCGTAATCCTTCGACGGGCAGAGCTCCGACAACCTCGACTTCGACGGAGCCTCCAGGTTCACGCTCACCCTGTCCGAGAGCTCCATCGCCTCTCTCACGTGCTCCTTCGACGATCCGGGAAGGATCTTCAGGTGGACGTAGCCACCGAACCGATAGGCTCCTCTCAAAAGCCTCACCGTCTCGATCATCTCCTCCATGGTCTCGTCCTCGCCTTTGCCGATCCCCGAGCTCAAAAATAGCCCCTCTATCCGATTTGTTCGGTAGAGGGCGATGGTGATCTTCGCCAGCTCCTCGGGCGAGTAGGAGAAGGTCCGCGAGCCCTCAGAGCCGCGGGCATTAGCGCAGTACCTGCAGTCGAAGGGGCAGGCGTTGGTGTAGAGGGTCTTGAAGAGGCTGACGCATCTACCGCTGCCGGTAAAAGAGTGGCAGACCCCTCCAAACAGGGCGTCGCCGAAGCGATCGGTCCCCTCGACCTTCCTCTTCGTCGAGGTGGACGAGCATATGTCGTGCTTCGTTCCCCTTCCCAGGGCGTCGACCTTGGCCGGATCGATCTCACCTCCAGGAAGCGGTCCCAGGGAGTCGAAGCTGCTCAGGGCGGCGAGCCGCGCCATCTTCTCGAGGGTGGTCACGATAAGGAAGGAGCGGATCTCCCCGGTTATGGCCATCGGTTCTGCGGCGCGAAAGTATTTGGGATGGCGAAAGAGGCGGCTAGACGGCGGAGACGAGATGATTCCTCGGAGGCTTCACCGGATCACCAGGACCGCAGCCCCCTCGATCTCTCCGGACCGGAGCCTCTCCAGGGCGACGTTCGCCTCCTCCAGAGCGAAAGCGATCACCTCGGTCCTGACGGGGACCCGGGGGGCGATCTCCAGAAACTCCTCGCCGTCTTGGCGGGTGAGGTTGGCGACGGACCGGAGGACCCTCTCCTCCCAGAGGATGCGGTAGGGGAAGGAGGGGATGTCGCTCATGTGGATCCCGGCGCAGACGACGGTCCCGCCTTTCGCCGTCGCCCTCAAAGCCGCGGGGACGAGGGGCCCCGCGGGGGCGAAGATGATGGCAGCGTCCAGGGCCTGGGGCGGCTCCTGGTCCGAGCCCCCGGCCCAGGATGCCCCGAGCCGGAGGGCGAACTTTTGGGCCTCGGCGTCGCCGGGGCGGGTGAAGGCGTAGATCTCTTTTCCCTGAAACCGGGCCACCTGGGCGATGATGTGGGCTGCGGCCCCAAAGCCGTAGATCCCGATCTTTTCAGCGCCGGGGTCGCAGGTGGCCATTCGGTAAGACCGGTAGCCGATGAGGCCGGCGCATAATAGCGGAGCTGCCTCGGCGTCGGAGTAAGACTCGGGGAGCCGAAATGCGAACCTCTCGTCTGCGACGGCGTACTCGGCGTACCCACCGTCGACGGTGTAGCCGGTGAATCGGGCGTTGTCGCAGAGGTTCTCTTTCCCCCGTCTGCAATAGCTGCAGGTCCCGTCGGCATATCCGAGCCACGGGACCCCCACCCTCTCTCCGATCCGGAATCTGCCCGTCCTCCGGCCTTCGCCTTCAGATCCGGCATCTCCAACACCTTCGTCGCCACCACCTTCGTCTCCCCCAGCGCCTTTCTCCAGATTTCCGCCTCCAGCGACGACCGTCCCAACTATCTCGTGACCGGGGATCAGGGGGAGCTTCGGCTCAGTGAGCTCGCCGTCGACGATGTGCAGGTCGGTTCTGCAGACGCCGCAGGCCCGGACCTTGATCAGAATCTGGCCGGGGCTGGGCTGCGGCACCGGGACGGTCATCTCACGGAGGGGCGTTCTCGGCTCTTCGAGAACCATGGCCCGCATGGTCGTTGGGATCTGCATCTTTCTCGCCTCCTGTCGGGAACGTATCGTTTTCATGAGAGCAAAACCTTTTTGGACGTTCCCGACAACTTAAGCCATTAAAGATGATATACCTCTACTACTCGGACGGCTTCTCGCGATACGACTTCGGCCCCCACCATCCCCTGAGGCCGGCTCGTCTGACCCTCGCCTACCGGCTGATGGAAGACTACGGCCTCCTCGACGGCGACGACGTCCGGGTCGTCGAGCCTCCTCTGGCAAGCGACGAGGAGCTGCACCTGGTCCACGCCCCCGAGTACCTGGAGGCGGTCAGGTCCGAGATGCCAAATCCCATATTCGGCCTCGGCTTCGGAGACAACCCCGTCTTCGAGGGGATCTACGACGCATCCCGCCTCGTCGCCGGTGGGAGCATCGACGCCGCAAAGAGGATCGTCGAGAAAGGAGGCAGCGCCTTCAACTTCGCCGGAGGCCTCCACCACGCCATGCCGGCCCAGGCCTCGGGATTCTGCATCTTCAACGACCCGGCTCTGGCGATCACGGTTCTCAAAAAGAAATTTGAGCGGGTCCTCTACATCGACATCGACGCCCACCACGGGGACGGGGTCCAGGAGATATTCTACCGGGACCCGGATGTCCTCACTATATCGATCCACGAGTCGGGAAGACACATTTTTCCGGGAACCGGCTTCGTCGACGAGCTGGGCGATGGCCCTGGCCTCGGCAGCTCGGTGAACGTTCCCATGCCTCCGGGATCGGGCGACCGCGACTACCAGCGGGCCTTCGAGGCGGTCGTGCCCCAGCTCTTCGAGACGTTCAGGCCGGAGGTGGTGGTCGCCCAGCTGGGAGCCGACGCCCACTACGCCGATCCCCTGACCGACCTTAACCTGACCCTCTCCGGCTACGGGATGCTCGTCTCACGGATCAAGGATCTGGCCGACCACCACGCTGAAGGAAGGCTCCTCGCCCTGGGGGGCGGCGGCTACAACCTCAGAGTCGTCCCCACCTCATGGGCGATCGCCCTCCAGATCATGAAGGGCGAGGCGGTCCGGGAGTATCTGCCGCCCTTCTGGGCCGAGCTATTCAGAAACGAGATCGGAAGCCTGCCATTGTGCCCGCCGGACGCTGAGCCGGAGCGGGACGAATCGAGTCGAGGTAGGATAGAAGAAGATCTCGATCGGACTCTCGGCAGCCTTCGGGCTTGCCTATCCGAGATCCACGGTATATTCTAGCCCCGACCCTTTGATCAAGAGGTTCGAGGTTCCCGACACCTAAAGGCGGGCACCTTCTCGTCGCCCGATCATCTCCACCGATACTGGCACAGGGTTTTGGACTATGTCCATCACCGCAGACCGTTTGACGACCTCCCGGCAAAGGGCTTCGATCTCCCGATGTGAGGCTGCGGCAGAAACGGCGCACCTCACAGATACGTTCTGAAGCCCAGGCCTCGGATCTTCGGAGAGACCGAAAAAGTTGTTCAGATCTATATCTCCTTCCAGAAATAGCTCCATGGCCTCGATCTCGATTCCCAGCATAGCCGCCCTGAGAACAAAACCCACCTCGATGCACGAGGCGAGGGCGTGTAAGACGAACTCCACGGCGTTGGGAGCAAGGTCCTGTCCCATAAGGGCTGGCGGCTCGTCGGACTCGATGACGAACTTCATCGGCTTTTTCGCGTCATCTGCCCCACTACCCCTTTCGATGAAGGTCCGACAGCGGCAGCTGCCACTCCACTCCGTCCTGGTCCGGATGGTGAACCTCCCCTTTTCAGGCTCTTTCCCCACCTCATCTATCGTCCTTTGAAGCCGCTGGACGTCTATCCCGTTCACCATTCCATTCATCTTGAAGCCCTGGGCAAGGTCCCGATTACTCCCCTTTCGATAGCCTTCTGATCATATCCCACCCTGTCCCCTGCCCCAGAGGCTGGTCGAGGAGAAAGTCGAGAAACTCAAAGACTATCGGAGACATGAATATGTAAAACTCCCGGGTGAAAGCGAGGGCGTCTTCGACGGTCTTGAAGTATCGGACCTCGATCATCTGCCCGGAGGCGGTCTTCTCCGGCCGGACGACCTGGTCGGCGACGAAGGCGGAGGCGCCGCAGGAGGCCCTCGCAGGCTGGAGGGCGTCGATGTTGACGGGAACGCCACCATAATGGCGATATATGTCGAATATCAGGGCGCCGCGGCTCGGGCACTCCTCCTCGGAGACCTCCAGGACGACCTCCTCGTCCAGCTCCTCTGGCCGGGGCACGATCGCCGCCTCGACAACGACCGAGTACTCCTCATCCCCGAACCCCTCGGTACCCGAGAGGTCAACGGCCTCGAATACGATCCCCAGCCCCGCGGGGGCGCCATCCCCCAGGTCGACCATCCAATCGTCGTCCTCGGCGTAGAGGGTCTTTCCGTCCAGCTGAAGTACCTCCACCATCTTTCGTCCTCCCTTCCCGTCCTCCTTATCCATCCCTCATCCAAGAAAGGCTTCGCCGACCAGATACCAGATATCGCGCCAGTCTGCTATTACGTCAGTCTGCTAAAGTCTTTACCGGTACCGGGCCCTTCCCCCTCACAGGACCTCCACGTCCTCGGCCCTCCGGACCACAAGCTCCCGGAGTCCCTCGTACTCGGAGACCTCGCCCCTCACCCTAACTCGATCGCCCTTGGAGACTCTCATCGCCACATCCAGGGCGCCGCTCTCGCTCTTTACAAATATCGGCATCGAGGAGGACTGGAGCCGGATGATCAGGTGGCCGCCGGTCGTGGTCGCGATCGAGCTGACCTGCCCCTCGGCGACTATCGAGATCGGAACCTCGCCGGGCTCAGCGGGGGCGTCGAAGTCCTCCAGGGCCCAGGAGGCGACTAAGAGAGACCCCAGCGCCATCAAGAGCAGCACCACCACGACCTTCTCCTCCTTCTGCATCAGGTCCCCAGCCCCCGCCCGGCCTGCGGCGCCGCCGGATCGAAGATCGACTGCCAAAAAAGAGAAATGCGCAATCGAGCCTTACTTCTTCTCTTCCGTCTTCTCGCCGAAGTACTGCTGGTAAGCCGCCTCGCAGGACGCGAGACAGTCCTGACAAAGCCCCTTGTAAGCGCCTTCGGGGTTTGCGAGGGTGTGCACCTGAACTCTCACCGCAACCAGGGTTGGCTTAGCAAGTCCGCAAAGTTCACAATCTGCCATGTTACAACATCTCCCGGAGAGGGCCATAAACCTTTCTCCCTGTTGAACTTTTCCATCAGACCCCAGGCCCCGGCCCGCGGGGGGATGCGAGAAAATTAGCGGACGGGCCGGCGGATCTTCAGCCGTTTATCTGGACAACGACTTAAAGACAGAAGGGCCAATGGATCGTCATGCAAGGCTCTTCGAATCGGCCGATCATAACCCTGCTATCGGATTTTGGGTCTCTCTACCCGGCGGAGATGAAGGGAGCGATCCTCTCCCGGACCAGGGACGCCGTCCTCGTGGACATCTCTCACGAGATATCGCCCCAGGAGATCCGGGCCGGAGCCTTCGCCCTGATGGTCGCGGCCCGCGCCTTTCCCGAGGGGACTGTCCACCTGGCCGTCGTCGATCCGGGAGTCGGGACCGACAGGCTCGGCCTCGTCGTCGAAAGCGGCGGCCATATCTTCGTCGGCCCTGACAACGGCCTTCTGATCCCCGCCGCAGAATCCCTCGGATCGCCGAAGGCCTGGATGATAGACCCGTCCTTCGCCCATGGCGCGGCCCCCACCTTCCACGGAAGGGACGTCTTCGCTCCGGCGGCGGCTATGCTGGCCTCAGGCAGAAAGCCCGAGAGTTTCGGCCCCAGGGTTTCGCCGAAGACCATCGACTTCGGCGGGGCCAGGGTCATCGATTCCGGGATGAAGGCTGAGGTGATCTACGTCGACGGATTCGGGAACCTGATCCTCAACGCCAGCGAAATCCCGGAGGGCGAGTTCGTTTTGTCGGGAAGAAGGGTCCGGCGGGTCAGAACCTACGCCGAGGCGGGATGCGACGAACCCCTTATAACCATTGGGTCCCATGGGTTTGCAGAAATTGCGGTCAACGGGGGGAGCGCAAAGGAGCTCTTCGGCCTCTCCCCCGGGAACCGGATCGTCTTGGAGAGAGAAAATTGTTCGGAATAGAGTTCGTCCCCAACGAGCCCGCATTGAAGGTGGGCTACATGGCAAAGCTGGCGGAAGATGCGGGCTTCGACACCATCTGGATCACCGACCACTACAACAACAGAGACGTCTATTCGACCCTCGCGATACTATCTTTGGCGACAAACAAGGTCAAGCTCGGAACCGGCGTTACAAACCCCTATACGAGGAACGTGGCCGTCACAGCCTCCAGCATCGCCTCGATCAACGAGATCTCCGGAGGGAGGGCGATTCTGGGGATAGGTCCCGGCGACAAGGCCACCTTCGACGCCATGGGGATCGCCTGGGAGAAGCCCCTCACCGCCGTCAAAGAATCGGTCTCGGCGCTGCGAGAGCTCCTCGCGAAGAAGAGGGTCTCGTCCTTCGGCATGGCCGGTGCCCAGCTCGCCTTCAAGGCCGGCAATATCCCCATCTACATAGGAGCTCAGGGCCCCAAGATGCTGGAGATGGCGGGGATGATCGCCGACGGCGTCCTGGTCAACGCGAGCCATCCCGACGATTTCAATTATGCCGTCCCCCTGGTGAAGCAGGGAGCAGAGAAGGCGGGCCGCGACCCCAAAGATGTGGAGATCTGCGCCTACACCAGCTTCAGCGCCGATAAAAACGGCGAGAAGGCTGCGAACGAGGCGAAGATCGTCGTCGCCTTCATCGTCGCAGGGTCGCCTGAGTCGGTCCTCTCGCGCCACGGCATAAAGCCCGAGGAGGCGAAAGCCGTCTCCGGAGCCATCGCCAAAGGCGACTTCGGCTCAGCCCTGGCCGCCGTTTCCGAGACGATGATCAACGCCTTCTCCGTCTCGGGAACCCCCGCCGACTGCCGGGCGAGGGTGGACGAGCTTTTGGCGACCGGGGTCACCCAGATCGTCGTCGGCTCACCCATCGGACCTAATAAGGAGAGGTCCATCAAGCTGATCGGAAAGGAGATCCTCAGAAGCTGATCGGAAGAACGTCTATGAAAAGAGGCCTTTACATAGGACGGTTCCAGCCCTACCACCTGGGCCACCAGGCCGTCCTCCAGAAGATCGTCGAGGAGGTGGACGAGATCGTGGTGGGCCTGGGGTCAGCCCAGGCGAGCCACACCATCGAAAACCCCTTCACCGCCGGGGAGAGGATCTGCATGATCTGGCCCGCCCTCCGCAGCCTTGACGCAACCTGTTACGTCATACCCCTGGAGGATATGGCCAGAAACGCCGTCTGGGTATCTCACGTCAAGGCCATGACCCCCAACTTCGACGTCGTCTACTCCAACAACCCCCTGGTGGTCCAGCTCTTCTCCGAGGCCGGGGTTGTGGTCAGGATGCCGCCGATGTACAGAAGAGAGGTCTACTCGGGAACCGCGATAAGGAGGATGATGCTCGCCGGAGACGAGATCTGGAAGCGGCTCGTCCCCTTCTCAGTCGTCTCGGTGATCGAGGAGATCGGAGGGGTCGAGAGGCTGAAGAACGTGAGCCGCGGCGACGACGAGTGACGTCTTCTCGCGCCCGATCCTATACGGCCTCGGCCTTCAACCTATCATTTTGGGAACCCGAACCTTCCGGGTCCCTCTAGCGATCTTCCTTCATGACGTTTCAGTCGTAGGATAATGTAAAGTTCCCGGCATCGGCTTCCGTTACGTTTCCTGGACCGGACCCCGTGACGTTGTCGTCGTCCGAGGCCGTGACGTTTCCTGAACTGAACACTGTAACGTTGTCGTTGTCCGAAGCCGTAACGTTTCCGGGACCGGATTCTGTGACATTGTCGTCGTCCGAGGCCGTGACGTTTCCGGAATTTGATCCCGCGACAGCGCCGGTGTCCGGCTCAGTTCCGTTCCCTGCATCGGCCTCTCCGGTCTCCGCTTCCAGCGCCCGCTCGTAGCACTCGATCGCCTCTTCGTGCCTCCCGAGGGCGCTGAGGGCGATCCCCTTGTTGTTCCAGGCCTCTTTCATCTCCGGGTCGATATCCAGCGCCCGTGTATAGCAGTCGACCGCCTCATCGTAGCGGCCGAGGGCGCTCTGGGCGACACCCTTGTTGTACCAGGCCGAGGCGTAATCCGGATCGAGCTTCAGGGCCTCTTCGTAAGATGCCAGCGCCTCCTCCTGCCGACCCAGAGCTCCTAGAGCGATCCCTTTGTTGTTCCAGGCCGGGGCGTAGCCGGGATCGATGGATATAGCTTCATCGTAGCTGGCCAACGCATCCTCGAGCCTGCCCAGAAGCCCCAGGGCCACCCCCCGGTTGTACCAGGCCTGAGAGTTGTTCGGATCGAGGCTCAGAACCTCGTCGTAGCTTCCGATCGCCTCCTCTTGCCGTCCGAGAATTCCGAGGGCGATCCCCTTGTTGTAGAGGGCCATTACGTGAGCTGGGTCGATCTTCAGAGTCTCCTCGTAACAGTCTAGAGCCTCCTGGTGGCGTCCCAGGGTGCCGAGGGCGATCCCCTTGTTGTTCCAGGCCGCAGCGTAGTTCGGATCGAGCTTCAGGGCCTCTTCGTAACATTCTATGGACCGATCGTACGAGCCCGCGGCGTACAGGGATCGACCCATGCTGTTCCATGCCTCTTTCATCTCTGGATCTATATCGAGGGCCTTCTCGTAACAGTCGATGGAGCTGTTGTAGTCTCCCCGGTCGTAGAAGATCCCTCCCTTGTTGCTCCAGACCAGAGCGTAGCCGGGATCGATCTCGAGAGCCCTATCGTAAGATGCCAGGGCCTCGTCAGATCTGCCCAGAGCCTCCAGGACGACACCCCTGTTGTTCCAGGCCGGAGCATAATCGGGGTCTATTTCCAGAGAACGGTTGTAGCAGGCCAGGGCATCTTCGCGCTCCCCCAGAGCGCTCTTGGCGATCCCCTTGTTGTTCCAGGCGAGAGAGTACTCGGGGTCCAGCTCGATGGCGTTGTCATAGCAGTTGATGGCTTCATCGTATCTGCCCAGCTCCGAGAGAGCGACGCCCTTGTTGTACCAGGCCAGAGGGTATAGCGGATTGTCCTCCGAATACCTCTCCCCCACGGCAGGCACAATGGATACCGAAAAGAGCGCGAAGAGAGTGAAGAGGCGAAGCTTCATGCTTTGCCCTTTTATTGTGTGAGTTGATATGGATTACGGTCGCCAGCGGTCGTCGGTCGTCGCCAGCCTGACAGATATCCGACACTTCTAATGGTTTGGCCGGAATCTCCTTGCTAGACCAACATCTTCCCGTGAGAGTCGATCTCGCCACCGCAGATCCGGGTGGATGAGATCCGGATCTCGTCCTCGGCCATCTGGTAGTCGATCCTCACGATCTTGAGGGGCGGAAGGTTGTTCTCCCTCCTGATCTCGTTGATGTTGCAGGCCATCGGCTCCGTCTCCGGCGAGACGACGATTATGTCGTAATCCTCTTCGATGGCGGACCCGTGGAAGGTGTGAAGCATCTCGATCTTGAACCGATCCACCCCCAGGTGCTCCTTGAGGGTTTCCCTGAGGTTCCGGACTCTGGCATCGAAGTCTCGGACCGAGCGGGTTCGCTGACTTTTGGCCATCCTGTCGGATGTCAGGGCGATCACCACCTCGCCGTCGTCTCCAGCCACCTCAAAGGCCTTCCTCAAAAGAGCGAGATGGCCGTCGTGAATGGGGTCGAAGGTGCCGCCGACTGCGACTTTGGGGGCCATATTGTCGGCAAAGAGGGACGGTCGGTATAAGTAACTGGCGCTTTGGCAGAAGGTCTGGCACCTCCAGTTCGCTGATCGACCTCGATGGGAAGGCCGATCACCCCTCAGGAGAGTGCCCTCCCTCCTTCGAGCAGCGTTCGGAGAGTATCTTCGCGACTATCATCCTTGAGCTGCAGAGGGGGCAGGGGTCGTGCTCCTCCAGCCTCACCACCGCGGCGTCGATCCCCCGGGTCGCCAGCTCCTCTTTGAGGAGGACGACGTCGAAGTGCTGGTCGTACCCCAGGGTGATGATGTCCGGCTTCAGCTCCTCTATCGGCGAGAACATGTTCGATTCGCTTCCCAGGACCGCCCTGTCCACCGTCTTCAAAGCAGATACCATGAGGAGCCTCTGATCCTGGGGGATGATCGGCTTCGGCTTGTGCTTGACGTTGGCGTCCCTCGCCACGATCACCACCAGCTCGTCGCCGAGGGCTCTTGACTGCTCCAGGTACATGAGGTGTCCCGGATGGAGTAGGTCGAAGGTTCCCGTCGCCAGAACCCTAATCAAACCAGTCCTCATCATCCTCCCCGACCTCCACGTCCAGGACGGGAAGTTTTCTTTTGCGTCCCGTCCTGTCGTAGCAGGTCCAGCTCTCTATATCGAAGGGGGTGCCCGCTATTATGTGGTAGTCGCCGGTCTTGGAGAAGAAGATCAGGTCCGCCTGAGAGGGTCGGGTGTTGGGGGACGGGTGGCTGTGGACCGATCCCACGATCCTCATGTTGGGGAGCATGTAAAGCCGGACGAGGGCGCTCTTGCTCGACGACTCGGTCCCGGGGAGCATGATCACCTCGGTGATGACGCCGTCCTCGGCCCGGAGAAGCCCCGCAAACTCCACGGGCAGGGTCGATCGGGAGGCCTCGAGGATGAAGTAGAGCGTGTCCCTGGCGATCCCCCTCACCTCTATCTTGCGCTTCATCTATGACCCCATCTCATCTCAAAAATCTCCAGTTACAAATACCCTACGCCAGCGCGGAATTTCATGCGCCACCATTTGCCTCCTCGCCAGCGGCTCTGAGGTGGACGCAGTCCCCGGCGATGACCCTCTCCGGGGCCCCATCGTCCCTTCTCACCAGAAGCGACCCGTCGTCCTCCAGGGCCTCTGCGACTCCTTCAAACTCCCCGCTCCTTGTTATGATCCTCACCCTCCGCCCCAACGTCCCGGAGCGGAGGGACCAATCTTTCCGGAGCCGGTCGAAGGACTCTGCCATCTCCTCCGAGGCCCTCTCCACCTCCTCCAGGACTCTCCCGGCGAGCTCTGCCCGGAATACATCTCTTCCAAGCTCCGCGGATATGGAGGTGGCTTCCCACTCTTCGGGGAGGAGGTCGCGATCCAGGTTGGCGTTGATCCCGATGCCCACCACGGCGTATTCCAAAAGGTCCATCTCGGCTCCGATCTCTGTAAGAATCCCGCAGATCTTCCTCTCCCCCACCAGGAGGTCGTTGGGCCACTTGATCCTGACCTTGAGGCCGTAGAGCCCCTCAAGGGCTCTTGCGGCGGCGACGGAGGCGGCGATGTTCACACTGAAGGCGAGGGCCGGGGGGATCTTCGGCTTCAGGATGATGCTCATCCAGAGGCCGCCTCGAGGGGAGAGCCAGGGACGCTCCATCCTTCCCCTCCCGGCGGTCTGGACCTCGGAGATTACCACCGTCCCGTCCTCGGCCGAGGGCGCTATCCTCTTCGCCTCGGCGTTGGTGGAGGTGACGGATGAGTGGATGAAGATCGTCCTTCCTACAAACTTCGTTTCGAGGCCTGACCTGACCAGGTCTTCGCTTAGGAGGTCGGGCACCGACCTGAGCCTGTAGCCCCTCTTCGAGGCCTCTATATCGTACCCCTCAGCCCGGAGGGATTGGACCTGCTTCCAGACGGCGGCCCGGCTGATATCAAGGGATTTTGCCAGGGTCTCGCCACTGGTCCAGTCCCCGAGGCTCTCGATCAGGACCTTCCTTATCTCCTTTCTCCTCAAGGGGCGACCTACTCCTCGGAGGCGGGTTCACGCTGGGACATGTAGGCTCCGACGGCCGCGGATATCGCCGCCACCTTCCGGGTGTCGGCGCCCAGGGCCGAGGCGAGGGAGAGACCTTTCTCGCGCTCCGCCTCTGCGACCTTCTTCACCTCTTCCATTATCGCCTCTTCCTTGAGGAAGTTGGTGTTGATGTCGCCCCTCCTGAACCTCTCGTGGCGGAGGACAGCCAAATGGAAGTTGATGTTGGTCTGGACCCCGGTGACGATGTACTCGTAGAGGGCCCGTTCCATCCGGGCGATCGCCTCCTTTCTGTCCCTCCCCATGGCCACCACCTTGGATATCATGGAGTCGTAGTATGGGGGTATGACAAAACCGGCGTAGACGCCGCTGTCGACCCTTATGCCGGGGCCTCCGGGGCTTCTGTACCTCTTGATCCTTCCGGGGGCCGGCGCGAAGTCGTTGAGGGGGTCCTCGGCGTTGACCCTGCACTCGATGGCCCAGCCCCGGATCTCGATCTCGTCCTGAGAGTAGGCGAGGGGTTCGTCGGCGGCGATCCGGATCTGCTCTTTTGCGAGGTCGACGCTCGTCACCATCTCGGTGATGGGATGCTCGACCTGGAGCCTGGTGTTCATCTCCAGGAAGTAGTAGTCGCCTCGGGAGTACATGAACTCGACAGTTCCGGCGCTCCGGTAGTCGATCGCCTCCGCCGCCCGGACGGCGATCGATCCCATCTCCTCCCGGAGCTCCGGGGTCATTATCGGCGAGGGCGACTCCTCGATCAGCTTCTGGTGGCGCCTCTGGATCGAGCACTCCCGGTCGGAGACGTAGATCGTCTTCCCCCTGGAGTCGGCCAGGATCTGAAACTCGATGTGCCTTGGGTCTGTGAGGTACTTCTCGACGTAGACGGTCTCATCGCCGAAGGCGGATTTTGCGATCGATCTCGCCGAGTTCAGGGCGGGGCCCAGCTCCTTTTCGTCCCACACGATCTTCATCCCTATCCCGCCGCCTCCGGCTGCCGGCTTCAGCATCACGGGGTAGCCGATCGACTCCACAAGATCCCTCGTCTCCTCGGGGTAGGAGATCCCCCCCTCGCTCCCAGGGACGATCGGCACGCCCGCGTTCTTCATGATCTCTCTTGCGGCGATCTTGGACCCCATCTTGTCGATCGACTGGCTTGTGGGCCCGATGAAGACGATGCCCCTCTCCTCACAGGCCCGGGCGAAGTTGGGGTTTTCGGAGAGGAAGCCGTATCCGGGGTGGATCCCCTCCGCCCCGGTCTGCTCCGCCGCCTCCAGGATCTTG
>ERZ795053.3967-NODE-3967-length-16360-cov-11.069549_pt1 | contig 16360 bp, 16 predicted proteins | sample MGYA00375137_ERZ795053 | MGnify/ENA primary metagenome ERZ795053 (study PRJEB30182, sample SAMN05720284) | activated sludge metagenome | isolation source: Anaerobic digester | place: Hong Kong | collected 2014-12-17 ...
ACTACGCGCTCTATCCGCACATGACCGTGTACGAAAACATGGCGTTCGGACTCAAACTGCGCAAGGTCCCCAAGGCGGAGATCGACGAGAAGGTAAAAGAAGCGGCGGAAATTCTCGGCATCACCGAGTATCTCCAGAGGAAACCGAAGGCGCTTTCCGGCGGCCAGCGCCAGCGTGTCGCCATCGGCCGCGCCATCGTGCGCAAGCCGCAGGTCTTCCTTATGGACGAACCGCTGAGCAACCTGGACGCAAAGCTGCGTAACCAGATGCGCGCAGAGCTTATCAAGCTGCGGCAGACGGTCAACACCACGTTCGTATACGTGACCCACGATCAGACGGAAGCCATGACGCTGGGCGACCGCATCGTCATCATGAAAGACGGTTTCATCCAGCAGATCGGCACGCCGCAGGAAGTGTTCGATCATCCGTCGAACCTGTTCGTCGCGGGCTTCATCGGCACACCGCAGATGAACTTCTTCGATGCGGAACTCACTGCAACCGGCGGAAAATATGTCGTCCGCCTCGAAGACGCGGTCGTCGACCTGCCGGACGAGATGCAGAAAACGCTCAAGGACAAAGGCGTTCAGCCGATGAAGGTATCGCTCGGCATCCGTCCGGAACACGTTACCCTGGTCGACGCCAAGGAAAAGCACGCAATCGCCGCCAAGGTGGACGTTTCCGAGATGATGGGCAGCGAACTGTATGTACACGTTACGGCCGTCGGCAAGGACTGCGTCATGCGTATTGCAACGGTCGACCTGCCCCCCGAAAACCGTTACGGCTTCAAGTTCGGCGACCAGATGTACTTCACGTTCGACGGAGCGCTCGCGCATCTGTTCGATCCGGAGACCGGACTCAACCTGCTCTGACAGCAATACAGCGATATAACACGGCGCTCCCCTGCAAAGGGGAGCGCTTTTTTCGTTTTGCGGAAAGAATTTGCCTGCGGGAAGCTGGAAAACGCCGCTATCTTTTGCTAGAATAAAGGCATGCACGACGTGTGCGGTGCAGGAAAGCGAGGGAAAAGAGAATGCAGATTGACGCGAGGGGAAAAGCGTGTCCGCAGCCGGTCATTCTGGCGAAAAAAGCGCTTGACGGCGGGAATCAGGATATAACGGTCCTTGTGGACAACCGTGCCGCGGTGGAAAACCTTACGCGGCTCGGAAGGTCGATGGAAGTCGCCGTGGAAAGCGGGGACGCAGAGGGCGGCTTTTACGTCCATTTCACCGGTGAAGCCAAGCACGGCGAAACGCCTGCCGCGGCGCGTCCGGCCGCGGGCAACGGCTATGCGGTGTTCATCGGCAAAGACCATGTCGGCGGCGGCGACTTTACGCTCGGCTACAATCTTCTGAAAATGGCGATTTATACGCTCGCGCAGAGCGACGACGTGCCCGCGTACGTTCTGTTTATGAACGGCGGCGTGCGGCTGCCCGCAGGGGACGAAGCACAGGTGATTGAAAACCTGCAGGCGCTCATCGACAAGGGCTCGCAGGTTCTCGTCTGCGGCACTTGCCTGAACTATTACGAAATCGCCGACAAGCTCAAAATCGGCGTCGCCAGCAACATGTACGACATCATGAGCGCGATGCAGCGCGCCGACAAGGTGATCACGCTTTGACAAACCGCGCGTACTATCTCTTTGCGTTCGATTCGCCGCATGCGGCGATTGCCGCGCAGCGCCTGCTGCGGGATGTCGGCGGCGCGGTCATGCCGACGCTCAGGGCCATCACGGCCAGCTGCGGTATGTCGATCCGGGTCGGGACCGAATTGGTCGCCCGCGCGCGGGAGATCATGGCGGGTTCCGCCATCGATCCTGCGCTGTACCGGCTTTATTATGTCGAGCAGGAGGGGGCGGACACGCGCTGCACGGAGGTTTTAGAAGAGTCCTAATCAAACGGAACGGCAAAGCCCGGCGAATTTTCGCCGGGCTTTTTGCGTGCGAATATACTACGCCTGAAAAGCGTTCCGACGGCCGCGGAAAATATATAAATGTAAAATGTAAATATTTTGGCGATATACCTTGACAGGCGAGGTAACTAACGTTAAGATATACCTGCATACGGAAAGGAGGTGCGCCATGTCCGTTGCATCGGAACTCATCCGTGGAAACACGGAGACGATTATCCTGGCTCAGCTGATGAAAGGCGACGGCTACGGATACATGATCAACAAGGCGATCAACAGCCTGACCGACGGGCGGTTTGAACTGAAGGAAGCGACGCTGTATACGGCGTTTCGGCGACTGGAGGACGCGGGTTGCATCGTATCCTACTGGGGAGACGAAACGACCGGCGCGCGGAGAAAGTATTATTCCATTACGGACCTCGGAAAGGAATCGTACCGGCTGCGAAAAAAGGATTGGAAAACCGCGGAAGCGGTGATCGACAAGCTATTGGCAGAAGGAGAAGGGGAATCCATATGAACGAGAAACTCAGGAATTATATCGACTCGCTCTTTGAAAACGCGCCGAAAACGGTGCGTGCGGTCGAACTCAAGGAAGAGATGTTCCAGAACCTGACCGACAAATACAACGATTTGATCAGCCAGGGCAAGAGCGAAGAAGCGGCCTATAATATTGCGGTCGCCAGCATTGGGGACGTGGACGTGCTGATTGCCGGCCTGAGCGGGGAAAAGCCCACCGAAAGCGTGCAGGCCAGCAGGAAAAACGGTCTTGCGACGGCGGTCGCCGTCGCACTGTACATCACGTGCCCGGTCCCGGTCATCCTGCTGCAGAACACCATCGGCGTGATGCTGCTGTTCGTGTTCGTCGCCGTTGCGACGGGGATTCTCATCTATAATGGTGTAACCCGCGAAAAGTATGTAAAAAAGGACGACACCATGGTGGAGGATTTCAAGGAATGGAAGCAGAACAACCGTCAGAAGGACCAGGCGGCCAGCGCGCTGATCGGTTCACTCTGGCTCATCGGTGTTTGCGTATACATTGCTGTGAGTTTTATGACGGGCGCCTGGTACATTACCTGGATCATCTTTTTGATCACGGCGGCGGTCGCGTCCATCATCAAAGGCATCTTCATGCTCAGAAAGTAGGAGGGATCAACTATGCGAACAGGTGGTATTATCAGGATTGTTGTCGGCCTCGTCATCGCGCTGATTCTGATTGCGTTTCTGGTGCTGACGCTGACGGGACATGACGTGATGGAGCGCCTCGGCTGGAGCGGCTGGAACTGGCCTTTCTGGGTTTCGGCGGACTATGATTCCGCAGACGCAGAGGCGGACGGCACGCAGGTCGTGGCCGAGGAAACGGTTTCGGTTGCGGCGGCGGACGTGGATTCGATCGATATTGAATGGATTGCAGGCAGCGTGCAGGTCCTCGTCGGGACGGGCGACGAAATCACGTTTTATGAAACGTCGCGCAGGACGCTGACCGACGCGCAGAAAATGCGCTACACGGTCACGTCGGGCGGGGAACTGAAAATCCAATATTGCGAAAACGCCGAAACCATTTGGAATTGGTTTGACAAGGAGCGGAGCAACATCCCCAGCAAAGCGCTGGTCATGACCGTTCCGGCCTCCCTGCTCGGCTCCCTGGACGAACTGCAGATCGACAGCGTGTCCGCAAGCATCGACGTCGACGGCGTGTACGGCGACACGGTGAAACTCGATTCGGTTTCCGGCGCGGTCGACTGCGCAAAGATTACCTGCGACGAACTGAAGCTTTCGTCCACCAGCGGCAGGCTGGTCTGCGAACGGTGCACCGTGCAGGAACTGTCCCTGAACAACGTCAGCGGGAACATCCGCGCGGGCGGCGCGTTCAAGAGCGTCAGCGCGGACACCGTCAGCGGGGAAGTGCGCATCGTCAGTTCGATTGTGCCGAACAATATCGAAGGCGACAGCGTCAGCGGCGACATGACGATCCTGCTGCCGGAGGACGCGGGCTTTACGGCCAAGCTGGACAGCGTCAGCGGAGAGCTGACCTGCGAGTTTCCGGGCACGCTCAGCGACAAAAAGATTGTCTGCGGCGACGGGAGCGCGAGCTATCGTTTCGACAGCGTCAGCGGGAGCATCCGCATCGGATTGAACTAGTTATCGATGGGAAAAGAGCGCCGTCGGATTTTCCGCCGGCGCTCTTTTTATGATACGCGCCGTCTTTTTCGGCGGTCGGGCGTTGCCCGGCTCCGGCCGCGCGTGCTATAATAACTGCAATGTCTGCGCCTGCCTTCAAGCTCGATCGATGCATGAAAATCCGGCGCGTGGGAGGGAATTTTGGAAATCGTCTGGGATGTTGTGATCGTTCTTGTTATGCTCCTCGGGCCGAGGGTGATGGTGTCGCTCTCCAAAAGGGTGAAAATCCTCGGTATACTCGGACCGGTATTCCTCTGTTACGCGGCGGGATTCCTTCTCAGCCTCGTGATACCGGAAACCTCTCTGGCGATGGACATTTCGGAGGTCCTGATCCCAATCGCGATTCCGCTGATCCTCTTTTCGGCCGATCTTTCCAGCGTGAAGCGGCTGGCCAAACCCATGCTCAATTCGTTTCTGCTCATGATCGGCGCAGTGGTCCTCGTTGCATGCGCGGGGTATTTTCTGTTTCGGGACACGCTTTCGGAAGCGTATAAATACGCCGGCATGATCATCGGATTGTACACCGGCGGCACGCCGAACCTCATGGCCATCGGCGCGGCGCTTTCGGTGAGCGACACGCATATCGTGCTGGCCAACGCTTCGGACGTTGTGGTCGGCGGGGTCTATTTCCTGCTGCTGATCTCGGTGATGCCGCGGCTCGCACGAAAGTTTCTGCCGGCGTTCCCCGCCGCTGAAGACGAAGCTTCGGCGGACGATGCAACCTATGCGGTAGGGCTGGAGAAAAACTTCATTCCGGTCAAGGAGCCGTTTTCGGTGAAATCCATCCTGCGGCGCGTGCCGGTGCTCCTGCTCGGTGTGCTTTCCCTGGCGATTGCTGCCGGGCTTGCGCTTTTGATCACGGGCGAACTGAACGTGATCGTGATCATGCTGGTCGTGACCAGCTGCGGCATCGGATTTTCGTTTTTCAAGAAGGTGCGAAACGCGCCGGGATCGTATTCCACGGGGCAATATCTGATTCTGATGTTCTCGTTCGGCATCGGGCTGTCGTTTCAATTCGACGCGATCAAGGCCGAATCCATGCTTTTCCTCGGCATGTTCGCACTCGCGCAGTTCGGCGCCGTCCTGCTGCACCTGCTGCTTGCAAAGCTCTTTAAGATCGACGCGGACACCGCGCTGATCACGTCCACGGCGGGCGTCTACGGGCCTGCGTTCATCGCGCCCGCGGCGGATGCGCTGAAAAACCGGGAGGTCATGCTGCCCGGGCTGATCTGCGGGATACTCGGATACGCCGTCGGCAACTATCTGGGCATCGGGGTGGCGTTTTTGCTCAAAGCGATCGGCGGATAATCCGCCGCCGGTCATCGAAAAGCAATCGTTTCCCGGCAGAGGCCGCTGCTGTGGCGTCAGCCTCGACCGGCTGCACCGTTTGCCGGCCTCGCTGTGCGAGGCGTGTCAAAACCATCGTGTACGCCGCCGGTTTTGACGAATTACAATCATGCGAATTCACTTTTTTCGGGATTCCATCGGCAGGCCGTCAATTTGGGATTTTGCCGGTAAGCCGGCCGTGTTTTGTATCGGGATTTTTTCTTTGTAATTTTTTTATGCGGAGGGGATTGATTTGTCGTCTGTGCGGGATTCCCTGACCGGCGGTGCGCTCGACGGAACGCTTCGCAGTCTCTATGGGGACGGCTTTTTGCTGCAGCGCGAAAAATACCTTGCGCTGCTTGACCGCTTTAAACGCGAGTTCGGCCTCTGTGACGAGGCCGCGCTGTTCTCCGCGCCGGGCCGCAGCGAGATCGGCGGAAACCACACCGACCATCAGCTCGGGCGCGTGCTCGCGGCCGCGGTCACGATGGACACGCGCGCGGCGGCCGCGCCGCGGAGCGACAACGCCGTCTGTATCCGCTCGAAAGGCTATCCGCCGCTGCGGCTCTCGCTCGATCGCCTCGACCCCAGACCGGGTGAAACGAACGGTTCCACTGCGCTGGTGCGCGGCATTGCGGAGAGACTGCGCACGGACGGCTGGAAGATTGGCGGATTCGACGCGTGCATCGAGTCGGACGTCCCCAAAGGCTCCGGCCTTTCATCCAGCGCTGCGTTCAGCATTCTGATCTGCACGATTTTTTCCGGATTGTTCAACGAGGGGGAAATCCCGCCCGTGGAACAGGCGCTTGCGAGCAAATATGCTGAAAATGTGCATTTCGGCAAACCCAGCGGGTTGATGGACCAGCTGGCTTCGGCGGTCGGCGGATTTGTCGCAATCGATTTTGCCGATCCGGAGAAGCCGGAAATCGAGCGGGTTGAGTGCGATCTTGCGGCGAACGGCTATGCGGTCTGCATCGTCAACGCGGGCGGCAGCCATGCAAACCTCACGCCGGAATATGCCGCCATCCCCGCCGAGATGGGAGAGGTTGCGCGCCGATTCGGCAAACAGTTCCTCCGGCAGGTGGACGAAGCGGAATTTTATGCGGCGCTGCCGAAACTGCGCGGGGCGGTGCCGGACAGGGCGCTGCTGCGGGCGATGCATTTCTTTGCGGAAAACGAGCGCGTGCCAAAGCAGGTGCGCGCGCTCAAAGAAGGGGATATGGAAGCGTTCCGCCTGCTGATGAACGAAAGCGGAAGGTCGAGCTTTGAATACCTGCAAAACGTTTGCCCGAGCGATCCGAACGAGCGCGGGCTTGCGCTTGCGCTTGCTGTTTCCGAGCGGATGCTCAAGGGTGAAGGCGCATGGCGCGTTCACGGCGGCGGCTTTGCGGGCACGATTCAGGCGCTTGTGCCGCTTAAGCGCGTTGCGGCGTACAGCGAAGAAATTGAGCGCGTGTTCGGCGCGGGCAGCTGTTATCGCTTTGCCGTGCGGCCCGCGGGCGGCGTGCAGCTCAAATAACAAAAAACGGGATAAAAAGGCCGTCCGCTGTGAAGCGGACGGCCTCAGCCTGTCAAAAAGTCCCTGGGATTGTTAAGGGCCGCAGCCCTTAACGTGCTTTTCCGGCTGCGCCGGTTCATCCGGCGGAACGGATCGCCCGGAACGGGCGGTTTCTCCAAAGCTCTTTGCCGCCCGGGAGTCCGAAGGACGAGAGGCAAAGAGCGGTTATCCCGTCAAAAAACTGGTTTTTTGATGGCCTCAGGCCGTCCGCTGTGAAGCGGACGGCCTTTTTCGTATGAGTGTTTAAGCCGTCAGACGATCGTGACTGCGATGCCGATGAACGCGATGATCGTGACGATGGTCTGCATGGAGAGCGACATGGAAATATCCGCGCGTTCCTGCTCATTTTGCGCATACAGCGTGAGGATGAACGGCGCTGGCGTGAGGAAGATTAAAATAATCGCCCAACGCATTTCGTTGGTCAGCGTTACGAACAATCCAATGATGAACAGCGCCAGCATACAGAGGATTGCGCATACAAACGTCCGCAGAACGGCGGAAATCACGGCGGTGCCAAGGTTTTTGCGGCTGAACTCGATGCCGTAGCCGACCACGACGAAAATGACACAGGAAAGCGGTGCGGCTACAAAGTCGCACACGGACGTAATCAGTTCCGTCACGCCGGAAGGCTCCAGCGCACGGGAAACGCCGAGCATGGCGAGCACCGCGCCGGCGACCATCGCCCAGGGGATGGGATTGGTCAGCAGACCTTTTACAGAGCCCTTGACGCTGCCGCCGCTGCGTGCGCTGAGCGCCGTGATAAACACCGTGAACACAAAGAGCACCTGTCCAAAGTCCATGACCGCCATATAACGCAGGTTGTCCGCACCGAAGAGCAGCGCATAAAGCGCATAGCCGAGCATGCCGACCTCCCAGCCCGCAGTCATGAAACGGAGCATGGGGCTGTGCTTGGCAAACGGCCTGGAAAACACGTATCCAAGGCCGAGGCCGAGGACGCCCATCGCAAACATGGTTGCCGCAAACAGCAGGATGCTGATGGAGTACTCCGCGGTGAAAAACAGACCGAAGAGCATCGCGGGCAGCGCGAACTTCATGACAAACGTCTTCATGCCCTCGATGGCTTCCGCCGAAAGGATATTTTTTTTGCGTGTAAAGAAGCCGATTCCAAGCGAAACCAGAAGCGGCATGACGATGGTCAGCACATGCATGATTCTGCTCATAACTTACCCCCTGTCTCGTGCCGCACCGGTGACGGAGCGGCGGGCGGACACAGCGTCCGCGATGTTTATTTTGCCGCGCCGGCTGCGCTGAGCAGTGCGCGGATATGGTCGGGCGTCGTGCCGCAGCAGCCGCCGAGGCCCCATACGCCGCCGTCGAAAAGCTGCTTCATCTGCGCGGCGAACGCTTCGTCCCCAACCAGGTAGACCGTTTCGCCGTCCCGGTATTCCGGCAGCCCGGCGTTCGGCTGCATTACGATCGGCACATGCGCACAGGCGGTAAAGCGCGGCAGCAGCGCGACGAGCTGTTCCGGCCCGACGCCGCAGTTGCAGCCCAGCGCGGAAACACCCGCCTCCTCCAGCCCGGCGACGACGTCCTCGAGCGTCGCGCCCGTCATGAGCCGCCCGTTGGGGTCGTAGGAAAGCGTGCAGAGCACCGGCAGTCCGCCGCCGAACGCCTTTGCCGCGCGTACGGCGCAGAGCGCCTCGGTCAAATCACACATGGTTTCGATGAGGATGCAGTCCGGGTGCTCCGCGGCGCCGGCTTCAATCGGCTCGCGGAAGAGCGCCTCGGCCTCCTCCTCGCTCAGATCGCCCATCGGCTCGATGAACTCGCCCAGTGGGCCGATGTCGAGCGCGACATACCGTTCGCCGCCGAATTCGCCGGCGGCCTGGCGCGCAAGCTTCACGCCCGCCGCGGCGAGCGCCGCGGGGCTGAGCGCATCATGCGCCTGACGCGGCGCGTTGGCGCCGAAGGTGTTGGTCGTGATTACGTCCGCGCCCGCTTCCAGATAGGCCCTGTGGATGGCGAGCACCGTATCCGGGTGGCTTATATTCCATTCGTCGGGCGAAGCGCCCGCGGGCAGGCCCGCCTGCTGGAGCTGCGTGCCCATTGCGCCGTCAAAGAAAAGATGCGGCTGTTTCAGCCGGTCGGAAAAAGTCATGTTCGTTTCCTCGTATTAAACCGTTTTTGCAAAGTTTCGTCTCGCCCGGAGCACTCTTTAGGAGCGATTCAGCGGACGGCGACGCACTCGATTTCCACCAGCGCGTCTTTGGGCAGCCGGGACACCTCCACGCAGGAGCGCGCGGGCGGATCGGCAGAAAACGTTTCTCCGTATACGGCGTTGACCGCGCCGAACGCGGAAAGATCGGTCAAAAACACGGTGGCCTTCACGATGTTTTCGGCGGAGAGACCCTGGCTTTCGAGCAGGGCTGCGATGTTTTTCAGAATCTGGCGTGCCTGCGCGGGCGCGTCGGACCCAATCATAGTGCCGGTGGCCGGGTCAAGGGCCAGCATACCGGAAAGGTAAAGCACGCCGTTTGCTTCGACCGCCTGAGCATACGGGCCGACGGCGGCGGGTGCGGCGCTGGTTTTCACAATTTTTTTCTGCATTGCTAAAAATTCTCCTTGTTTCGACTTCCAATCAAATGCGATTAAGAGTATGATAACAGTGAAAGCAGGCGTTTCGCAATGGCAAACGCGTAATTTGACCGAATAAAGCGTTTCTTTGCAAATAAAAAAGGCGGCGCGCGCATCTGGACGCACAGCCGCCGGAAAAATGCAACTCAGCCGAGGACGGTGTTAACCACCTTCGGCGGTTCCTCAAGCAGCGCCGGATTGGTGAGATATTGCTTAAAGCGGCGGAACACGGCGGCGAAGTAACTGCCCGAGCAGATGCGTTCGTCCATGACCACGCCCATCGGCAGACAGCGTTCGAAAACGATTTGTTCGCCCTTTCGCACCGGGACTTCGCGCATATTGCCGAGCGTGATTAGGATGCTTGTCGTGCCGAACTCATACACATGATGAAAGATGTGGTTCGTGCGGATGCTCGCAAGGTTGGAGATCGTCAGGCTTGTGTGAAACGGGCTGGCCTGAATGACGCTTTTCGGCAGCAGACCGAATTTGTCCATGAGCCGGAACAGGCCGACGCCGAAATTGCAAAGGCCGGGGATATTCAGGAGTTTGCGGACGATGTCGTCGGTTGCGTTCGTATCGCCCTGCTCGCGGTTGTTCATAACGTACCGGTCGATCGTTTCATGCACGGAGAAAATGTCGTCGTCCATTTTGAAGTACATTTTGTTCATGGTTCCGTCCATTTCACCGGGTTTGAGCACCACCATGGCGACGGAAAATTCGTTGCGCTGGTAGATGCGCTTGTTGGCGATGAAGCGGTTGAGCAGCGGGTATTCCGCGGCGGTGCGCACGTAAGCTGCGAGCACGACGCCAAGATGCGAAAAGCGGTAGCCCTGCTTGCGCTTTTCGTTGAGATACGACTGCATGGGCGAAATCGGGATGTCGAGCTCGATCATGTTCATTGCGTCGTAGCGGTATTTGAGGATGTACGGCATAACCGTATAGATCGGGTTTGCGCCCTTTACGCGCGTTCCGTCTTTTCGCATGTTCTTTACCTCGCGTGATTGGGATTCAAAGAGAAGAATAACATAATAGTATGATATACTGCAAGAAAAGAAAAACAAGGGGGGATTTGTCATGGAAAATAAGAAAATCCTTGTTTCGGCAATGCTTCTGCTGATGAGTTTTACGCTGTTCGGATGCACCGGCAAGCCGCTGCCCGAAGGGTTCGACGCGGACGAAGTGACCGAGCGCGCAGAGGAGATTGTGTCGCTTGCCAACAATGGCGAATACGATGAAATCATTGCGGCGCTGCGGTCGGACCTGCAGGATGCGATCACTGCCGATCAACTGGAAACCGGCTGGGACCCGATCTACGAGAAAGTTGGCGCATTCAGCGAAATCAAGCAGGTGACGCTGACCGCGACGGAGGATTCCTCGACCGGCGAAGAATATGCCGTGGCGCTGGTTACCTGCGCGCACGAGGACGGAAACGTGCTCTATACGCTCTCGTTCGACGCGGATTTGGAGCTCGTCGGGCTGTACCTTAAATAAGCGGCCGGTGGACGCGGCGCACGTGCGGACAAAGGAAGAGTTCGCGCTTTCGGAATTTTTCGAAAAAAACGGGCTGATTCTTTGCAACGAACACCCGAAAATGCCATATCTCGATATTGCGGGCGGAAACTGGAACGCGGTTGTCGCCCTCATGGAGCGCGGGGACGTTTTTTACAGCCGCTTCTATAAAGGGCGGGTGACGTACCTTTCCTGCGAATGGTATTTTGCGCTCAAGCTGTACCGCGCAAGGCATTTAACCCTCCCGGAGGAAAGCCTGCGCGTATATGACTTTCTGCGGAGCGCGGGCATGGGGAACGCAAAGCAGATTCAGGCGTTCTGCCGGCTTTCGAAAAAGCAATATGACGCGGCGATGCTTCCGCTGTTTCGGGAAATGCTCGTAACGGTGCTCTGGCGGGACGAGACCCTTTCGGAGAACTGGTGCACGTTTCTTTACGGCACGAGCGAAACCTGGGAACAAAAGCAGCCTGGGAACCGGCCGCAGGCGAACTTTGGCGACGCGCAGACGCTGCTTGCTCGCTATTTTGATCAAACGGAAATACAGCGCCTGCTTCGCTGAGAGGCGCAGCAAAACGCAACAGTAAAACAAGGAGAACAAACCATGCTTTCAAAGGAAACGACCAACGCGTACTGCCAAATCCTCGAAGACGAGCTCATCGCGGCGACCGGATGCACGGAGCCGATTGCAATCGCTTATGCCGCCGCCGTCATGCGGGACACACTCGGCGGCCTGCCGGAGAAGATGCAGGTGCTTGTGAGCGGCAATATCATTAAAAACGCAAAGAGTGTGGTCGTACCCGGCACAAACGGCAAAAAAGGGATTGCCGCCGCTGCCGCTGCGGGCGTGATTGCCGGAATCGCGGAAAAGCAGCTGGAGGTCATTACGCAGGTTTCCGAACGGCAGAAGGAACAGATCGGCGCATACCTGCAGTCCACGCCGATTTCGATTGCCTGCCGGGAGGACGGCCCGGCGCTCGACATCACGGTGAACGGTGAGCGCGGCGCAGAAACGGCGAGCGTGCGTATCGCTTCGGCGCACACGAACATCGTGCATATCGAAAAAGACGGCATGGTACGGCTCGACAGCCCGGTTGCGGAAGGCCCGCAAGAGTGCGCCGCGCCGAGCGTGCTGAATGTGAAGGACATTGTGGAGTTTGCGGACACAGTCGACCTCGGCCGTGTCGAAAGCGTTTTAAAACGCCAGATCGAGAGGAACATGGCGATTGCCGAGCGCGGCCTTGCAGAAGGCAGCGGAGCAGGCATCGGGCGCGTTCTGCTTTCCGGCGGCGCGGACGATTTAATTACGCGGGCGCGCGCTTATGCCGCCGCGGGTTCGGACGCGCGCATGAGCGGAATGGAGATGCCCGTGGTGATCGTTTCGGGATCGGGCAATCAGGGGATTACCGCGTCCGTACCGGTCGTCGTGTGGGCGCGCGAGCGTGGGTTTTCGGAAGAGAAGCTGCTGCGCGCGCTGATCGTTTCCAACCTTGTGACCGTCCATCAGAAGACCGGCATCGGCAGGCTTTCCGCGTTCTGCGGCGCGGTCTGCGCGGGCTGCGGCGCGGGGGCTGCGATTGCTTACATGGAGATCGGCGGTTATGAAGCGGTCGCGCACGCGCTGGTCAACGCGCTTGCGATCATCTCCGGCATGGTCTGCGACGGCGCGAAAGCGTCCTGCGCGGCAAAGATCGCGTCCGCCGTGGAAGCGGGCATTCTGGGTTACCGGATGTATGCGCAGGGACGCGAGTTCGTCAGCGGGGACGGCATCGTCGTAAAGGGCGTGGACAACACGATCCGGAATGTCGGCAGGCTCGCCAAGGACGGCATGCGCGGCACCGAAACGGAGATTCTGCAGATCATGCTGGAAACGGAAACGCGGCAGTAAGAATGCGCCAGAAAAGCCCCGCCCGGGTTTACCGGACGGGGCTTTCTGCTATCATAAGTTGCGCTATTTTACCGTAATCAATTCGTACTGCCGCGTGCCGAGGCCGAGTTCTTCGGCATGCCGGAGCGTGACCGTCCAGTCCGTGCCAGGCGCGGTGTCGGAAAAATGATCGTGATGGCATTCGCCCGCGGCGAGATGGTCGGCGAGCTGGCTGCCCGGCATGACCGGCTGGCGGTTGCATGCGTCCGCGCAGGCCTGGTCGAGCGCGACCGGGTCGAACGAGGCGAACATCCCGACGTCCGGAATAATCGGCATATCGTTTTCCGGGTGACAGTCGCAGTTCGGGGAAACCTGCATGACGACGCAGATGTGAAAATGCGGGCGGTTTTGCAGGACCGCCAGCGCGTATTCCGCGATCTTTTCGCTGAGAATCCGGTCGCTGTTGCCGCCGGGATTCGAGATTGCGTCGAAGTTGCATGCGCCGATGCAGCGGCCGCAGCCCACGCAGCGTTCGTGATTGATGGACGCTATGTTCCTTTCGCCGTAGGAAATTGCGCCGTGCGCGCACTGCTTGATGCACTGGCGGCAGCCGCGGCAGCGGGATGCGTTCACGACGGGCTTGCCGTCGCAGTGCTGCTCCATTTTGCCGGCGCGCGAGCCGCAGCCCATGCCGATGTTTTTCAGCGCGCCGCCAAAGCCCACGTTCTCGTGGCCTTTAAAGTGCGAAAGCGAGACAAAAATGTCCGCGTCCATAATCGCCTGTCCGATCTTTGCAAGCTTCACGTGCTTACCGCCTTCGATGGGCACCAGCGTTTCGTCCAGACCTTTAAGCCCGTCGGCGATGAGAATCTGACAGCCGGTGGACACGCTGGAAAATCCGTTGCGCGCCGCCGCTTCCAGATGGTCCAGCGCATTTTTGCGCAGGCCGGGGTAAAGCGTGTTGCAGTCGGTCAGAAACGGTCTGCCGCCGCGCGCGTGGATGACTTCGCCAAGCGCATAGGCAAAATTCGGCCGCAGGAACGAGAGGTTGCCCGGCTCGCCGAAATGCACTTTGACCGCGACGAACTTATCCTGAAAATCGATGGTTTCGATCCCCGCCTTTTTAATGAGCTTCTTCAGCTTTTCGGGCAGGGGATGATCGAAATCCGTACGCATGTCGGTAAAATAAACTTTTGATGGTTCCATTTTTTAAGTTCTCCTGCTTGCATGGCGGGGTCCGCCGGATACGTAACAGCGTACCATAAAGCGGTGCGCCCGGCAATACCGCCGCCAGGGCGCTTGCGTTTTTATGAAAAAACGGGTATGATTCCGTTTTGAAGCATATTGCATTTTTATGCGTTAGTTTATGAAACACGGAGACGTAGGGATGTCGGACAAAGAACGGAAAAAACAGGTAACGGGCGCGGCGCTCCTGATCGGCGCGGCGATGATTTGGGGCGTGGCGTTCGTCGCGCAGAGCGCGGGGATGGCGTATATCGGGCCGTATACGTTTACGGCGGTGCGATCCGCCATTGCGGCGATCGGCCTTGCCGCCTGCATTTTTATTTTCGACCGTCTCGGCGTAAGCCCGAAAACGGCGGATAAAAAACAGCTCTGGAAAGCGGGGATTCTGCTCGGCGTCGTGATGGGTATTGCAACAAACCTTCAGCAGATTGCGCTTGTGACCACCTCCGTTGGAAAAGCCGGGTTTATCACGTCGCTGTATATCGTTTTTGTGCCGATTTTCGGTCTTTTCATCAAGCGCCGCCCGCATCCGATGCTCTGGGCCTGCGTCCTGCTTGCGGCGGTCGGGCTGTATTTCCTCTCCATCCGCGGCGATTTTACGATGGAGAACGGCGACCTGCTGGTGCTTGCCTGCGCCGTCGTATTCGCAGTCCATATCCTGCTGGTTGACCGCTTTGCGCCGCGCATGGACGTAATCCGGCTCAACTGCATCCAGTTTTCCGTGGTGGCGCTGCTTTCGGCGGTTCCGATGGCGATTTTTGAGCAGCCGAGCGCGCATGCAATCGGCAGTGCGTGGCTGACTCTGCTGTATGCGGGGCTGTTTTCCGGCTGTGCGGCGTATACGCTGCAGATGCTCGGTCAGCGGCGGCTGGAACCGACGACGGCTTCGCTGCTGCTCAGTCCGGAGTCGGTTTTTTCCGCGCTTGCGGGCTGGGCGATCCTCGGGCAAACGCTCTCCGGTCGGGAGCTCTTCGGCTGCGCGCTGGTGTTTGCCGCCGTGGTTTCTTCGCAGCTGCCATGGCGGCGGATTTTTGGGCGCAAACAAGCGCGGCAAAGCGCCGCGGCGCCTTCTTCGGCGGGGAAATGAGGATGGTTCCCGATTGCCCGAATCAAGGCTGAGTGCCTTGCTGAGACCGTCAAAAAACTTGTTTTTTGACGGGGCAACCGCTCTTTGCCTCTCGTCCTTCGGACTCCCGGGCGGCAAAGAACACAGAGAAACCGCCCGTTCCGGGCGATCCGTTACGCCGGATGAACCGGCGCAGCCGGAATCAACGGGTTAAGGGCTGCGGCCCTTAACAATCCCAGGGACTTTTTTGACAAGCTGAGCAAGGTTTCCCGCCTTGCTTTTTATTCGAAAACCCGTATGATGAAAAGGTAAGAATCGATTTTTTCCGGAGGACGCGGATATGCGCGAAACAATCACAATCGTATCTGCCGGTGAGCACACCCGCCTCGGCGACGTGCTGGAGGGCGCGGTGAGCGGCCTGCCGTTTGAGACGGTGGATGCAGCGGCGCTGTCCGGCGCGGACTGGTCGAACAAGCGGTTGCTGTTTGCGGTTTCCGCCGACGCTTTTGGCACAAACGAGGCGCTCGGCGCGCTCAGCGCACGCGTGCTGCGCGGGGAATGCGATTTTTCCGGTTCTGTTTGCGCCGCGGTGCTGGATGCGGCGCAGGGCGGAAACGCGCATGCGGACCTGCTGAAGCTTTTGCTTGCGGTAAACGGCGCGGGCTGCACGCTGATGAACCGTCCGTGCGTGGAGGCGGGGAGGGACATGAAAAACGTTCCGCTTATGTACGGCGGCGGGCGTGGTGCGCCGTTCGTGCTGTACGCCAGGGCCGTCCGTGCGCTCACGGAGCGTCTGGCCGGGTTTGCGCCTGCTGAAAAAGGAAAAAGACGCGTCCGGTTCGTTTCCGCGCTGGAAAGCGAAGGAACCTCCCGCGAGTGGCGCACGGCGCTCGAACGCGTACCGGAGCAAAACGGCGGCACGTTTGCCGGGGACGATGAGGAAGCGGACACGGCGCTGCTGCTGGCGGAAAACACGGCCAACCTGCCGGACGAGACGACCCTGCGCGCGCTGGACGATCCGCGCGGCGGGGCGCTGCGCTGCATCCTCGCGTCGCCCTGGTTCGGCGCGGAGCTGTTTTGCATGCTCACGCTGGAGCGTGCGTGCCTGCAG
>ERZ795053.3968-NODE-3968-length-16359-cov-5.143155_pt1 | contig 16359 bp, 13 predicted proteins | sample MGYA00375137_ERZ795053 | MGnify/ENA primary metagenome ERZ795053 (study PRJEB30182, sample SAMN05720284) | activated sludge metagenome | isolation source: Anaerobic digester | place: Hong Kong | collected 2014-12-17 ...
CCTATTGATGAGCGAGCAACTGATCTGACTTTTGATGGTTCCATCAAAAGTCAGATCAGTTGCTCGCTCATCAATAGGTTAGTGCGTAATGCGCTAAGACGATTCCGTCTTAGCGCATTACGCACTAGGCGGCAGCGGTCGCTCCGTGCTGGACCTGAGGCAGTTCGGCGTCGCTGATATCGGCAGCGAAACTCTTCATCAGCAAGGCCGGAATATCGGTTGCCGGCATGGGTTTGGCAAACAGGTAGCCCTGGGCGTCATCACACCGGAGGTCCAACAGCACCTGGGCCTGAACCTCGGTCTCCACCCCTTCCGCCGTCACCGTCATGCCAAGGGTGTGGCCCATGGCGATGATGGTCTGGATGACGGTGCGCGCGCTCTCGCTGCCGGTCTTGATTTCCTGCACGAAGCTCTTGTCGATCTTGAGAAGATCGAAGGGGAGCTTGAGCATGTAGCTGAGGCTGGAATAGCCGGTGCCGAAATCGTCCATCGCGATGGAGACGCCGAGTGCCTTGAGCTTGAGCAGCTGGTCGATCACCGCATCGGTGTCGGACAAGAGGAGGCTTTCGGTAATCTCGAGCAGCAGGCGCCCGGGATCCAGGCCGCTGTTGTCGAGCGCCTTGCGAGTTACGTCCACCACGCTGCGGCGGCGGAATTGTGCGGCCGATAGATTGACCGACACCTGCAGCTCCTGCGGCCAGCCCGCCGCCGCCCGGCAGGCTTCTCCCAGCACCCAGCTGCCGATCTCGTCGATCAGGCCCGTTTCCTCGGCGATAGGAATGATGTCGGACGGCGGAATGAACGTACCGTCGTCGCCGCGCAGCCGCAGCAGCGCCTCGAACCCCTTGAGACGGCCCTCCGTGAGCTTCACGAGTGGTTGATAGTGAAGCTCGAAGCGGTCATTCGCGACGGCATCCCGCATCAGGACTTCGATGGCGTGCCGCTTGCGCTTTTCCTCGTCGAAGCGGGACTCGAAGAAACAGTGCCCGTTGCGGCCGCGCGCCTTCACGACATAGACGGCCGTATCGGCGTTGGCGATCAGCCGCTCCGCGGCACCCGCTTCCATCGCGCTGACCGACGTGCCAATGCTGGCCTTGACAGTGACTTCGCGGTCGTCGATGGACAGCGGTGTTTCGAAGACCTTCACGATCCGCGCCGTTGCATTGGCGAGCACCTCGTGATCCGCGATGCCGAATTGCGCGATAACGAACTCATCGCCGCCGAAGCGGCTCACGATGTCGCCGTCGCGCAGGATGGCCGTCATACGCGCCGCCACGGTACGCAGCACCTGGTCGCCGAATTCATGGCCATACTGGTCGTTGACCTCCTTGAAGAAGTCGAGATCGACGAAATGCAGCGCGACGAGATGGTCCTTGTTGCGCGCGCCATTGAGCTTGTTTGACAGGGAGGCCGCGAAGCTGGCCCGGTTGGCAAGGCCCGTCAGGGCATCGTGGGTGGCGAGATAGCGGACGTTCTCGTCGGCGGCGCTCTTCTGGCGCGACCGCAGGTGAAACCCGTAAGCCGGTGCCGCGAAGCCTGCGGCGGCGAGAAGTGCTATGACGGCGGACGCCCAGGCAAAACTCTGGCGGAAGCCGTTCGCCAGCGCTGTCTGGTTGATATAGACCTCTGCCCCGCCAGCCACCTTTCCATCCATGACGATGGGCACATAGGTTTCGGCGATGAATTCCGGCTTGCCGTCCTCCATCTCCGTCTCCAGCTTGACGAACGGACGCTTCTGCCTGATGGCGTTGAGTGCTGCGGGATTGTGGTTGCCCAGCGCCTCCTTGGCAGTTGGCGCCGCGGAGCGTGGACCTGTGCTGAGGACCAGCTTGCCGTCCGGACTGTAGAGCTTGAACAGGTCGACATCCTTGGCCTCGATGCCTGCGGCAATGAAGGCCTGGGCTTCGGAGCTCGGATGCTCTCCCGCAATGATGTCGGCGATGCCCGGAAGGTTCTTGCCGAAAAATTCGGCAACCGACATCGAAGTCTCTCTTGCGTCCTGCCGGAGCAAGCCCTCAACGGCATATTTGTTGATCTGGTAGACGCCGCCAAAGATCATTCCGCCGATGATGACCAGGCTGGCCGCCAGCTTCAAATTGCCGGAAATGCGAAACTTCATCCAATATTGATCCCAGGTCCCACGACGTATTCCAAGTGTAAATGACTTACGGTTAATCCGTGTTTAATCAGCCCGCAGACTTGGCCGGCTGCTCCGCACATGACCTGCATGTCATCTAGCCCCGGCTGGCCTTTGAGGCTAAGACACCCCCACACAAGACGCCCGCAGGGACGCAAGGACGGGAGGACCCGAATGCTTGGACTGATGCAGGACTTTCCTTTGCTGGTGCACCACGTGCTGGACCATGCCGCACGCTGGCATGGCAGCACGGAGGTCCTGTCGCGCTCGGTGGAAGGCCCGCTGCATCGCATCACCTATGCCGAACTGGACCGCCGCACCCGGGCCCTGGCCAGCGCTGCGAAGAAGCATCTCGGACTTGAGCCTGGCACGGTGATCGGCACCATGGCGTGGAACACCTGGCGCCATCTGGAGGTCTGGTATGGGATCATGGGCCTCGGCGCCATCGTCCATACACTGAACCCGCGCCTGTTCGCCGGCCAACTCGACTACATCATCAATCATGCAGAGGATCAGTGGATCTTCACCGACCTTACTTTCGTGGGCCTGTTCGAACAGCTGCAGGACAAGCTGCCGAAGGTGAAGGGCTTCGTCATCATGACCGACCAGGCGCACATGCCGGCCTCGACGACACTCCGCAATCCCGTCTGCTACGAGGACCTGATCGCCGACGGCGACACCGGCTTCGCCTGGCCGGAATTCGACGAGAATACGGCTTGCGGCATGTGCTACACCTCGGGCACCACCGGCAATCCCAAAGGCGTAGTCTATTCCCACCGCTCCAATGTGCTCCATGGCCTGATGTGCGCCATGGGTGATGCCTTCGCCATCTCCAGCCGCGACCGCATGATGCCAGTCGTGCCGATGTTCCATGCCAATGCCTGGTCCATCGCCTTTTCCGCGCCTTTGTCGGGTTCGGCCATGGTCATGCCGGGCCCCAAGCTCGATGGCGCGTCGATCTACGAAATGCTGACCGAAGGCCGCGTGTCCATCACCGCGGCGGTGCCGACCGTGTGGCTCATGCTGCTGCAATATCTCGAACAGAACCCGGAGCTGAAGCTGCCGTTCCTCGAACGTGTGGTGATCGGTGGATCGGCCTGCCCGGAAGCGGTGATGAAGGCCTTCGTGGAGAACTACGACACCGATGTCGTCCACGCCTGGGGAATGACCGAGATGAGCCCCATCGGCTCGCTGGGCACGCAGACCGGCAGCACCGCCAAGCTGCTGCCGGACGAGTGGTGGACGCTCAAGCTGAAGCAGGGGCGCCCTCCCTTCATGGTCGACATGAAGATCACCGACGACAATGGCAACACCCTGCCCCATGATGGCAAGACCTTCGGGCGGCTGAAGGTCAGGGGACCGGCCGTGTCGAAGAGCTACTACAAGGGTGAAGGGGCCCAGGCCTTCGATGCCGAGGGCTGGTTCGATACGGGCGACGTCTGCACCATCGACCCACATGGCTATATGCAGATCACCGACCGTTCGAAAGACGTGATCAAGTCCGGCGGCGAATGGATCTCGTCGATCGACCTCGAAAACTTCGCGTTGGGCTGCCCGGGCGTGCAGGAGGCAGCGGCCATCGGCCTGCCTCACCCGAAGTGGGATGAACGCCCGCTGCTGGTGATCGTCAGGAAAACGGGCAGCGACGTCAGCAAGGACCAGGTGCTGAAGCATCTGGATGGCAAGATCGCCAAGTGGTGGATGCCCGACGATGTCGCCTTCGTGGCGGAAATCCCCCATACCGCGACAGGAAAGATTTCCAAGCTGACGCTTCGCGAGCAGTTCAAGGACTACCGCTTTGCAACATGAAATCCGTCTCGATGTTGCAGATGCGAAAGAAGCGGACCGGAATCGCTGCAGATAATTGCCTCACGGCGTTCGCAGGAAGCGTCAAGTTCTTGACTTGCCGCCCCGGACAGTCGAGAACTGAGCCCCGCATCGGAAACGAGCGATATAACGTCAAGGGACAATAGATGGCGCCAGTCGAGTTTGTCAGTGTACGGAAGTCATTCGGCACGACTCCCATCATCAAGGGAGTGTCTTTTGACATCGCGGACGGCGAATTCGTGATCCTGGTCGGCCCGTCGGGCTGTGGAAAATCGACCCTTCTGCGCATGCTGGCGGGTCTCGAGAACATTACCGCAGGCGAAATCCGGATCGGCGGCAGGACGGTCAACAAGATGCCGCCGAAGGAACGCGACATCGCCATGGTGTTCCAGAACTATGCCCTCTACCCGCATATGACGGTGGCCGAGAACATGGGCTTCTCGTTGCTGATGAACGATGTGCCCAAGGCCGAGATCGCCGAACGGGTGAAGCCTGCGGCTGAAATCCTGGGGCTCACCAATCTGCTGGATCGCTATCCCCGGCAGCTCTCGGGCGGCCAGCGCCAGCGCGTCGCCATGGGCCGCGCCATTGTCCGCAATCCGCAGGTGTTCCTGTTCGACGAACCCCTCTCGAACCTGGACGCCAAGCTCAGGGTCCAGATGCGCGCCGAGATCAAGGAACTCCATCAGCGCCTGAAGACCACGACGGTCTACGTGACCCACGACCAGATCGAGGCCATGACCATGGCCGACCGCATCGTGGTGATGCATGATGGCATCGTCGAACAGATCGGCAGGCCGCTCGAACTGTATGATCACCCTGCCAATCTCTTTGTCGCCGGTTTCATCGGCTCACCGGCCATGAACATGATCGATGGCCGTGTCGAGGGCGGTGCCCTGGCGATGCAGGACGGCACGAAGCTGCCATTGCCGGCAGGGGCCAAGGCGCCAGACGGCAAGGCCGTCGTCTATGGACTGCGCCCGGAACATATTCGATTGGACCCGAACGGAATTCCGGTGCAGGTGATGGTGACCGAGCCGACCGGGGCCGAAACCCAGGTCGTGGCAAAACTCGGCGGCCAGGAGGTGACGCTGCAGTTCCACCAGAGGATCGACGCGGGCCCCGGCGACATCCTGAACGTGTCGATCGACGCCGGTGCCGCGCACCTGTTTGACAGGGAAACGGGCCAGAGGCTTTAGACCAATGACGCAGGCCGGCGCGCCGTTTCGGGATAGCGCGCAGGGCTAACACCAGTTCCCGAGCATGCTTGAGGAGGAGCACATGACAATCAACAGACGCGACCTATTGATGGCTTCGGCCGGACTTGTGGCCGGAGCGACCGGCCTTGGCCTTCCCGGCACCATGCCGGCCTTCGCCCAGGAACCGAGCTACACGCCGGAAGAGGGCGCCAGCCTGCGCCTGCTGCGCTGGTCGCCCTTCGTCCAGGGTGACGAGGACGCCTGGCTCGCCAACACCAAGAAGTTCACCGAGATGACCGGCGTCGAAGTCCGCGTCGACAAGGAAAGCTGGGAAGACATCCGCCCGAAGGCGGCGGTGGCGGCCAATGTCGGCTCCGGCCCGGACCTCATGCTCGTGTGGTTCGACGATCCGCACCAGTATCCGGACAAGCTCCTGGATATGACCGATCTCGGGACCTATCTCGATGGCAAATATGGCGGCTTCTACGACGGCCTGAAGGGTTATGCGACGCGCGGCGACAAATATATCGCGCTGCCGCTCGCGGCGATCGGCAACGCCGTCTGCTACCGCCAGAGCCACATGGAGGCCGCGGGCTTCAAGGAATTCCCGAAGGATACCGCAGGCTTCCTGGAACTGTGCAAGGCCATGCAGGCCAAGGGCACGCCGGCCGGCTTTGCCCATGGCAAGGCTGTGGGTGACGGCAACAACTACGTCCACTGGCTGCTGTGGAGCCACAACGGCAAGATGGTCGACGAAAGCGGCAAGGTGACCATCAACAGCCCCGAGACGATCGCGGCCATCAACTATGCCAAGTCGCTCTACGAAACCTTCATTCCGGGCACCGAGGGCTGGCTCGACATCAACAACAACCGGGCGTTCACGGCCGGCCAGGTGTCTCTCACTGCCAACGGCGTGTCGCTCTACTATGCGACCCGCAAGGACGAGAAGCTGAAGGAGATGGCAGAAGATCTCCGCACCACCAACTTCCCCATCGGTCCGGTGGGCAAGAGCGTGGAGCTTCACCAGACCACGCAGGCTATCGCCTTCAACCACACCAAATATCCGAACGCCTGCAAGGCCTATCTGAAGTTCATGTTCGAGGCTGAACAGATGAATGCCTGGATCCAGGGCTCCAGCGCCTATTGCTGCCAGCCGCTGAAGGCCTTCGCCGACAATCCGGTCTGGACGGCGGATCCGATCCATGCGCCTTATGCCAAGGCATCGGAAACGCTCCGCCCGAACGGCTATGCCGGCCCGCTGGGCTATGCGTCGGCCGCCGTCATGGCCGACTATGTGCTGGTCGACATGTTCGCCTCGGCCGTCACCGGCGCCATGTCGCCGGAAGACGCCGCGGCCCAGGCCGAGAAGCGCGCCAACCGCTACTATCGCGTCTGACGCCACCACCATCGGGGGCCACCCGCTTGCCGGGTGGCCCCTCCCGACTGACCCTTACTTTCCGGATCCGGCATGGCCTTAGAGGCAACACAACGGCGATCGACGGGTGGCTTCCTGACCTGGCTGGACAACAGCCGGTGGGCGCTTGGCGTGCTGTTCATGTTGCCGGCCGCCGTGTTCCTCATCGGCTTCCTCACCTACCCGCTGGGGCTTGGCGTCTGGCTCGGTTTCACCGATACGCGCATCGGCCGTCCCGGCGTCTTCATTGGCATCGAGAACTATGAGTTCCTGTTCGACGACAGCGTGTTCTGGCAGTCGGTGTTCAACACGCTGCTTTACACTTTCGTTGCCTCGGTCCTGAAATTCGTGCTCGGCCTGTGGCTGGCACTGCTGCTCAACGAGCACCTGCCGTTCAAATCGTTTTTCCGCGCCATCGTGCTCTTGCCCTGGGTGGTGCCGACCGTGCTGTCGGCGCTGGCCTTCTGGTGGATCTACGATGCACAGTTCTCGATCATCTCGTGGTCGCTGATCAAGCTCGGTCTCATTTCCCAGCCCATCAACTTCCTGGGCGATCCCAACAATGCGCGCGCCTCGGTCATCGCCGCCAATGTCTGGCGTGGCATTCCTTTCGTCGCCATCTCGCTGCTGGCCGGCCTGCAGACTATTCCCGCATCGCTGCAGGAGGCCGCATCGCTGGATGGCGCGACGGCATGGAAGCGGTTCCGCTATGTGACGCTGCCCATGCTGACGCCCATCATCGCCGTCGTCATGACCTTCTCGGTGCTGTTCACCTTCACCGACTTCCAACTCATCTATGTGCTGACCAAGGGCGGCCCGGTGAATGCCACGCACCTGATGGCGACCCTATCGTTCCAGCGCGCCATTCCAGGTGGGCAGCTGGGCGAAGGCGCGGCCATCGCTGTCGCCATGATCCCGTTCCTGCTTGCCGCCATCCTGTTCAGCTTCTTCGGCCTGCAGCGGCGCAAGTGGCAGCAGGGCGGACAGGATTAGCGTGACGCGATGAACACCCGCACCCCCATTGCCCAGGACGAGCTTCGCGACGACGCCGAGGGCATGAGCTATCTGAACCGGCTGCCACGCCGCATCGTTGTCGTTTACTTGCCGCTGGCGGTGTTCGTGTTCGTGTTGCTGTTCCCGTTCTACTGGATGGCAATCACCGCCGTGAAGCCGAACTCCCAGCTGACGGATTATGACAATCATAGTCCGTTCTGGGTATCAGGGCCGACGCTCGAGCACATCAAGTACCTGCTGTTCGAGACCTCCTATCCGGGCTGGCTGTGGAACACCATACTGGTCTCGGTGGCCGCCACCTTCCTGTCGCTGCTGGCGTCGGTCTTCGCGGCCTATGCCATCGAGCGCGTGCGCTTTACCGGCGCGCGGACCGTGGGCCTGCTGATCTTTCTCGCCTATCTGGTGCCACCGTCGATCCTGTTCATTCCACTCGCCTTCATCATCTTCAACATCGGCATCTACGACACCAAGTTCGCGCTGATCTTCACCTACCCGACGTTCCTCATCCCGTTCTGCACCTGGCTGCTGATGGGCTATTTCCGCTCCATCCCCTATGAGCTGGAAGAGAGCGCGCTGGTCGATGGCGCGACTCGCTGGCAAATTCTCCGCCGCATCATTCTGCCGCTGGCCGTGCCAGGTCTGATTTCAGCCGGCATCTTCGCCTTCACCCTCTCGTGGAACGAGTTCATCTACGCGCTGACCTTCATCCAGTCGTCGGAGAACAAGACGGTGCCGGTGGGTGTGCTCACCGAGCTGGTGCGCGGCGACATCTTCGAATGGGGAGCCCTGATGGCCGGCGCCCTGTTCGGCTCGCTGCCCGTGGTGATCCTCTATTCCTTCTTCGTCGACTACTATGTGTCGTCGATGACCGGCGCCGTGAAGGAATAAGGATCAGTCCAGCACGGCACGGATGGCGGCAACAAGGGCTGCCACATCATCGGGCGTCACGCAGACGGGGTTGACCAGCAGGACGTTGGCGGCGCGGCGCACCGGATCGAGATGGACCGATGGCGTTCCAGCTTGCAGCGCCAGCGCCACATCCGTTGCGTTCCGGCCCGCGCCGACGCCGAGCGCCAGAACCGGTATCATATGGGGATCATCACCGCCTTCGAGGCTGACGGACGCCTTGATGCCCTGAAGTCCCCGCTCCACCTCGCGCAAGACTGACAGCCAGCGGCCATGGCGCGCCTTGTCTCCTTCCGCTACGAACAGCCGCAGCGCCGTGAGCAGACCTGCGATCTCCTCCTTGCCGGCCTTGCAACTCCGCCCGATGCCATGTTGCGGCGTGCCCTTGAGGCGGTGCTTGTCGATGAGCGATGCGGGCGGCGTCCACATGCCGGCGAAAACATCGAGATCCAGATGTTGCAGGGCGGCCGACATCACGAGATCGCGCTTGCCGCAGAGTATGCCGCTGGCCTGCGGGCCGCCGATCACCTTGCCGCCGGAGAAGGCGACCAGATCGGCCCCCTCGGCGATGAAGCGCTTGAGATTGGACTGCGGCGGCAGCTGCGCGGCCGCATCGACAAAGACCGGGATCTTATAGCGGCGGGCAATGGCGACAACCTCGGCCAGCGGCGGCTGGGCCGCGGCATCCGCCACGTAGTGGATCGCCGCGGTATTGTCAGTAATCGCGTCTTCGATTTCCCAGCTTTCCGCATCGCGCACCCCCGCACCCGAATAGCGGTCCGGCAGGCCCACTTCGACAATGGTCGCACCGGCGGCGCGGATCGCATGGTCATAGAAGTTCCGCTGGCTGCGCACCATGATCACTTCGTTTCGAAGTCCACGCGTGTCCGGAAGGCGCGCCATGCGGCCGGGATCGAGACCGGCGATGCAGGCGGCCGTCGCCAGAAGCAGGCAGGCCGAGGCACCGGACGCGATATATCCGGCTTCCGCACCGGTCACATCCGCTATAACCCGCGAGGCCGCGGCCTGCAGCTCCGCCATGTCGACGCAAGACTGCGAAGCCTCTGCCATGGCCGCCGCCACCTCTGGCCGCAGGATACCGCCGGACAGCCGCGTGGCTGTGCCCTTGGCATTGATGATCGTCCGCACGCCAAGGCCATCGAAGACGGACATGCCCGATCAACCCTTGAGCCAGGACTTCATGTCCTGGGACAGATCTGCCACACGTTCGGGCGACACTGTCATGCCGCTTTCGATGAGCCGTTTGCCGACCATGTAGGCCGCTGCCGCATTCATGGCATCGACCGCCAGCAGCTTGCCACCCTCGAAATACCAGACGGAGTAGTCGCCAGAAGGTCCCGGTCCGCGCGTCACCACACGGTCATAACCCTGGTTGAGCCCGGCGATCTGCAGCTTGATGTCGTATTGATCGGACCAGAACCACGGCTTCGCCACATAGGGCGTGGGCTGGCCGGCGATGGTCAGCGCCGCGGCCTCGCCATGGGCGATTGCATGCGGGACCGATTCGAGCCTGAGCCGGCTGCCATGGTGCGGAAAATTCGTGCAGTCGCCGGCCGCCAGAATGGAAACATCGGTCGTGCGGCAATACTCATCCACGACGATGCCATTGTCGACAGCGAGACCGGCTGCTGCCGCGATTTCGCCATTGGGCACCACGCCAATGCCGGCGATCACCAGATCACACGGCAGCACGCGCCCGTCCGACAGCACCGCTTCCGATACCCGGCCGTCGCGTCCATTCAGCGCTTCAAGTTTTGCGCCGGTGAGGATGTCGACGCCATGGCCTTGATGCAGCGACACGAAATAGTCTGCGGTTTCAGGGCAGGCGACGCGCGCCAGGATGCGCGGCAGGGCTTCGAGGATGGTGACGGACATGCCACGCTTGGCTGCCACACTCGCCGCTTCCAGCCCGATATAGCCGCCGCCGATGACGACCGCTCGCGCACCAGGCTTGAACTCGCAGGCCATGAGATCGATGTCGGCAATGTTGCGCACCGTGAAGATGCAGGAGAGGCCCGCCGTCATCGCCTGCGGCAACATCCGCGGCCGGCAGCCCGTCGAGATGAGCAGTGAGTCATAGCCGAACGTCTGGCCTGATGACAGCGTCACGGTCTTGGCTGCACGGTCGATCGAAGCCGCGCGTTCGCCGGTCAGGCAGGTGACGTTCTGTTCGCCGAACCATTCCGGCGGCCTGAGCAGCAAGCGTTCCGCATCCATTTCGCCGGTCAGGTACTTCTTGGACAATGGTGGGCGCTGATAGGGCAGATGCGGCTCGTCGCCAATCAGCGTGATAGGGCCGGCGAAGCCAAGCGCGCGGAGCTTTGCCGCACAAGACAGCGACGCCTGGCCGGCGCCGATGCTGACGACACGATGGGATGCAGTGTTTTCCATGGGCGACAGCTAAGGCATATCGACAGCCCCCGCGTCAATGGCCGGGCCTTGACAGCAGGCCACCAAGTCTGTGCGAATAGAGGCAAATCCATATCCGTGGGGAGGACGAGCCAATGCCAAGGGAAGGCTTCATCACCATCAGCACCGGTCACCGCCTGTGGTACAAGATCGTGGGAGAGGGCAGCGGCACACCGCTGCTCACCCTGCACGGCGGCCCGGGTGCTGGCCATGACTACCTTGAACCACTGGAAGCGCTGGGCAACGGCCGTCCCGTGATCTTCTATGACCAGTTGGGCTGCGGCAAATCCGACAAGCCCGATGCGCGGCCCATGTGGACCATCGAGCGCTTCGCTGACGAAATCGACGAGGTGCGCGCTGCGCTGGGTCTGGAGCGCATTCACCTGCTGGGCCAATCCTGGGGCGGATGGCTGGGCATAGAGTACCTGCTGCGTCAGCCCGCCGGCATCGTCAGCGCGGTGCTCGCCTCGACCTCCGCCAGCATTCCGCAATTCACCCGCGAATGCGAGCGTCTCATCGGCGAAATGCCGGAGGAGATGCAGCGGGCACTCCGCGAACACGGACTGACCGGCAACTACGCCGATCCCGGCTATCAGGCGGCGATGATGGAGTTCTACAAACGGCACCTCTGCCGCCTGCCCGAATGGCCCGGCTGCGTGATGCGGACGGTCGCCAACCTCGACGGCAACCAGGTCTATGACACCATCAACGGCCCCAACGAGTTCACCACCATCGGCAATCTGCGCTACTGGAACCGCATTCCGGACCTTCACCAGATCAGGGTACCGGTACTGCTGACCTGCGGCCGCTATGATGAACTGGGAGAGGTCTGTTCGCGCACCATCCTGGACCGCATTGCCGACGGGCGGCTCGAGATCTTCGAGCACAGTGCCCATGTGGCCCATGCGGAGGAGCCGGACGCCTACAACAACACGGTGGCCGCGTTCTTCAGGGCGGTCGAGAACAGGGGCTGAGCCACCTCAGGTCATCAGTTCCGAGGCGATTCGCCGCCATTCCTGCTCGATGGTCTTGGCACGATCACCGCCGACTCGCCGGTACCAATAGGCCGCATTGCTCATATCGCCCTCGATCCAGTGGGCCAAGGCGTGGACGAGATCATGGGCGTGATCGCCTTCCGCCGCCTGGCACAGGCTGTGCGCCTCGTGCCACTCCGGCCCCATGGCAAGCCCGCCCTTCTTCAGCCACCACAAGGCCTGCAGCGGCGCCGACAGGCCGTTGGGAAGAATTGGTGACTCCAGAATGGGCAGATCGGGCGTCGTCATGGCGGTTCCTCAGCTAGCCCTACAAATATATCCTAACATAATATCAGCGCGTTGGCGCGGTACCATTTGAGCCTGTGCAAAGGAGGTCTGCAGGAGGCGCAGCGCCACACAATCTGGCGGGGCATCTCGATTTACGCTGACGCATGGATGCCGTCTGCTATAGTCTCGACCAAGCCTTTAATGAGGGAGCACACCATGCCCGGACTCCGGCCCGACGTCGATCCAGATGGCCTTCTTGAGTATTCCGTGGTCTTCACCGACCGTTCCTTGAACCACATGTCGGCGAAGTTCCAGGGCGTGATGCGCAACCTCTCGGCGATGATGAAGGAGGTCTACAAGGCCGACGCCGTGGCCATCGTGCCTGGTGGCGGCACCTGCGCCATGGAAGCCGTGGCGAGACAATTCGCCAATGGACGCCATGCGCTGATCGTGCGGAACGGCTGGTTCTCTTTCCGCTGGACCCAAATCTTCGACATGGGAAAATTCACCTCTGAGACCACAGTGGTGATGGCACGACAGGACGGAAACCGCCCGCGCGCGCCCTACGCGCCGCCGCCCATCGACGAGGTGGTCGCAAAGATCAGGGACGCGAGACCGGACGTGGTCTTCGCCCCCCACGTCGAGACGTCTGCCGGGCTCATCCTGCCTGACGGCTACGTGACCGCCCTTGCCGCGGCAGCCCACGAGGTCGGCGCGCTGATGGTGCTCGACTGCATCGCGTCGGGCGCCATATGGATCGACATGGCGGCGACCGGCGTTGACGTGCTGATCTCCGCACCGCAGAAGGGCTGGTCGGCATCGCCATCGGCCGGCCTGGTGATGATGTCGAAGCGGGCCGAGGAGGCATTGGCAGATACGACATCCAACAGCTTTGCCCTCGATCTCAAGAAATGGCGGTCCATCATGGCGGCCTATGAGGGCGGAGGTCACGCCTACCACGCCACCATGCCGACAGACGCTCTGCTGGGTCTCCATGACGCCATGGGAGAGACCATCGCGCTGGGCCTCGACGAGATGAAGCAGGCGCAATGGGCGCTGGGCAATGGCGTGCGCGCCATGTTGGCGGCGAAGGGCGTGCAGTCGGTGGCCGCCGACGGCTTCGGCGCGCCGGGTGTGGTCGTCTCCTACACCGACGACCCGGACATCCAGACCGGCAAGAAATTCCTTGGACAAGGCCTGCAGATCGCCGCCGGCGTACCGTTGCAGGTAGGCGAAGGCGCGGAGTTCCGCACCTTCCGGATCGGCCTCTTCGGCCTCGACAAGTTGACCGACGTGGACGGCACCATCTCGCGCCTCAAGGAAGCCGTCGACCAGGTGATCTAGTGCGCAATGCGCCAAGACGGAATCCTCTTGGCGAAGCAATGACCCACCAACCTATTGAAAGGTCACATCTAGATCAGGCTTTCGAGCGTCGCCTCCGGAAACGCAGCGAGGGCGCGCGCAATCGCTGGCCGCTCCATCAGGCAGAAGGCGGTGGAGAGCGCGTCAGCCAGGGCTGCTGATGACGCTGACACCGACGCAAGCTGCCACAGCGGGGCAGATCCGGTGGGGCTGACGATGTGTGCCTTGCCGCCGCCAATGAGCGTGCCGCGCGGCGATGAGGTCGCCAGCGCGCGGTTGGACAGCGTGGCGTGCGCAACCGTGCGACCGTCGACCATGTTGATGGCCGCCCGCCAACCACCGCCACCTGGCCGCTGGCCGAGGCCCATGATTTCGCCCATGTCGATGAGCACATCGGTGAAGCCATTCTGACGCATGAGATCGGCCACACGATCGGCGGCATGGCCCTGCGCGATGCCATTGAAGGTGAGCGCCATGCCCGGATCGAGCGAGATCTCATCGGCAGACACGCGCACCCGCGCCCAGCCCACGGACTCTCGCGCACCAGCAATGTCGCCGTCGAGCGCCGTCGCCAGCCACAGCGGCTGGACGCTGGGATCGAAGGCGCCGCCCGTGGCCCCATGAACAGCACCCGCAACGTTGAATAGCGCGACGATGGAACGATCCGGATGGGTCAAACGCCCATCACGGTTGAGACGGGTGAGTTCCGACTCGCGATGCAAGGAAAAATGTCCTTCGACCTGCCTGAGCACACTCTCGACCTTGCGGAACAGCCGGTGGGCTTGCCGGTCATCGCAGCCGCGGAGTGCGACGCGGGCTGACGCCCCCATCGCCTGTCCGGTCCATTCGTGAACATTATCCGCGAAGGCCGGCGTAGCGGCAGCGCAGGCGGCAATGGCAAGGAAGCGGCGTCTGGTCAGCATGCGATTATTCCTTGCCCGTGAGGCGCGGGCCCCAGAACGCCGGCCACAGGGCTGCTGTATAGCAGCCATAGGCCGCAAGCCACGCGATGCTCGCGGCGAACACGGCAGGGTAATAGGCAGCACCACCCCACGCCGACGCGGTCCAGCGCAAGACGGCCGCCAGCGGCAGGAGGCCATAGGCCATTGCCACGACGCGCGGCGCTACCAATGGCCGGCCCGTATGCCCCAGCGTGGCGCGGCTGGCGACAGCGACCGTCATGCCCGCAACACCGGCGATGGCCGTGACATGGAAACCCGCCACTTCGCTGCCGAAGCCCAGGAGCGCGAGGCCAGTGAGGATGAAACCGATGCCGATACTCGCGAAACTTACATGCAGCGACCACAGGATCGGCTGGCGGAGCGCGAAGCCGGGGCGCCAGCCAGCCACCCGCGCCACCTGGACGACGCCCACCGCAAGCAGCAGCGCCGCGATGATTGGATCAGGCAATTGCGCCATCACCGCCAGCGGCAGAAGTATCGCCAGCGCCACGCCCAGCAATTCGAGCGGGCGGTATGACACCGGGAGTCCTGTTTCATATCCTTCGCGGATCATGGCATTGCGCGTGAAGGCTGGCGTAACACGCCCGCCTAATACGGCGATCATGGCACAGTAGCCGTAGAGCCCGGCGCGCAGGCCCGGCGCTGCGCCATCGTCAAGAATTCCCATCCACTCGAGATGGACCATCAGATTGGAGGCCCAGATGATCGCCAGAAGACCGAGGAACATCACATTTTGCGGTTTCGGCCGTTTCGCCAACTGGGCAGCGATCTTGAGCATGAGCAACGGCACGAAGGCGAGATCGGCAACCATCACAAGCCAGGCCGGCAGCGCCGCGGAATACCACACGGCGCCCCGGCCAACGAGCCACATCAGCGCGGCAAAGCCGATGAACAGGTGGCGGGCCGCCTTGGTGCCGGTCCAGTTGGGAACGGCCGTCAACAGGAATCCCGCCAGCGCCGCAGCGCCATAGCCGAAGATCAGCTCGTGCCCATGCCAGAGATGCGGCGCCATGGCGAAGGGCAGCGACGTGAACATGCCGCCGGCCCAATGAACGAAGAGCCACAACAGCCAGAAGCCCAGAGCGAACAAGGCGTAGACACCCATGGCCAGGAAGAAGACGCGAAAGCCGTCGCCGATGAATCTGTGAAGCATCGCAATCATGCGGCCGCCCCTTCGCTGCTCCGCGCCCGCCGCTTCAGCACCGGGCATTGCGCGGCATCACCCATGATCACCTGGCAGCGCAGGCACAGCACGCATTCATTGGGATTGATGCGGCCCAAGGGATCAATGGCACCCACCGTGCACTTGGTTTCGCACATCCGGCATTCGCGCCCGCATTGCGGACGGCGCTTCAGCCAGTCGAAGATCTTGAGCTTGGCCGGGATCGCCAGCCCCGCGCCCAGAGGGCAGAGATAACGGCAATAGAAGCGCTCGATGAACAGGCCGGCGAACAGGATGACCACAACGAAGGCGACGAACGGCCAGGCCCGCATCATGCGGAGCGAAATGGCCGTCTTGAACGGTTCGGCCTCCGCCATCACCAGGGCATCGTGCATGGAATAGAAGGACAGGCCGAGGATACCGACGAACAGCGTGTATTTGATCACCCACAGCCGTTCATGCAGCGCCTGCGGCACGGCGATCTGCTTGACGCCGAAATGCTGGGCGAGCTCGTTGGTGAGTTCCTGCAGCGCACCGAAGGGACACAACCAGCCGCAATAGACGCCGCGCCCCCAGAACAGCAGCCCCAGCGCCACGAAGCCCCACAGCATGAAGATGACGGGTTCGATGAGGAAGGTCTCCCACCGGAAGCCCGTCAGCAGCGAGTGAATGAACGCAACGACC
>ERZ795053.3969-NODE-3969-length-16358-cov-7.459425_pt1 | contig 16358 bp, 15 predicted proteins | sample MGYA00375137_ERZ795053 | MGnify/ENA primary metagenome ERZ795053 (study PRJEB30182, sample SAMN05720284) | activated sludge metagenome | isolation source: Anaerobic digester | place: Hong Kong | collected 2014-12-17 ...
GCTTAGACCGGCAAGTATCCTGTAGATTGCCTTTCTCTCTTTACGAAGGTCTTCGTTGACTGCTGGCATTGTCTGATGCCTCCCTGCCTGTATCATGTGGCATAAAGTCGCCTGTTTGTTTATTGTATCAGCCAGTTTTGTATTGTTCCAGCAAACCCTGCGTTTTTCGGAGCAACTCTGTCACCATAGGTCTCAGGAGCCTGCACTTTTGTTGGTTACGCTGCTTCTGTTGGTAAGATCGAGTAGAAAAGCAGTTATAAGCGCGTAGTGGCAGTCCTTACCCCATCAAGCTTTCTATCGAGCAGGAGGCAAAAAGAGATGAAAGAAAGACCTTTCCTGAAGGATACCCCCTATTGGATCATCAGAAAGGATAAGGTGAAAAAAGGTCGTGGTCCGGAGACACCGTGGATCAGCTGTTCATTAACCCTGAGGATGCTGATTTTGCCAAAAAGGATTTTATCTTTCGGGTCTCCACGGCCACGGTGGATGTCGAGGAATCGCTTTTCACCTTCTTCGATAACTACGACCGGATCATCATGACTACCGACAAGGAATTTGTCCCGCTCCACAATGACAAGGATGAGGTTTTTTTGAACAAATACGAGCTCCAACTTTTTTATGGGGGAGACAAAACCCAGGGCAAAGGAAAGGTCAATGACTACAACTTCATTATGAAAAGAGGGGTCTGCCGCGGGGATACTATGGCCATGTCCCTGGCAAAGGGGAGTTTGGTCTATCCCCGGAAGGGGAACGACAAATGCGATGAGACCCTTGAAATAGTCTATTGCGCCAGGGGGAGGCTTACCTTTAGATACAACGATATCGAGGAGTATCTTGTCCTGGGGGATGTCTTGGTGATCGACCACGGGACTATGGCCAACAAGTATGTGTTATCCAATGAAGATGACCAGTTTTGTGACCTGGTGATCACGATGGCCAGGATCGATCATTTGGAAAAGTAGAAATCTCATGGGCATCAGGCCGTACACGTAAAGGTTTTCCTCAGTGAGCAGACCGGTGTCACCGGCCGTGCCATCGAAGAGATCGCGGCAAGGGTGAAGAGGGTAAGGGATTAACGTTGGGAGAATTTCTGTTCACGTTCTTTTCGGTTTGAACTTGTTCCGTAGATGAATACACCAACCAGGCCGACAAGCCCGGCGGTGCCGAGAAAGGTTCCTGGGTAGGGGTGTCCTTTGATGATGCAGAAGGCTCCGGAAAGAACGGTGGTTACTCCGATGAGAAATCCGCAGATGATCCCACACAGGCTATCACGGCTTCGGCTTCGAATAACGATTTTTTCCATTTCGCGCCTGTGCATGGACTGTTCTTCGGCCATTTTGAGGATTCTTTCTGCCGAACCTGGAAGAACGCTTTCATAACCGGAAAAGTCTCCCGGTCTTGGGAGGATACCGGAGTATTCTTCGTGCCTGATGGCAAGTCCAGAGCCTTGCTGCTTACCGGGTTTCGTCATCGACGACCTGCATGGCGGACCTGAGGTCCTGCCCCACGATTTTCCAGTCGGATCGGATAGCCATAGCGTCGGCTTCTTCGGGTGTGCAGGATTCGTTGAAGATGGTGAGCGTGTTGCCCATATCAAGGGCTGAGGCCATTCCACCAAAGAATCCCGGCATTGCAAAAAGCTGGTCGGTAAAAGACATTTATTTGATCCTCCTGGTTGCTATTGAGTCTGAATTTTACCACAAGGTGTCTTAACGGAACAAGTTAATCACGAGTGTACGCATGGGGAACAGACTGATGTAATTCGAAAAATGCAACCAGTGGTATCAGGCCGTACACGCTAAGGTTTTCCTCAGTGTGGCCGAGTTATTCGTAAAAGTGCAACCGGCGGCGTCAGACCTGCACAATTTACAAGACAGAATGCGACAAAAAAGCGCACATATGTCTACCTGCAAAATTGACGTTCTCCTGACGCGGGTCCTATACTTTCAAGGCAAGCAGGGGCGAAATAGAAGAAAACACTATTCATCAACGCGTCTGGGGAGGCTGTATGTCTGACATGGAGCTGGCAAAACTTACGGAACCTGGAATACGCAAAGTCGCGGGTGAGCGAATCTTCTCGCGTGGAGAAGCATATTACGCCGGAGGCGCTGTTCACGAAACTGTTCGAGAGGGCAGTGCGATCCGCGCCCTGTGCGAAGGTTCACGCTCTAGCCCCTACAGGGTGCGGGCGGTTTTGAGCGAGAGCGGTATCGAAAGTGCTTCCTGCACCTGTCCCATGGACGGTTTCTGTAAACATATTGTAGCGATGCTTCTCAAATTCATAGATGAGCCAGATGATTTTCGGGAAATGCCCCCTCTTGAAGATATTCTTTCTTCTCTGAGCAGGGAAGAGATGGCCTCAGTGATCTCAAGCATGGTTGAATGCGAACCACGGCTGGTTACTCTTGTGACGAGAGCCGCCGCCAAAACAGGCGCCGCAAATGACCTTGATGGACTGAGGCACGATATCAGGGAGGCAATGTTCGGGGATGATCCCTTCCAGATCTTGATGCGGCTCACGGGTATTATGAGTATGGCTCATAAGCTTGCGGAAAAAGGAGACTGGCATGGAGCCGGATCTGTGTACCATGAGTTATTGCGGGAGCTTGCGCCAGTTTACGAAGAGTATCTTCTCCCACTCGATGATGATGGGGATATTGCCGCCTTAGCCTGCGATTGCGTAGAGGGGCTTGAGGTATCTCTGAGGGAAAAAGGTATTTCAAAAGAAGCAAGGTATGAATGGTTTGAGTCGCTGCTCGATGCAATGCTGGCGGATATCCATATCGGCGGCGTATCCTTTGCTGAAGGAAGTCTCGATGTGTTGATGGATTTTGCCGGAGAAGAAGACTGGCTTTCGCTGGAGCCGACCGTACTTGACCTTATCCCCGCATCCGAGGGCTGGACGAGGGAAGCATTAGTGAATGTCCTTGCAGCCTGGAGGAAAAAGTGGGTGAGGAGTGATGAAGCCCGCGAGGTAATCCGCGAGAAGGGTTCATCGAGGCAAAAGGTGTTTTCCCTGGTGCAGGATGGCAGGTTTGAAGAGGCAGTGTCATTGGCAAGAGCCCATCTCGAAGATCAGCCCGGCGTCATGCTGGATCTGGCTGACGCACTGGTCGTGGCAAAAGCTCCTGAGTGCGCTGTCGAGCTTCTTTTGCAATATGCAAGTTCGGAAAAACAGGGCTGCTACAGGTTTTTATGTTATCGGCAATGGCTTGCCGAATATTACAGAAAAAGCAGAAACCACAAAAAGGCTCTGGAATGGCAGCGGAAGCTGTTTTTCGATGATCCTTCTTTAGAGATGTTTTCGGTGCTGCAAAAGCTGGGCAAAACGATGAAAGTCTGGCAGGAGGTTCGGGCGGAAGCTCTTGATTATTTGGAAACAATAAAGAGGTTCGGTGTGCTTATCGATATTGCCCTTTACGAAGGAGATATCCAAACGGCTCTTGATCTGCTGCCTCGGTTGCCTCGTGCGAGTTGCCCGGATCCCAGGCTCGACGTAGCACAAGCCGCCGAGAAGACCCTGCCTCTGGAAGCCATAAGGCTGTACAAGGATCTTGCCGAAAAAGCCATCGCTTTGCGGCATCGGGAATCCTACGGAATGGCCGCTCGTTATCTGGTGTGCGTCAAGAAACTGTATGAGAAACTGGATCGCATCGGAGAATGGCGGGAAGACCTGGCTTCCTTGAAAAACAGATATACACGGCTTCCCGCACTCCAGAATGAATTAAAAAAAGCCGGATTGTAAGGTGGGGTGACAGAAGATGTCTTCGAATATCAAACACAAATGGGTCTTTCGTCCGCGCTTCAGGCGAGGTGCGTTCGGATGGCGAAGCCAGCCTGCCATCACCCGCATCAAGGAGGCTGTTTCGGAGATCAAAAAAGTGGCTTCAAAAAACCCGATCCTTGGAGGCGAGGGTGCTGTCCTTTTTCTGGAGAAGGTTTCCGGGGCTCTTGAGAATATCGACAGTTCTTCGGGCGCTATTGGAAGTGCCGTCAACTGGGCAATAGAATCACTGGTTCCGATCGTTGCAAACGCGCCTGCGGATGGTGCGCTTCGTGAGGGATGGCTGGAACGGCTGTGGAGTGCGGTGCAAGCGGACGATATGTCCTATATTGAATCGCTTGCCGATTATTGGGGTGAGCTCTGCGCAACCCCTGAGTGTGCCTCCCGCTGGGCCGACAGTTTCATTGAAACTGTCAGAATGGTCTGGGGCCCTGGAAAGGAATTGTCAGGTTATTATCATGGAATTCCGGCCTGTTTGAGCTCGCTTTTCAAGGCCGGAAGAAACGACGAAATAATGGATCTTCTCAAGCAGGCCCCTTACAAGACATGGCACCAAAGAATATGGGGAGTAAAAGCTCTTTTTGCAACAGGGAAGAGAAGCGAAGCTATCCGTTTTGCCGAGGGATCAAGGGAGTCGAATCAACCGGATTTCCGGATCAGCGAGGCTTGCGAGGAGATACTGCTGGCGAGCGGCATGGTGGAAGAGGCTTATGAACGCTATGCGCTTACGGCCAATCAGAAAACCACGTATCTTGCGACGTTCCGCGCAATCGCAAAAAAGTATTCTCACAAAGAACCCGCAGTGATATTGAAAGATCTTGTGGCCCGTTCTCCGGGCAATAAGGGTAAGTGGTTTGCTGCGGCTAAATCTGCTGGCCTGTATGAGGAAGCTATCAGCCTTGCGAATAGTTCGCCATGCGACCCCGGAACCCTTGCACGCGCAGCCAGAGATATGGCAGAAACCCGGCCATTGTTTGCAAAAGATGCGGGGATAGCAGCGCTGCGGTGGCTTGCGGCAGGGTATGGTTATGAGATCACGTCTTATGATGTGGTGGCGGCTTTTGATCATACGGTGAAAGCGGCGAAAAAAGCGGGGTGCCTGTCCGAAACCATTGAAATGATCCGGGAAATGGTTTCCGGGGAAAAGCCTTGCGATCGCTTGGTTTCCACTATTTTAGAGAGAGAGCTGAAATTGATCGATTAAGACAGAAATGGCCTCATTTGATCACTGGAGCAACAGGTGGTGTCAGACCTGCACAATTGATATCTTCTGGTTGTTCGTTTACGGAGTTCCTTTTATCCAATGTCAGTGACAATAAAAGTGAAGTTGTCAGTGGCCGGAGAAGACATGATCAAATCGGCGATCTCTTTGGCTGCACTAAAAATATCCTTTGTTTGAAGGCAACGTTCGAGATTTTTTATATCCAAATATTCCCAGACACCGTCAGTGCATAGAAAAAAGCGTTCTTTTTCCTTAAGGCTCTGGGAAAAGCTGGAGTACCTGGTCTTCTTTTCGTTTCTGCCTGAGATGGATGATGTAATGACATTGCGCATAGGGTGGGTCAACATCTCTTCTCCTGTTATGAGGCCGCTATCGGCCATCTCCCTGACGAGGCTATGATCCTTTGTTATCTGCTGAAGGAAAGGGCCGTTCTGCCGGTAGACGCGACTGTCTCCGCATCCGAAAGCCATGAAACAGTTAAGGGGAAGGTTGATGTAAAGGGCAGCCAGAGTGGTGGCAAGCCCGGATAATTCCGGTTTCAGGGCCGATATTTCGATAAGTTTTTCCACAGCCTTGTCCAGGACCGGCTCGGGGTCTTCGCAATTGAGCAGTGAGATGTTTTCCAGAATGGCTTCAAGGGCACCAAACGAAGCCTCTTTACCTCCAGGTCCTCCCCCCACTCCGTCCGCAACGGCCAGAAATGGGACATCAGCTATCTGGCAGATCTTCGGCTCCAACATCTCGCCGCAGCCGATCAGCCTGGAACCCACGATGAGAGAATCCTCGTTAACCTCCCTGACCTTGCCCTTTCCTGTCATGAACACAGAAGAAATAATTTCCCCGCCCCCCCTTCACTGATCATTTGTTCGCTTCTTTGAGTCACAAGAATTCTTAATATTTTCATTGGTAACCTGTGAATGTTTTTCTGGCACAAAACCGAATAATGTAAATGCCCTGTCAAGGGTTTCGTCAATGGGTGTCCGGTTTTACCCTGAGGAAGGGTTTGGTTTTACATCTGAATGTATTCTTGATCTGGCCTATGCAGATGTTGTGGTCCGTAAAACGGATTTCCAAAATCAGGAAGAATCAGGTCGGATAGAGGGAAAAGGATGCCTAAACACTGCCAGACTGAAGGAAATCTACGGGAAGATATGCGATTCTGAGGGATATTCCCCCAAGTTGAAGCATCAGATACGAACAAATTTCAACAAGGCAGGTATTTCCAGACTTCCGGAATTGCCAGGGAGAAGAAACCGACGTTAATCAGAAAAATTTCCACTCCCACAGCCATCTGTAGACGATGATCCTGTTCCCGGCGTAGAAGGCAACAAACATTGGCAAGTCGAAGAAGAACCACCAGACCTTATAGAGATCTTCCTTTCCGGCGAAGCTGCGTTGAAGTAACGAATAAAAGAGATAACAACCACCATCGCTTTACGGCTTGATAGATATTCTTTTCCCGTTGTGCACGCACAGTCTTGGAGAGGGTTAAGTAGATTCCCCGTGCGGGTATTTTGATTTTACAAACTTTGAGAATACTTCAGCAGTTTGCAGCAGTTCTTGCGGGCGGAAGGGAAAATAATCTCTTTCATGATGATATCTGGCATCGACAAAATGATCCTTGTTCCTTTCTAAAATATTGAGGATGTCTGCTATAAGTTCGGAAAGTGCTGATTGTGTTTCTCTTCTGCATTGTCCGAATAAAAAAACAAGATCATGGTCTTTGAATTCCCTATCTCTTTCTATGAGGATTATATATTTAAGGAAAAGCTCGCATGAAAGAGCTGAACATACTGTGCCAGGGACAGTCAATATTTCCACGCCTTCTTCTATTTTGCAGCCGTTGAGGCAACGGTCAGATGCTTTGAGAAAATTTTCTGCAGAATCCAAAAGATCCTTTTTCAAATCCGCGCGCAGCTTGATTACACCGCCCAAATAGCTTCCAGGGCCTTTTCCCGCAACGTCAAAGCTTCCTAGAGAGATGATGTCTTTGTTGTTCTTTTGAGAATTATCCTTGCCGGATCCGCAAGAACAGCACTCTTTCTTCTCGGGTTCCTTCTGCATTTCATGTACCTCTTTCCTTTTCAGACCGATGACACGTTTACAGGTAGTGAAGTAGCAGGAGACCATCTGTGGTAGAGTCGGGGCGATTCCTTTTGATTCGCGCTTCGGGGTTCTACGGCAGGCGCAAGATAATACAGCCGTGGGTCGAATGGTTTGATGGAGTGAGTAAACATCGATCCTATAACCTCTTTACAATCCACACTATTTTATGCGCATGCTTTGCGTCTTTTCCGCTTCCATTCAGGAGCACGGTTTGGAAAACGGCCTTGCCTTTTGGGAGAACGTCTAAGCAGGAAACATACGCATCACCAACCGCTTTTTTGAAAATATCGCAAAACAGAATTGAAGCGGACAGGCAAATATATTGATCTGTCTTATTCACAACCACACCCTTTACTTGGCCATTGTTGTTGACCTCAACATCATCGAAGAAAATGCCAGGAGCAATTTCTCCGTTATCGAAAAAAGCAAAGGCGGGCATGGCTATCCCCAATACAAGCGAGATAAAACAAACAGCAGCAATCATTTTTTTCATGATTCAAACTCCCTCCCCGTTAGAAATTCCTCTTCAATCTGACGACTCTTCCGCAGATGGTGAAGTAGCCGGAGACCATTTCGGGCGGGATGAGCCGCGGAGATTCTTTGGGGTTTGATCCCCTTAGCTCTACCGCGCCGGAGCGGTGGTAGATGACGTGCTTGAGCATGGGAGAGCCGTCAAAGATGACGTACATGATCCACTCCGGTTTTATGTCGTCGCCCTGGTACGGGTTCACCAGGACAATGTCCCCTTCCATGATCCCGTCGCCTTCCAGGGAATGCCCCACGGTTTTGAGCGCATAGCTTCCCTGTTTCACCTTGTCTTCGTCGAATGATTCCGTGCCGATGGGTTTCACATCGTCGGGACACCAGCCGTCGGGGCCGCAGCCCACGGATATGTCGAACACAGGAACGGATGTTTGCGGGGGAAGTGCAAACTCGGAAATAGCTGATTTTAGAGTTGTGGGGGAATTGATACCCAAAATGTAATCAACAGGGACTTGGAAAAAGGAAGCAAGGGACGCTAACACACCAGCATCGGGAGTTCTTTTGGAAGTCTCCCGGTTGATCACGGTGTTACGGGAAACCCGCAAGTTCTCTGCGGGTTCTTGCCTAGCAATCGACTTATCTTGCCTTAGCTCCTTAATCCTGATAGCAACTACCCCAATATGAACCACCCCTTAATTCTATTTTCCACGAATGAAGGCATCATGCAAGCCCCAATATACTTTCTTATAGATTGATAAACGTATGCTTTCAGGTTAACCCCTCAGCACATAGCGCACATGTATATATGCTGAAGGGAGTGAGGTTTATTGGAAAATCTTGTTCGGGGACATCCAGATTCCCGCACTAAGGGGACACCCACTTTCCCGCAGGTGTATACACTCTCTCTCTTTTGGCACGTTGGTGTGATCTTAAATCAAAAATGAGTAACTCCAGAGTGGCCGAGTTGAACCGAAAAACGTGCGACGCCGGATTACGAAGCCGGAAGCCCCCCAATACTGAAAAACCAAAGGCAGCCCCCGGATCATCCAGGGACTGCCTTTTTGTGTTTTTAATTTTTCACGAAAGAATTGATATTTTCTGATGCGATAAATTTTATTTAGCTCAAAAGGTCGTTTGCGTAATAGGTAAGGGGGATCAGGTCGCTCCGGTCAAGATACTCCAGTCTGAACTTGCGGTTCAAAGCCGCGAAATGTCTCAGGCCACATCCCAGTTTATTGAGATAGGAGTAAACCCCGATCGCTCCCGTGGAGAAGTCATCTGCTTCTTTTCCATATATTCCACGGAGATCGGCCAGGTCATGAAAAACCTCATCTATGGTGCTGCCGAATTTTTTGAAAAGTTCAGGAGTCCTGCCTGCCTTTATTTCGTCTCCGACCGTCTTCCCTGTCATGGCAGCCGCCATTGCGCCGCGGCAGACGCCTACGGCCGATATAAATCCATCGCCGAAGGCAAGGGACTTGAATATCTGGTCTTCACTGATAAATCCGCCGGTCATGACCATTGCGGGAAGGGTTTTGTCCTGGTCCTGAAGTTTTGCACAGATATCAACGACAACTTTTTCAAGAACAACTGTCGGGAGGCACCATTCGTTCATCATCTTGGCCGGACTATAGCCGGAGCCGCCGCCTGCGCCGTCAAAGGTAATCATGTCGACCCTGTTCTCTATCGCCATATTGATGACACGTTCGACATCGATCACATCAAAACCGGCCATCTTGAAGTAGACGTTTTTCATACCAATGGCACGCAGTTCGGAGATCCGTTCTGCCATGGACTCTTCCGTCCACATTGGCAGCCTTCCGTAAGTGTAAAAATTGGGGCAGTAGCCCTTTTTCTTAAGTTCGATTATTTTTGGATCAAATGGATCGGGGAAGACAAGATCTCCCCTCTCGACTTTTTTTACGGCCTCATCATAGTCTTTGATCCTGTTCATCGGCTGGGTCCCCTTGGCACCCTGGCCGAACTTGAATTCCAGGGCCTCGAAGCCGTATTTATTCAGGGCTATTTCGGGAACACCTACAAGGTGGTCATCGACGTTGCACTGAAGCACCATCTGTCCCGGTCCCCGATGATAGTTATAGAAACTGTCATGAATCTTCTTGAGCATGGGGAATGATGTGATCTTGCCCTTTTCTATCTTGAGTTCAGGGTCCTTGTTCCTTGCGTCTTCACCTACCATGCAGGTAACTCCCGCCATTGCGGCGCCGCCGAAATAATCGACCCAGTTCATTTTCACCAGGGCTGGCAGAACAACGGGAAGATCCAGCTTGATTATATTGTCGGTTCCATATTCGGAAGCCAGATCTACGTTGAAGATCTCTGCGTGCTCATGGTCCGCCTCTGTTCCCATGGAGCCAAAACACCGACCATTTATGTTGAAATGAGAAAAATCTACGGGGTAATCCTTTTCCGACGCGATCTGGTTGGCTCCCGTGGTCGTGGGGTAGACCGTCATCTTCCCAAGAACCGCAGCCTGGGTTATCTCACAGGTTCCCGGGCATTCCTCGGTACATAAAGAGCACATTCCAGATTGAGGAGAAATATACTTGCTTCTGTTTTTTGCTCCTGTAACACCTGAAGTCATACTTGGCGAAAACGTCATAAATAAACCCTCCTACTAAGGAATTTGTCTTATGCCCCATCTGTTTCCCCTGTCTGATCGGTGTCATTGTACCACTTGATTTTTATCGGGTTATACACAGGAAACCCGGAAGGTGCATGCCCTCCGGGTAAAAATCCTGTTTGTGGCCTTCAGGGGAAAATCATGCCGTCGAATGGTTCTTCTCATAGTTGAAGGGTCGGTCGGGCAAGATCCTTATTTCATCTTTCCTCTCAGTTCCTGAAGGAAGTTCATGAGATCTTTCAGTCCCTGGTTTTTTCCGTCTGAGGCGAGGGCTTCGCTGACCAGGGATATCTCCTCGTCCAGAGTGAAGGAGGGGTTGAACTCCAGTTCGATGTTGAAAGTGGGGTCAAGGTAGTAAAACTTCCACTGCAGCCTGTCTGGCAGGAAACGGTAATCCTCTTCGGGGTGGAACCATCTGATGACCCCTGGTCCCTTGGCTTCGTGAAATACGTTTATGACTGCCTCCCCGATGCTTCCGTACCAGCCTGAACCTGTCACTAGTATGTATCCCGTGGAAAAGGTCTCCATTCCGGCCAGGAGCCTGCCGACTGCCGAGTCAGCCGACGGTTCCTGGGGCATGCCCGTCACGATCTTTTCGATGAAGTCCCTGTATGGTGTTATCAGGTAGTCGTGGTTCTTTCGTGGTTTTACCCTGTAGGTGACCCTCAGTTCCGTCTCGGTCTTCCCCGGGAAGGTCATATCCCAGAGGGCCCAGTTGACGGTTATTCCATCCTCGTCGATAGACTCCGGGTAGAAGAGTTTTTCCTTCTCCTCGCGGAAAGCAACGACATTGCCGTTGACGAATACTTCCAGGCCTTCAACATCGTCACGGTAGTCGGTTGGGAAACCCACCTCGAGGGTGGTCTTTTTTTCCGAAAGGTTGGCGAATCTGAAGATCGCTTCCACCGATACGGTCTCTTCCCCGAGATGTATGTTGACCTCCTCATCGGCCATCCATACCCGGTGAGTCCTGGCCGATGGAGCCAGTCCCGAGTTCAGTGGATCCGGGGCCGCATCTCCGAAGGCAGTTCCTGCCGCGGCCAGCGCTATAAGAATTCCTGTTGCCAGGTATCTGATTATCTTCAAAATCGTAACCCCCCCGATACTTTATTGACTACCTGTAGTATAACTGCTTGCTACCCGTTTTTCCCGGATCGAGGCCTTGCCGCCGGGTGGTTTTTTATGATACCCCGTGACATCCGCCCCTCTTCTGGTGTATAAATAGTAAACATAAAACGTCTTTGGTGACTTTTGGCAGGTGTTTTTAAGTGAAATTCGCCCTCTGTGACTGCAATAATTTTTATGCCTCCTGTGAAAGGGTTTTCCGCCCCGACCTCAGAGACAGGCCCGTTGTCGTTTTGTCCAACAACGACGGTTGCATTATTGCCCGCTCGGCGGAGGTCAAGGCTATGGGCATCAAAATGGGTGCACCCTATTTTAAAGAGAGGTACCGCCTCGAAAGTGCCGGAGCAGCGGTTTTTTCTTCCAACTATGCACTTTACGGGGATATGTCGAGAAGGGTTATGGAGACGCTGGGGACCATGGTTCCGGATGTGGAGATATATTCTGTCGACGAGGCTTTCCTGTTGCTGGATTCGGCTCCTTTGCGGGGCAGCACGGCCGAGGAGTTGTGTCGCCATGTCAAAAAACAGGTGTTCCGGTGGACGGGGATCCCCGTGTCCCTCGGCCTGGGTGCCACAAAAACCCTTGCCAAGGCAGCCAACAGGATAGCCAAAAAAGAGAGTTCCTGCGGAGGTGTCTTCGCGATACCTGAGGGTGTCGGAGCAGACGTTTTTCTTGCCGGTTTGAATGTGGAAGATGTATGGGGTGTGGGTTTCCGCTACGCCCCCATGCTCAAAAGGAGCGGCATAAGAACGGCACTGGATCTCAAGATGGCCGACGACGAATGGATAAGGAGGCGTATGACCGTATGCGGCCTTCGAACAGTGTGGGAACTCAGAGGTACCGTTTGCCACCCGTTCAGGGCCTGTCCGGATCCGGCAAAGAGCATAAGGTCATCCCGGAGCTTTGGAGAGCCCGTGATTTCCCTGCATCATTTGCGTGAGGCCGTGGCGTCTTTCGCGGAACGCGCATGCGAGACTCTCCGAAGCCAGTGTTCTACAGCCGGATGTATATCTGTATTCATAGCTACAAGTCCCCACAGGGAAGATCCTCAATATGCCAACGCTGCCACAAGGAGGCTTGCCATGGACTCCGATTTTACACCGGCCATCATTACCGCTGCCATGGAATGCCTCGAGGAGATTTATGTGCCAGGTCTTCAGTACGTCAAGGCTGGTGTACTCCTTCGCGAACTGCGCTCTGCCCTGACGCGCCAGAGCGGTCTCTTTGACGTAGCGGAGACGGGTCGGAGAGTCAGGCTCATGGCGGCAATAGACCGGATCAATGGCGATCTCGGGCGCGGAAGAATATCTGTTGCGGCCTCAGGGCGATGGAAGCCCCGTGTATGGGACATGAAGCAGGATCTCGTATCTTTTTGTTACACGACCAGGTGGGAGGATCTCGCCGGGGTCCGCGTGGTCGGGGGAGAGGTGCCGCCGTGCAGGAACTGAAGATCACGGGGTTCCCGTCTCCGGCGGCTTCCTGGTCGGAAAAACCTCTGGATATCCTGAATCTGCTCGCCCCCAACCCTGTGTCCACATTTTTCATGCGCCTGGAGGAAGATGTCCCCCAATGGGCTCTTCTGGAGGGGGACATCCTTGTCGTAGACCGGTCACTGGAACCTCGCACAGGAAGTCTTGCCGTTGTGGTTGAGAATGGCGCCCTGGTCTTGAGGGTCATAGGGCGCTCGGGTGCCCGCAGATCCTTCGCGTTGCCCGAAGGGAAAGAAAGCAGCGGTATCGATATCGAAACCTGGGGGATCGTCAGGGGTGTGGCGAGACTGTGGTAGGGGGGCTTGCTGGTCATTTTCTGAAAACGAGAAAACGCCTTGATGTGGTTTCCAGCCGAAATCCTCTCTTCACGGCCGCTTCTACCAGGCGGGCTTTGTTTCCCCTGCCAGGGCGATAGGCCATTGTGCCGCCGGGTTTTACGACTCGACCGAGTTCATCCATAAGGTTATGCTCCCCGCCCACAACGTGCGGGACCCCGACAACAAAAGCGAAATCTATGGTTCTATCGCCGAGTCCCGAATCCGCAGCGTTGTGGTTTTCCACCCGGACTTGCCCCAGTGAGAGTTTCTGAACCTTTTCCCGAGCAAATTTGCAGGCATAGGGGTTTACGTCGAAAGATACGACCTCCCCCGATTTGCCGACGGCTTTTGCCGCTCCCACAGTATAGAACCCGGGTCCGCAACCTGGCTCGAAGACCCGATCCCCTTCCCTGAGCCCGAGGTTCCTGAGGGCCTCCGCGGGGTGAACAAATTTTTCGAGAAGCCTGTTATCGTGCATGAGCCGTATTGTGACGAAAGAGAACCACTGCGCAAAATTCCTGCTGCTTTCTGATCTGTTTTTCATTCTTCTGCCTCCTTGTTTGATATCAGGGTGCGTACGTGCCTGGCTCGTCTCATCAGAAGATCGATAACTTTTTCCACCATGGCGGATTCCTCTCTGGAAAATCTGGCAAGTTCATTAATGTACGGAGTTTCTGCCCGCATGTGAAAATCCAGGTGTGCCTCAAAGGCCCGTTCTCCGCGGTCGGTGAGTTCGAACAGAACCTCTTTGCGGTTTTCAGGTACCTGGTATCTCCGAACCAGCCCCCGCCGCTGCAGTTTTGCAATAGCCTGGGAAACAGCACTTTTGCTGATGCTGTGTTTGCGGGCCAGTCCGGTGACGTTGATTCCCCGGTTTTTCCCGATGGTGTGGATGATATGGATGTCCAGGTTATGAAAAAGATCTCCGGTACCATAGTGTTTCGGCATGGCCGCAAGCTGGACGTATTCTTCGGTCATCCAGAGAATTTTTTCGATCATTTCCAGGGCCTTTTTTTCTCCGATCAAGAATTGGAACCTCCCCCCTAAAGGATCAAGTTCGTTTACGTGCTTAACAAAAATGGTAGATCATGTTTTTTATTTTGTCAACCAGGTTTACAAAATATTTTATGTTCACCGGTGACCTGTTCCGGCTCCGCTTTTGCAGATTATCGCAATTGTAATTCGCTTTGATCTCTGTATGTCAAAGTAATAAAATATAAATACAGGTGCCGGTTTAGGCGAACTCGCATACGCATACCGGAGAATGTTTGAGTGTGCCGGTTCTGTAACCTGTCGATGATTACCCTGTCTTGAGGATTTGCGACATACAGAAGTATTTACAAGCCCGGATAAAAGTGTAAAATCAATACCGAAATACCTGAATATGGATCAAAAAGTTTTTCTCTGGGGGGCTGCGGAATGTATTGTTTTCAGTGCCAGGAAACAGCAAAGAATCAGGGTTGTACGGTAAGGGGCGTATGCGGGAAGCCGGAGGGGACTGCCGATCTCCAGGATCTTCTCATCTATGTATGCAAGGGAATATCCGTCTTCGGTGAAGAGTTGAGAAAATCCGGTACCGTCGACAGGGATGCGGGGCGATTCATCTGCAGGGCGCTTTTCGTGACAATAACCAATGCTGCCTGGGATGATGATTCCATAATCGAATGGATAAGGGAAGGGCTCAGGGTTAAAGAAGCCATTGCCGGCAGGGTCGGCGATCTCCCGGGGAAATTGCCGGATTGCGCTACCTGGAAAGCGGACAGCAAGGAAGAGATTATGACCAAGTCCATGTCGGACGAGGTACGCGTAACGGCTACAGAAAATGATGACGTCCGTTCCCTTAGGGAACTGGTCATCATAGGGAGCAAGGGTGTTGCCGCCTATGCCGAACACGCTGAAGTTCTAGGTTTCGAAAAGGACGAGATATATGAGGCGATTATGGAAGGTCTTGCGTCCACAACGAAGGATCTTTCCCTCGACGAGATGGTTGCGATGGTAATGAAGACGGGTGAGAATGCCGTCACCACAATGGCTCTTCTTGACGAGGCCAACACGAGTACCTACGGCAGTCCCGAGATCAGCGAAGTCAATCTCGGTGTCAGGAACAATCCAGGCATTCTGATTTCTGGACACGATCTTAAGGACATGGATGAACTTCTAAAACAGACAGAGGGAACCGGTGTCGACATCTATACCCATGGCGAAATGCTTCCCGCCAATTATTATCCTGCTTTCAAGAAGTTCGAACATTTCGTGGGCAACTACGGTGGTTCCTGGTGGCACCAGAACGAGGAGTTCGAGTCCTTCAACGGCCCTGTTCTGCTTACGACCAACTGTCTTATTCCCTTGAAAAAGGAAAACACCTACCTTGACAGGCTTTTCACCACGGGTGTGGTTAGTTATCCCGGCGCCAAGCATATTCCTGACAGGCCGAAGGGCGGAAAGAAGGATTTTTCCGGGCTTGTGAAAATGGCGAAAAAGTGTGCTCCGCCCGAGGAACTTGAAAAGGGCAAAATTGTGGGAGGGTTCGCCCACAACCAGGTAATGGCCCTGGCAGACAAGGTCGTTGAGGCCGTCAAGTCCGGTGCCATCAGTCGCTTTGTCGTAATGGCGGGGTGCGACGGCCGCTTCAGATCCAGAGATTATTACACGGAGGTTGCCAGGAACCTGCCCAGAGACACTGTCATTCTTACGGCAGGTTGTGCCAAATATCGTTACAACAAGCTTGATCTAGGCGATATCGGTGGAATACCCAGGATACTTGACGCGGGCCAGTGCAACGATTCCTACTCCCTTGCGGTCATTGCCATGAAACTGAAAGAGGCCTTCGGGTTTGCCGATATTAACGAACTGCCCATCTCCTACGATATAGCCTGGTACGAGCAGAAAGCCGTGGCCGTACTGTTGGCCCTGCTTTCTCTGGGCATAAAGGGGATCCGGCTGGGACCGACACTGCCGGCGTTCCTCTCGCCCAACGTGGTAAAGGTGTTGGTGGATAAATTTGACATCAAGCCCATTGGCACCGTCGAAGAAGACATTACCGCAATGATGGCGGGCAAGTAGTTTTATTTTTCAATGAACGGTGTTTCCCGATTATTCCCACCTCTTCATTTCTGCCCTGAGCATCCAGAAGGCAAGCAGAAAGCCTGTCAGGTCCATGAAGGGGAAGGAGAGCCATACACCGTCG
>ERZ795053.3971-NODE-3971-length-16348-cov-5.807832_pt1 | contig 16348 bp, 12 predicted proteins | sample MGYA00375137_ERZ795053 | MGnify/ENA primary metagenome ERZ795053 (study PRJEB30182, sample SAMN05720284) | activated sludge metagenome | isolation source: Anaerobic digester | place: Hong Kong | collected 2014-12-17 ...
TTTCAAACCAAACTACTGGATTTACATTTTTCATGTTTAGATTTTTTATTTTTAAATGTTGTTAAAATTAAAAATTAATATTTTGGTAAGATTTACATTGTTCGGCATATTCCAAATCCAATGATTGGAAGAAGAATAGCTATAAGTAATAATATTTTAGCCCACCTATCAGACTTTTTTCTTATCAGAAAAGCAATAATAATCAATATAAATGAAGGTAATAACATTATTGAAATAATAAGGACAAATAATTCAAAATAGTCTGCTTCTAGTGATATCATTTTATTTTAATTTGATTGGTTTTATCTAATATTTTATCCAAGACTTCTTTTTTATCATCTCTGTAAAACAAATTCATGGTCTCAAATGGAATAATTTTATAATCTTTATTGACGATGTGGACACATGATTTTTTAATTGATCGTACATCAAAATTATAGGCATCTATAAATTGCATAATGATTACCCGAAACAGATTATCGTATGACAAATCAGGTGCCTGTACATATGGCATACAGCACAAAAGGCTGTGCATTTTCTCCGATGCCTTATCAGTTGAAGTTGCTGTACTGAATATATCAAACATTTTTTGGTGCAATACTTCATCTTGCTCATAGACTATGGTATTTTTACCGCTATCCAGTAAGTCAGATGGATTAATATATCGAGTAAGAGGAATATAATTACCATCCAGTTTTAAAATATAGCCCATCACCAAGGCATCAGGATTACATGGCACAGGAATCAGGTCATCCGCAGTAAATACATCAAACTGTTCAAGAATATTTCTTCTAACCTCCGTAAGTGTTATTCTTCCAGTATGATTTTTATAATTATCATGTCTTCCTGCAACTTGGGTGGGTTGAAAAGTAACACCTCGCACACATTTTTGATTGAGTGCATATTGAATAATTTCCCCCATTTCGTCATCATTGAGACCTTTTTGCAGAGTCACAACAAGGGTTGTAGATAGATTGAGTTTATTAAGATGCTCAATTGCTTTTTCTCTAATGCTTAACAAGTTGGCTCCCCTCAAATCCATTAGAGCTTCATTCTTAAATGAATCAAACTGAAGGTAAATTTCAAAATCTGGTGCATATTGCGAGAGTCTCTTAGCAAATTCAAAATCTTTGGCAATTTCAATACCATTCGTATTTAGCATAAGGTGCTTAATAGGCAACGATTTAGCGTAATCGAGGATTTCAAAAAAATCAGGATGTATGGTGGGCTCTCCTCCGCTAATCTGCACGACGTCAGGTTCTCTTTCATTCAATACAATGGTATCCAACATTTTTTTTACTTCATCTAACGTTCTATGCCGCCCATAGCTCGGTGACGAACAGGCATAACAGGTCGGGCAAGTGAGATTACACCTGTCAGTGATTTCAACAATTGTAAGACAAGAATGCTGCTCATGATCAGGACACAAACCACAATCATAAGGGCAACCAAAATGTGTCTTAGTGTTAAATTTATAGGGTGTCTCTGATGCTTTATTATAATTTCGTATATTCTTGTAATATTCAACGTCATCAGCGATGAGTACCTTTGAAAAGCCATGTTCAGGGCATCTTTTATGCATATATACTTGATCTCCTTCAAAAACAATTTTTGCATCAATTCTCTCTAAACATTCATGACACAAACTTATAGTATAATCATAATAGATGTAATTTCTTGTAGGCATATTTGATATTTTTCGAGATAAAAGGCCAATAATAAATCCAACATATGATACACAGCCATTGAATCGTGCTTAAGCTAAAAATATGAAATTGATTTGGCTTAATGAATTCAATAAAAAATCTAAAACCGAAATAACTCAGCATAAATATCTTAAAAAGTTCTCCATTTCTGTCTTCTTTAATTGAATATAATCGCATACAGATGAAATATAGGGCTGCGAGAAAAATCATTTCATAAAGTGAAGTCGGATGTCTCAATATACCATCTCCCAAATCCATACCAGTAAAGTAGCTCGTTTCTGCTCCATAAGTAAATTCATTAGTTCCACTGAGAAAGCATCCAATTCTTCCAATAAATATTCCTAAAATAATAGGCAGGGTAAATAAGTCTCCAGATGCACTTTTTTCCTTTATCCTTTTTTTGGTTATCTCTACCCCGATCATTCCTCCAAATAATCCACCCATGATAGTCTTAATATTCAAAAGTTTTAGAAGATCTGTGGCATGGTGTGAGAAGTGAGGGTTTTCTAGGAATCCAATCATTCTAGATCCCAATAATGCACCCACGGCGGCACCCAGAATAATGGATAGCCTGTTAGCACCAGATATGTGGTCAATTTGATTTTTTCTTAAATATAAATAGTAGCGAAAAGCAATAAAAAAAGCCAAATATTCTAATACCAAATGAATATTTATCTTTAATCCAAAACAAACTGGTTCAAATGGAATAGTCAAAATTTCCTGTCTTTACATTTAATGAATCCAAGTAGTGAATAAAATTTTTTCTAAAAATAGTTGAATTACTTGAAATTCTTGATAATTACTTCTAATTTTCATTTTATTCACAAGAAATTTAGATCGAGAATTAATCGTTTTTAAAATTAATTGGGTAAAAAATGTCAAATCATTTTATTCCTTCTTACAAAAATGGCGGTTGGGCTGTAAAAAAATTAGGGTCTTTAATAGTTTCCAAGTCATTTAAAAGTTAGGACGGTGCTGTCAGGTACGGAAGAGAACTTAATAGAAAAGAGAAAACTGAACTTTTCATTCATAAAAGAGATGGTACAATTCAGGATAGAAACACCTAAGGAAAGAATCCCTTTTCATCCAATTGTAAAATGAATGTCTTAGCATAAGAATTATTAGAGGAATGTAATTATTTATTGCCCGTTTAAAGATAAATACTTTTACTTATTTCGAGACTGTTCAAAAAAGTGTGTCTTGATAACTTTGCAAAAAATGAAATTGTAGAAATGACAGTTCCAGGATTCATAAATGAAATTGAGCACAGGAAATTTGGAAAATAAATCAATAAATTTTGGATTCAGATAATGACGTCTTATTTACCCCTTTTTTGAAAAGGTAATATTCTTTATCCTAAAAATAAATTAAAAATACCCTTCGCAAAATTCAACGATACCTTCAGTCGCACTTTTGGCAATGAGTGTTAGAGATTTTAGTTGAGCTAACTCATAACTCAATTGAGGATTAGGATCTATATAATATATTGGAATGCCTAACGGAGCATAAGCAATCAATCCCGCAGCAGGATATACTTGCAGGCTCGTGCCTATAATCAAGAGTATCGAGGCTTCAGAAATGATCTCTACTGCTTTTTCGATCATCGGCACACTCTCCCCAAACCACACGATGTGCGGTCTCATCTGACTACCATCCGCTGCCAAATCACCCATTTGTATATCGCCCTGACAATCATATAATGTTTGGACATCATAACAACCCCGGCTCTTGGTCAATTCTCCATGTAAGTGAATAATATCAGAACTTCCTGCCCTCTCATGCAGGTTATCCACATTTTGTGTAATGATGGTAGTATGAAACCGTGCTTCCAATTCCACCAATTTGTGATGGGCAAGATTAGGCATCACTTCACTGAGTTGCCTTCTTCTTTGGTTATAAAAATCCAAAACCAAAGCTGGATTCTTATTCCATCCTATAGGTGATGCCACGTCCATAATATCGTGACCTTCCCATAGACCACCGGCATCTCTAAATGTTTTAATACCGCTTTCTGCACTTATTCCAGCACCTGTTAGCACGACTAATTTATCCCTCATGAGAATCTTTAACTTGCACATGCACCCATTTTCCGTATATTTCATTCGCTTCGACTACCCAGCTAATGATACATGGTACGTCATAAGGGTGATTTTTTTCAACTTCTTCAATCACAGTATTTGCCAATTTCGGAATTGATTTGAATAGAACGGCTATTTCACCATCATTTTGCATGACACCATTCCATTCATAGCAAGCGGTGATTGGCAATATATTGGCACAAGCAATTAATCTTTTTTCTAGCAATAATTTAATAATATTTGCCGTCGTCTCTTGATTAGGAAATGTAATATAGAATAGTAATATCTTCATTACATTGCTAATATTTCCGCCATTTTAACTAAATCTTCGTTCAAGCTTTTATTACCAGTAATGGCTTGTTCAAAGGGTGTTTGAGTCAATTTATCATTTATAATTCCCAAAGCGACATTGCTTACTCCATGCAACAGGGTCTCAACCGCAAAATACCCTAACCTGCTAGCCAATACTCGGTCACTGCAACTGGGCGAGCCACCTCGTTGTAAATGGCCAATAATAGCCACTCTAATATCCATTTCAGGCAGTGCTTTCTCCACTTTCGATGCCAATTCATAAGCGCCTCCATTCTCATTTCCTTCTGCGACAATGATCAGACTAAATAGTTTTTGTCGCTTAGCAGAAATCCTTAAATTTTCCACCATGGTACTCACGTCTATCGTCGTCTCAGGGATAAAAATCATTTCCGAACCACTTCCTATCCCCGTATGTAAGCCGATATATCCGGCATGTCTTCCCATCACCTCCACAAAAAACAATCGATTATGACTGTCCGCCGTATCCCGGATTTTATCAATTGCATCAACCGCCGTGTTGCAAGCCGTATCAAATCCTATTGTACTATCTGTGCCGTAGATATCGTTATCTATTGTTCCCGGCAGGCCTATAAATGGAACATGATATTCTTCTGTAAATTTCAATGCACCAGTATAGGTTCCATTCCCACCTATGGCCACGCAGGCATCAATATCGTATGCCATCAGTGTATCATATGCTCGTTTTCTGCCTGATTCGGACATAAATTCTTTACTCCTAGCGGTTTTTAATATCGTACCGCCACGATGAATGATATTGGCCACATCTCTTTTTTCAAGCCTAAAAATATCGCCTTCTATCATACCAGCATAGCCACGATGTATTCCATACACATGTAAATCATAGTAGCTCGCCGTTCTTACGACTGCTCTAATGGCCGCATTCATTCCTGGGGCATCGCCGCCACTCGTAAATACTGCAATTCTCTTTATCCCGTTATCTTTATTCGTCATATTATAATTTTCAAATCTGATGTTTCTGGTGATAGGATATTAAACCCTCAAAAACATCATTGGTTATTCGTTTTATTTTCACATTTTTATTGGAATAGAAATTCCTTAGTTCTTTTTCAAAAGCTTTTGCTATTCCACCACAAAAATAAAAAGGATAATCTTTCCATCCATCGATACATAAGATTTTGTTTTGATGAAAGGATTCGAAAGCTCTATTTAGTAGGCTTGCTCTAAATTCGGAAGTAAATAAATGCATATATTTTGAATAAGCTGCCAAATATGCGGCTGGTTTACTTCCATACAATTCCGCTAGGACTTCATTGTAGTTAAATTCAGGGATAGAATCCAGAATTTTTCGATCTTCAGATGGCATTGTATTAGAAAAATATGATTTCAAGATGAGAGACCCCAATTGCTTACCACTGCCCTCGTCATCTATAAGATATCCCAATGAAGGATATTTAAAAAATATCTGTCCTTTATCTGCTATGCATACATTGCTGCCCGTACCCAATATCGATACTATGGCCTTCTCATTTCCTGCAAGAGCCCTTACTGCCCCCTCCAAATCCGAGTAATAATGTTGCTCAATGAAGTATGGTAAAAGCGGATTTTCACGATTTTTCCCAGTATAACCAGCCATATAAAAATGGGCAGTTTCTATGGTATTGTAATTGTTTTTTATCTCTTCTGGAATACTAATTGAACCGGAATTGGTATAATTATACCCTTCTGAACTATATATGTCCACCACCTGATTGTTCTCCAATAAGGCAAAACTCGATTTGGTCCCTCCCGTTTCTACTATTAATTTCACTGTATTATTTGCGTATTATGAAAAGTTAAAACTAATAAAGCTAATTTTTTCTTTTGCAATTATTAAACAAAGTTTGAACACAATTTTCATTTCAATGAATAGGAGTAAAAATAATTCAAAAATTATAGGCAGCACAAACAGATGCTTTTGGGTCTTACTGTTATTATCATTTAAAAGCGAATTTATGAATTTTACATTTTCAAATGACATGAGAAAGGATTCATGAATACAAGGTAAGATTTAAATAAAATTTTTTAAATTGTAATTTTTTTGACAATTCTATTTAATTCTTTTAAATTGCATAAGCAAGATTATTACACTGTAAATAGAACTTTTATATGAAAAATTATTACACACTTCCTTTTCCAATCAATGGCCAAAGAAAATTCATCCTCTTTTCTATTTTCCTCTTTTCTGCAGTATTATTAAAATCGCAATGCTTTTCAGAAGAAACTTATACTGCCCCTGGAACTTCTAATTTTACAATTCCAGGCACTGCCGCTGACTCCTACACAGTTCAGATAGAGGTACGAGGAGGCGATGGCGGTGATTTTTTATGGAGTGGAAATCCTCAAACCGATGGTGGAGAAGGCGCCACTATGATAGGTACTTTCAACCTTGTAGGAGGTGACCAATTGTTTATCATCGTTGGCGAATCTGGCTCTGATGGATTTGGAAGTCCAGGTGGAGGCGGTGGAGGCGGTGGTTCCGCAGTTATATTGAATAGTACAGATGTTTTAATTGCAGCAGCAGGTGCAGGTGGAGGCGGTAAAGCGGCACCAGGTACTGGTGGTTTAGCAAATACAAATAGTACACCGCAAGGTGGCGCAGGTCTAGGTGCAAGTGGCGGTGGTGGATTTGATGAAGCTGGAATGGACGGTCAAAATGGTACTGGAGGAGGTGCAGGTACATTGACATCTCAAGGTGCTGGAGGCTTAATGGGCTTCCCTGCAGGTGCAGGCGGTGATGGATTTGGAGGTGGCGGTGGAGGTGCAGGCCTGACGGGCGGAGGAGGAGGTGGATATCAAGGAGGCGATGGATCTGATGGTACCGATTACTCCGGAAAAGGTGGTGATTCCTTTTTAAATACACTTTATAATGGCACAGTAGTAAGTACGCTTGCCGGAGGTACTGGTGATGGTAGTAATGTAAATGGTCATGTTATCATTACTTGTATTCCTGCCAATGTTGACATAACACTTGTGAGTCAAGCAGATCCACTGTGTTTTGGTGATGATACAGGCTCTATTGAAGTCGATGCTATCGGTGGCAATCCTCCTTATACCTACTCCATTAATGGCGGATCTCCCCAGAGTAGTGGTTTATTTCAAAATTTAGCCGCAGGTACATATACTGTCACGGTTTTTGATAATAACGGAATGTCTGCAAGTCTTGATGTGACTCTTCAAGATGCAGATTTTCTAAGTATAGATTATCTTGATATAAGCAATGTAAGTTGCTTTGGTGGAAATGATGGTTCAGTTACAGTACAAGGATTTGGTGGCACAGGAGACTATATGTATTCCATTGATGGCGGATCATTTCAATCAAATTCTATATTTACTGGTTTGGCCGCAGGAGATTATACTTTTACGGTAATGGACTCTAACGGGTGTTTAAGCGATATCACACTTCCAGTATCTGAACCACAAGTTTTGCTCGTCGATATTAATTTGCAAAATAATGTAAGTTGTTATGGAGGAAGCGATGGACTCGTTGAATTGGTTGCTACCGGAGGTACGGGAACTTATATGTTCTCAGCTGATGGTTTTAATTTTCAATCTTCAAATATTTTTGAAAATCTTATCGCTGGTGATTACACCTTCACGGTGGAGGATGAAAACGGTTGCACCGCTACTGTCAATACGACTATTTTAGAAAGTGACTATTTAGACCTTTCTGCCGATATAAGCAATCCTTCTTGTTCTGATTCGGTAGATGGAACAATCACTGCCATTGCTAGTGGAGGCACTCCAGATTACAGTTACAGTTTAAACGGTGTTATCAACACCATTGGATTTTTTGATGGGTTATCAGCCGGCACTTACTCCCTTATCGTGACTGACAGCAATGGATGTACTAATGAGCTTACGTTAGTATTGGCAGCACCGAATCCTATCGTAGTTGTGGTTTCAAGCATTTCTGACAATACTTCCTGTTCAATTGACAACCCAAATGGATCAGTAGGAATTACTGCGACAGGTGGTTCAGGTAACTATACTTTTGAATTGGACAGTACGAACCAAAATAACACAGGTATTTTTAATGGATTGCCCGGTGGTACTTATACCGCAACCATTACTGATGAGAATTCTTGTTCTACCACTCTAGATTTTACAATTGGATCCATTCCTCCTGTAAGTATTAGTGTTGATACTTTTGTCAATGCCAGCTGTGGTCAAAATGACGGAATGATTACCTTATCCGCAAGCGGAGGCACTAGTCCATACAATTATATGCTAGGAGGATCGACGAATACTACTGGTATTTTCAGCAATCTCTCTGGAGGAGTATACACTGGAATCGTAACCGATCAAAACGGCTGTCAAGATTCTACCACTATTACCATTCAGCAAGGTTCATCGATGACCCTTTCTATTCAACCTAACAACGTTTCTTGTTTTGGTGATTCGAATGGAAGTATTTCTGCCGTTGCTACAGGAGGACAAGGAGTCATCCTATATTCCTTAAATAATGGTGCTGGTCAAGAAAGTGGCGACTTTACTGGTCTAGCTGCAGGTCAATATACGGTAATGGCTACCGACGAAATGGGATGTTCCACTTCTCAAATGGTCAATATTACCGAGCCAGCTGAACTTTCAATCAATGAAATTGCCATTCAAAATCCAATGTGTAACGGTGACAATAACGGAAGTTTTACCTTCCAGATTAGTGGTGGAACTAGTCCATACACCCTTATTTTTAATGGTGATACGACCAGTGTAAGCCAAGATACCATAGTACTGGGAGACTTAAGCAGTGGTGATTACATGGTTGAAATACACGATACTAACGGTTGTACTCTATCCTATCCTTTCAACATTAGTCAAGCAGATGGCATTACGATAACTTATCAGTCCACGCCATTTGATTGTATGAGCAATATGATGGGTACTGTCATTGCAGCTGCCTCTGGAGGTTCTGCTCCTTATACTTTCCAAATGAATGGACTTGCAAATTCGACAGGTTTGTTTGACAATTTAGTATCAGGTACTTATACTTTAGTAGTTGATGATTCACTAGGCTGTCAATCTCAAATTGAGGTCGTGGTAGAGACGATTAATGAACCAGAAGTGGAAGCCATTGAAATATCAAGTGTATCATGTAATGGTTTAACTGATGGTAGTGTCTCGATTGTAATGGCCGATAGTTTAGATTTTGTATTTGAGCTAAATGGCATGATTGATTCGACCGGAAATTTTGATAATTTAGCTGCTGGGATGTACACTGTAAATATTCAAAATGCAACGTGTATGACCACGATTTCTTTTGAAATTACTGAACCTGACACTTTGATTTTAGTCTTAAATGTTACGACTATGGACGATGGAAGTGGAAATGGTTCAATTTTCGCAGATGCAGTTGGTGGAACTGCACCGTATAAGTATAGTTTAGATGGTGGTGCCACGTATCAAGATAATGGAGAATTTTCTGGATTGACCACTGGTGAATATACGATTACACTTATGGATGCAAATGGATGCATGACGGAACAAACCATTTACGTGGATATTAGTGAAGTGGTTGATGCTACACTACAGAACTCAATCAGTTTGTATCCAAATCCAAGTAGAGGGACACTTGAGTTAGAAAGTCAAAATTTGGGCCTTATTGATGAGGTGAAAATTTATAACATTCATGGCAGTTTGATTATAAGTTACAATATTACGGGAATTCATACAAGTATAGATATTTCAGGAGAAGCACCAGGAACTTATATCATTAAATTGATTGGTAAATCGGGATCTTATTTCAAAAAAGTAGAATTAATAGATTAATCAATTTCTGAAATACAATAAAAAAAGAAGGGCAATCTAAAAATTGCCCTTCTTTTTTCTTTATAAATGTTCCTATTGGTTTGGAATATCTGCCTCCGGAGAAAATCCGAAAAGTAAATTGGCTTCCTCCTCTTTAAATTTCTTTACCAACTCCAATGCATCAGGAACCACATCACTGCACATGATTATAAGTGAGTCTTTCTGGGCATTAGTTATTGCAAATTTTATAGCTTCTCTTTCTGAAGGAATGACGGTCACCTTTTTATTGGGGTCTTTCATTTTTATACCTTCCATGAGTAAGCCTATAAGTTCTTCCTCTGACCTGCCTCGTAAGTGCTTGTCTTGCCTTATGATTATTTCATCAAACATCTCTGCAGCGATGGCTCCAATTTCATTCGTATCTTCATCTCGTCGATCGCCTACGCCTGCGATAATTCCAACTTTGACAGTGGCATCCATTTTCTCAACCATTCTTTGCAAAGCTCTTAGTCCAGCCGGATTGTGGGCATAATCAAGTAAAACTTGAAAATTTTGAAAATTGAATAAGTTCAACCTTCCCGGTGTCTGTGATGGAGAAGGAATAAACGTTTCAAGTGACAATTTTATATCATCAATGCTAAATCCTCGCACGTAGGCCGTAAGCACTGCAGGCAATATATTTTGAATCATAAAAGTTGCTCTCCCACCAAAGGTCAGCGGTACATTGACCGCTTTGACAACTCTTATCTTCCATGCACCTTTACAAATGGTTATATAGCCATTCTCATAAACGGCGGATAATCCACCCACCTTTTGCATCGATATAATGTGAGGATTGTTTTCGTCCATAGAAAACAGAGCCACGTGACTTTTAACATTTTTTCTCATTGCATAGACCAATTCGTCATCAGCATTTAGGATGGCATAACCTTCAGGTAATACCGTTTCAGGAACTACTCCCTTGACTCGAGCAAGTTGCTCTATGGTATTAATACCCTTTAATCCCAAATGATCCGCCGCGACATTTGTCACAATCCCGATATCACAATAGTGAAATCCTAGTCCTGCCCTCAATAATCCTCCTCGAGCACACTCAAGTACTGCAAAATCCACCGTAGGATCTTTTAACACAAACTCGGCACTCACTGGCCCAGTACAGTCGCCTTCCATGACTAACTGATTCTGAATATAAACCCCATCTGTCGTCGTATAGCCTACATGATACCCTTTCATCTTTGCAAGGTGAGCAATGAGTCGGGTTGTCGTGGTTTTGCCATTCGTTCCAGTTACGGCAACGATTGGAATTTTAGAAGGGGTACCATTCGGAAAAAGCATATCAACTACATTGGCAGCGACGTTTCTTGGTAGTCCCTCAGTCGGTGCAAGATGCATCCGAAACCCTGGACCAGCATTGACTTCTAGCACGGCACCCCCAGTTTCCTCCAGAGGCTTACTAATATCCGTGGTCATAATGTCGATACCACAAATATCTAAATCAATGATTTTTGAGATTCGTTCTGCCATAAAAACATTGGCTGGGTGAACGATGTCAGTCACATCCTCGGCTGTACCCCCGGTACTGAGGTTAGCCGTGTCTTTGAGCAATAATTTTTCGCCTTCAGGAAGCACTGTTTCAAGCGTATATCCTTTAGCATGAATAATTCCTTTAGTTAATTCGTTTACGGTGATTTGAGTCAATACATTTTCATGGCCATATCCTCTCCTTGGGTCACTATTTACCTCATCTATCAGTTCTTGTATAGTTGATACACCATTCCCGACAACATGAGCCGGTGTCCTTTTTGCTGCGGCTACCAGTTTATTATCTATGACCAACAACCGATAGTCTTCACCAGTGATAAATTTTTCAATAATCACAGAATTGGAAACTTTTTTCGCCTCTTCAAAGGCAACGAGAGCATCCTCATAATTTTTTATATTGATTGTGATTCCACGACCGTGATTGCCTCCTACAGGTTTTACGACTAAGGGATAACCAACGTATCTACAAGTCCTCTCAAGGCTGGATTCTCTTGTGATGATGTCTCCTTTGGGTACTCTAATTTCGGATTGTTCGAGTAGGAATTTTGTATCTTCCTTGTCACATGCCAGCTCTACCCCTATGCTGCTGGTCTGACTTGTCACAGTGGCTTGAATTCGCTTTTGATTGGCACCATAACCCAATTGACAAAGCGAATATCTGTTCAACCGTATCCAAGGGATACCTCTTGAAGCCGCTTCTTCTACAATGGATCCTGTACTTGGCCCCAATCTCTCAGATTCACGCATTTCCCTCATACGCTGAATATCGTCACTTAGATCATAATCCTCACCATCTATCAGTGCTTGACAAATCCTCACAGATGCCTCTGCAGCATATCTTCCTACTTTTTCCTCCATATAAGCAAACACCACATGATAGACTCCCTCCTCACCATAAGTGCGAGTACGACCAAATCCAACGTCCATTCCTGCGAGAGTCTGAATCTCGAGGGCAATGTGTTCTATAATATGACCCATCCAAGTGCCTTCATCCACACGTTGGAAAAAACCGCCCACTGTTCCTACCGAACAGCGATGCTCAATCATAGAAGGAAACATGGCTTCCAATCTTTCTCGAAATCCCGGTATCGTATTGGATGGTTTAGACTCCATTTCTTCAATGTCCAATACCATGACTATAAGTTTGTGTCTTCTGATAGACCAATAATTTGGCCCACGCATGGCGTTGATTTCTCGTATCTTCATAAGGTGATCAAATTAAGAGATTAACTAATTCTGTAAATGTAAATAATTTATTTTATTGGAATAATTTTAATTTTGCACTTTCTAAAGATTAAATGATTTTAATGTAGCAGACGGTATCGGTAAAAAATAATTACATTAAAGAAAGGTATATCAAGGGTCTGAAAATCGAATAGGAAACAATTTGATAAAAAATTAAAAAATAGATGAAAGGAACTTTAATTCCGATAGGAGGAAACGAAGATAAAGGTCTCGGTGAAAACGAAATGTACACTCAAGAATTCATTGAGGAGGGTATTCTCTCACACGTACTTCGTGAAGCGGGAGGAAAAAATGCTAAGGTAGTCGTCATTCCGACGGCATCAAGTATTCCAGTAGAAGTAGGTGAAAATTATATTGATGCATTTAATAAACTCGGCTGCAAAGAAGTCCACGTTTTAGATATCAGAAAGCGAGAACAATCTAGTCTGCCAAATTCTATAAAATTAGTTAAAGAGGCCAATTGCATTATGTTTTCGGGGGGTGATCAATCAAAAATCACCAACAAAATCGGTGGCACCATCCTACACGAAATCATGATGGATAGATATAAGAATGAAGAAGGTTTTGTCATTGCAGGGACTAGTGCCGGAGCCATGGCCATGTCAGAAGAAATGATTGCAGGCGGCAGCAGTACTGAAGCCTTCGTCAAAGGAGCGGTACTCATGTATCATGGTTTGGGCTTATTGCCAAAACTGATTATAGACACTCATTTTATTCAAAGAGGCAGGTTTGGTCGATTGGCAGAGGGAGTCGCCAAGTATCCAAAATTACTGGGATTAGGACTGGCAGAAGACACGGGAGTCATCATCAAGGAAGGAAAATATGGCACTGTAATAGGTAGTGGTATGATCATCTTATTCGATGCTCAAAAACTGACTCACAACAATGAAAATTTATTAACCGAGGGGACACCGATGAGCATGTCAAATCTCGTGGTACACGTGCTATCCAACGGTGATAAGTTTAATATTGATACTAGAGAAATCACAGTACTTCCACTAGAAGCACCGTTTGTGTAATCTTAACGGAATTTCATTTTTTCCAACGCAATTAATATTTCCTCCATGTGCAGCGGACTGTCGCTACAAAGTGACAGATGTAAAGAATTAAATTTTAAATCAAAACCTTATATCTTACCGATAAATTTCAATTTCTGTACTTCCATCCATGTAGCGACAAGCTCGATACATTCCTTCTGTATTGAATGGCATGGCTATATTGCCATTGGCGTCAACCGCTATCAATCCGCCATCCCCGCCAATGCTTAAAACCCGCTTTTGAATAACTTCGTCAGCGGCTTCTATGAGACTTTTCCTACCGAATTCCATAAGTGCAGAAACATCGTAGGCCACTACTCCTCGGATAAAGTACTCTCCACTTCCCGTACATGACACGGCACAAGTCTCATTATTAGCATAAGTGCCAGCGCCGATCATAGGAGAATCCCCGACTCTTCCAAATTTCTTATTGGTCATACCACCTGTCGAGGTCGCAGCGGCTAAATTCCCTTCCCCATCTAAGGCAACGCAGCCCACAGTCCCGAATTTAAAATCCTTACTCTTGCTATGGTCAAGCTGAAATGAATCGCTATCCTTGATTTCTTGCCATTGCAGATATCTGAACTCATCATAGAAATATTCGTCACCACACTCCTCCAAGCCTTGCTCTTTTGCAAATTGCTCTGCACCCTTTCCTGCTAAAAACACGTGACCACTATGCAGCATAACCGCCTTTGCCAGAGAGATAGGATTTTTTATATGTTGCACTAACGATACGGCTCCCGCTTCTTTATTTCTTCCGTCCATGATAGAAGCATCCATTTCGTGCAATCCATCGGCAGTAAAGACACTTCCTCTACCCGCATTGAAAAGTGGACAATCTTCTAAAACTCTTACTGTTGTCTCAACAGCGTCCAAAGCGCTTCCTCCTTTACTCAAAACCTCAATTCCGGCATCTAAAGCTTCCTTAAGTGCTTGCTTATATTGATGTTCCTTTTCTTCGGTCATCATTCCTTTGACGAGAGTTCCTGCACCTCCGTGGAGAGCTATGGCAAATTGATTTTTCATGCGGTAAAGATAGGAGAAAGTGAAGAATATAGCATGAGTTAATAGTATTTAGGTACATTTCATTTTTCTCGCTTTTTAAAAATATCCTCCCCAGTTCTAAGACCTATCTTTCGAGCGAGGCATAGAAGTGGAAAAAAATGAAACAGACCATGTCTGCGACAATAATGACACACAAGTGAGATGATTTTTTAAACCTACAAACACTTTTAATCACATGAACTAAGCCTTCGTAATAGTCTTTACCGAGTTAAACATTATCAATTGAAAAACTTAAATCATGCCAAATCATTAGCCAATATTTCGATGGCTAATGCATGACCAAAATCCTTCCTGATTCCACGGTTCTTTCTGAATAGAACTTATAGAAATACATTCCTGAGGGTAAAGCACTGGTGTCCAAAATAAACCGATTGGATTTTTGATTCATTTTTGAAAGCACCATATTGCCCGACACATCGAAGAGATTGAAGTCAAAAGACATTGAATTCTCAAAATCCAGTGACCACGTATTATTCACAATTTTTGTTCCCAGTACTTGCTTTTCGGGTAATTCTTCTGTGGCCACTACCCTATCAAAAACTTTTACATTATCCAAAAAAACTTTTGACTCGGTCAATACAACGTTAAAATCAAGCACGGCGATACCGTCTTTTGGTATGAGTGGGACTGTGAAGTTTTTAAGTTTTAATTGAGTGGTTTCGATGCCTGTTCCATTTAGCAGTATGTCGTCTTGAAATAATCTAACCAAATTTTTGTAAGGTGAATTGGAGAGCATTCGTAAATCAAAGGAAACCATCGGTTCTTCCAGACCAGCTAAATCTATACAAAATTTCACTCTAGAGATTCCAGTACCTCTTTCTTTTGATAAAATGTAATCTTCGAGGCTGACACAACCATTTATTGACTCATCGTAATCAGAAGATATTTTAATACCATCAGGATCGTCTGTAATATCACAGAAGTAGCATTCTGCCAGGTTGTAATATTCGTTATTGGCGCCATTGGACAGGTCATATAAAGTGCCATTTTCTAAGCTGTTTTTATAATAAAGATCCAAAGGAAAAGAATTCAAAAAATACAATCCAGTGGAATCCTTGACATAAATTTCCACCTCTGCATCGTACAAGGCCCCTAAAAGATTATAATTTAGATATGCCTCAAGGTCGGAGATAATGAAACTAATACTCTCTCCTCCTGTATAGACAGTTCGATATATGTCCTGAGTTGCAGTTTTACTTTTCACACGAATCAAAAATTCCTCAACCCTCTTTTTACAGCTATTGTCTATAACATCAATTGAAAAATAGCTGTATTTTGAATAGATATCACAAGGATTCTCCAATCCATAATTTAACGAAAATGCTCTATATCGGGACTGAATGCTATCACTCACAAAATTAAAATCAAAGTCAAAGACCTCACTGTAATTATACTTTTCACATTCTACTTCGACCGTTTCGGAAATATTTAATTAGGGTTTATTATCATTATAATAATATGATGATACTACAATATTGCATCTTTTAGAAAATGATAACATCAATGATTGTGTAGTCAACTCCTATTGCCCTTACACTTTAGAAGGCAATCCATACCAAGTTTCAGGAAAGGTAATTTTTGATTTTGACAAAAA
>ERZ795053.3972-NODE-3972-length-16339-cov-5.585790_pt1 | contig 16339 bp, 14 predicted proteins | sample MGYA00375137_ERZ795053 | MGnify/ENA primary metagenome ERZ795053 (study PRJEB30182, sample SAMN05720284) | activated sludge metagenome | isolation source: Anaerobic digester | place: Hong Kong | collected 2014-12-17 ...
CCGACGGCATCGGCGCCGCGGCCGAGCACCGTCTTGCGATATGGAATCCAGACGACGAGCACCACCACCAGCAGCACCACCAGCGACGTGGGAATGGTCTCGAACAGCTGGCCGGTGACGAAGTCCGCGATATCGTACTGCACGTCGCCGCCAGGCGTCGGCCTGATCCAAAGCGCGATGCCATAGTAGACGGCACCCGTGGCCAAGGTCGTGATGATGGGCTGCAACCGCCCCCAGACAACGATGGCGCCGTTAACGAAACCTGCGGCCACTCCCATGGCCAGCACACCCACACAGCCGATGAAGCCCTCGCCAAGACTGCCGACCACGATGGCCGAGGCCAGGCAATTGGCCATGACGAAGATCATGCCGACCGACAGGTCGAGGCCGCGGGTCAGCACCGGCAACGTCTGCGCCATGGCGACGAGCGCCAGCAGCACTGCCTTGTTGGCCGCCGTGGTGGCGACGGCAGGTGTGAGTCCCGCCTCGTGATTGCTGATGTAGACGACGAACATCAGCACGAAGAGACCGACGGCGGTCAGCGTGCCGAGATTGTGCGAGATGTGATAGCGCCAGTCGCTCACGCGGCCCTCTCCGGTGTTGATTCGATGTTGAGCGCGCCCGCGAGAAGATTGTGCTCGGTGCACTCTTCGCCCTTGAGTTCCCTGTTGATGCTGCCCGCATAGAGGATCAGCACCTTGTCACAGCAACCGATGAGCTCGGCGTAGTCGGTCGAGTAGAAGATGATGGTCCGGCCTTCCGAGGCAAGGTTGCGCAGCAGCCTGTAGATTTCCTGCTTGGTGCCGACGTCGATGCCGCGGGTGGGATCATTGAGCAGGATGATTCCCGGCTCCGTCATCAGCCACTTGGCCAGCACCACCTTCTGCTGGTTGCCGCCCGACAGCGTCGCCACGGGGGCCGCCGAGTTGGGCGCCTTGATCTGGATGCGCTCGACCATCGACTTCACGGCCGCGTTCTCCTTGGCCTGATCGATGCCCAGGCCCTTGCGCATCCGCGACAGGGAGGCGAGCGTCAGGTTGTCCCGCACGCTCATCGGCAGCATCAGGCCCTCGACCTTGCGGTCTTCCGGGATCAAGGCCATCGGAAGTTTTGCCCTCATGGCGGCGCGCGGCCCGGTGAGCGGCATCGGTTCGCCGTCGACGGCCACCTTGCCGTCGACACCCTTGAGCACGCCGAACAGCGCCAGAAGCAATGACCGCTGGCCCTGGCCATCAAGCCCGCCGAGGCCGACGATCTCGCCCTTGCCGGCAGTGAAGGAGATGTCTTTCAGTTCGCGGCCCCAACTCAGACCGGAGACCTGCAATGCGACCGGGCGGTTGGGGTCATAAGCGGGCTTGGGCGGATAGTGATGGCTCACCTCGCGGCCGATCATCATCTGGATGATGTCATGCACGGAGCGTTCGCCCTTCTTGAAGGTCTCGATCTTGCGGCCATTGCGGAACACCGTCGCAACATCGGCGAGCGCTTCGATCTCATGCATGCGGTGAGAGACGTAGAGGACGCCGACCCCCTCGGCCTTCAGGTCCCGGATGATCTGGTAGATGCGCTCGACGTCCTTTGCGGTGAGCGCCGATGTCGCTTCGTCGAGGATCAGAAGCTTCGGTTTCTTGGCCAGCGCCTTGGCGATTTCCACCATCTGGCGGCGCGACAACGGCAGGTTCTTGACGAGGTCGAGCGGATGGACTTCTTCGCAGCCGACACGCTTGAGAAGTTCAATGGCGCGGGCGCGTTGCGCCGCGGCGTCGATGAAACCGCCCTTCTTCGGGGGATCGGCGAGAAACAAATTGTCGGCCACCGTCATGTCCGGCAGCAGCGAGAGTTCCTGGAAGACGCAGACGACGCCTTCGCGCATGGCTTCCGTCGGGGAGCGGAAATTGACCGCCTTGCCGTTGACCAGAAGCTCGCCTTCCGTCGGGTCGGTGACGCCTGACGCGATCTTGATGAGGGTCGATTTGCCAGCGCCATTTTCGCCCAGCACGGCGTGAATCTCGCCGGGGTAGGCCACAAAATCGACCTCGGTCAGCGCCGCGATACCGCCGTAGCGCTTGGAGACGTGTTTCAGTTCGAGAAGGGGAACGCGGTCAGCCATGGAGTTGGTCCGGGCAGCGGTCCGGCGGAAGCCACTGGCCTCCGCCGGACCTCAACTGCTTCCGGCGCTTTCTTACTGGTCGGACTCCGACTGTCCCATGATTTCGGTCGCCTTGATGTTCACGCCGCAGGGCGGGAACTCGTTGGGCGTAAAGAAGTTGTCACCGAGATCCGGATAGTAGTTCTCGCCCGGCTTGAAGTCCGGGTTTTCGGTGAGCGGGATCGGCACCGACACGAATTGCGGCATGACATCGCCCTTGAGTGCAGAGATGGCGGACTTCATGGCGATGGCGACGAGGCCCGGCGACTGGCCAGCCGACGAGCACAGCAACCCGTCCTTGGCGTGTTCGGCGCACAACTTGCGGAAGCCATTTTCGGCTTCGCCCGCCACCGGGATAAACGGATGCCCGGCGTCCATCAGCGCACGCACCGCACCGGTGGAGCCGCCCTGGACGAACATGCCGTCGAAGTGCTTGTGAACGGCGACGGCGTCGGCGGTCACCTTCTGTGCGGTGCCGTCGTCCCAGTTGCCGACCACTTCCACGATCTCGTACTTGGGCGCATCAGCGGCCTCGACGATCTCGCGGAAACCCAAATGGCGGTCACGGTCAACCGAGTTGCCGGGCAGGCCGCGCACTTCCAGGATCTTGCCGCCGTTCGGCACGTTCTTGGTGATCCAGCGGCCCATGATCTTGCCCATTTCGAGCTGGTCCTCATTGACCATCATGACCTCGTCCGAATCGAACGTATTGTCGAACGGCACCAGCACGACATTGGCCCTGTTGGCCTTCTTGATCACGGGTGTGAAGGCCGTCGGATTGACAGCGATGGTGAGAATGGCGTCATAGCCCGAGTTGATGAAGTTCTCGATGGCCGCGATCTGGGCGGCGACATCGGTGCCGGTCGACACGACTTTGAGTTCCTTGATGTCCTTGGCGACATCAGGCTGCTCGGAATAGGCCTTGGCGGTCTTGATCATCTGAATCCGCCAGGTGTTGCCGACGAAGCCGTTGGCCAGGGCGATCCGGTATGGTCCATCCTTCTTCTTCCACTGGAAGAACTTGGTATCGGCAGACTTCGGCGCGAAGCAATCCGGCAGCACGCCGGGGCCGGACACCACATCGGGTCCGGCAAACGCAGCGGATGCGAAGCCCACGGCAGCAACAGTGCCGGTGAGCGCTTTCAACATGGTCTTGATCATGGTTTTCTCCTCCCAATTGCCTTTTCTGGCGGCTACGACTGCTAACCCCGTGGACCTTTTCATATGCCTTGCGGGGATCTTGAGCGGCGGCAGGACCATCCGGCCGCCAGCTCAATCCAAGTGTAGGTGTAGTCTCGTGAGAACTGTAGTGGTCGTCCTGTTCCCTCACAATCCAAAACATCGCGGATCGGAACCCGTGTTCCAGCGCCTGCCCACGGCAGCCCATCCCTCGATCACGTCATTTTCTTTTATAGTACAATACTGGACTGTTGACCTTGTCAATGGCCGCGCGCGCGAAACATGTCATTGCCAGGCGCTGCCGCTCCCATTGCTCGCAAGTGCGATAATTGGTGCTGCATGGCACCATGTTCCCATGGGAACAGCGCCAGGCATTCGCCCCGCCTAGAGTCCGGTCATCGAGGCAATCAGGCCCCGGAGATCAGGAGCAAAAATCCATGAAAAAAATCATATACATTGTCGCCGCCATCGTCGCCCTTTCTGCCATGCAGGTCGAAGCGCAGGCCAAGTCGAAGGTCAAATGCCCTGCCGGTCATGCGACGGCCTATGGCAAGTGCGAAGGCGGAAATGGTGACAGGAAGCACAGGGGTGGCGGCGCCAAGGGCGGCACGAAGGGCACGAAGAATGCCGGCACCGGCACGGGCGGCGACGAAAAGTAGGGCCGCCGCCGCTGCCTCAGAGTGCGGGGCGTGTGTCCGAGTTGCGGAACCATTGCCCTTGCGCTGTCTCATAGGCGAGACCGGCCCGGAACACGTCGGCATCGCAATAGGTGCGGCCGACGATCTGGATGCCCGTCGGCACACCAGTCTTCGCCCGTCCCGACGGCATGGACAGCACCGGGCAGCGGCTCATGGTGTTGAACGGCGTCGTCATCACCCAGCCAAGGAAAGGGTTCACCGCCTTCCGGTTGATCTTCACCGTATCCTTGGACTGGTCGAAATCGGCCGGCACCGCCGGCAGTGCGGTCGTCGGGCACACCAGCACATTGTATCGCTCGAGCAGCGGCCCCAGCGTCGCGTACATCGTGTTGGCGACATCAAGCGTTCTGACGAAGTTCACCGCTTTCGACTTCTGCCCATCCCTGGCGAACTGCCGGGCATAGGTGGTCATGTCCTTGCTGCGCGTCTTGAGAAGCCGCGACAGTGAGGCACCGAACAGATGCCGGAGATAGTCCATGCCGGCATCCAGCACCTCATGAGTCCAGCCGAGATCGACCTCTTCCACCGTGGCACCCAGCGAACGGAACACGTCGAGCGCGGCCAGCGTATTCTTCTGCACATCCTTGTCGACTTCGAAGAACCCGAGGTCCATCGAGAAGGCGATCTTCCAGCCCTTGATGGGCTTGTAGTCCATGGGCAACGTGAGCTTCGGGCGCAGCGTCGAGATATCGAACGGTGATGGCCCGGCCATCACGTTCTGCAGCAGGATCGCGTCCTTCACCGTGCGCGCCAGCGGACCCGTGTGGCAATAGAAGTCGAGATTGAACGGCGGATCGTCGGGGTTGCGGCCGTAGGGCGGCTTGTAGCCGACGAGCCCGCAGGTCGATGCCGGAATGCGGATCGAGCCGCCGATGTCGGACCCGGTGGCGATGGATGACGACCCGCAGGCGAGCGACGCCGCCGTGCCGCCCGACGAACCGCCCGGCGTGAATTTCGGATTCCACGGATTGCGGGTGACGCCCCAGAGCCTTGACCAGGTATAGCCGGCGCAGGAGAATTCCGGCGTGGCGGTGCGCGCATGAACGATGCCGCCGGCCTTGAGAATGCGCTCGTTCTGCGGCGACGTATGATCGCCGATATGGTCCTTGTAGATCAGCGAGCCGCCCGACGTCGGTTTGCCCTTGATGAAGCTCTCGTCCTTGATGCCGACGGGCAGGCCTTCCAGTGCACCGGTCTTCTTGCCCCTGGCGTATTTTGCTTCCGCCTTTTTCGCGAGCTCCATGGCCTCGTCGAAATGCGTGTAGGTCAGGCAATTGACCTTCTTTTGCGTTGCTTCGGCACGGCGGATGGTGGCTTCCATGAGCTCGGCCGGCGAGAGCTTCTTTGCCTTGAACAGGCGGATGGCTTCGGTGGCGGGCAGGTAGCAGAGATCGAGATCCGTCATGTGAGGGCTCCGGCAATCGCGTGAAGGGCCTTGAGGGTGACGACGTTGTAATGGGTGTTGAGGAAGTCGGGCCAGCTCGACAGCTTGACCGCCACCATGTTGTGATCCCAGTTCACATAGATGAGCTGGCCGAACACGCCGCGCGCCATGATGGAGCATGAGCGCGGGTCTTCGATCCACCACTGGTTCCGGTAGGCGCCTTCCGGCAACGACAGCGTATAGGGCTCGTGGAAGATGTCGTGATTGCCGTTGCGCGTGGCCTCAACCCAGCCGGGCGGGATGATGCCGCCGCCATTCTCGAGGTAGAGCAGGCCCAGCCGCCCATAGTCTCGCAAGGTGGCATTGAAGCCGCCGTCGGCCATGGCATAGCCCGCCGCATCGACGGTGAAACAGGCGCTTTCCTCCGCCCCCATCGGCTGCCAGATCTCGTCGGACACGATCTGCGGCAGCCGCTTTCCCGTCACCCGCTCCATGCAGAAGGCGAGAACATCGGTCTCGATGGAGCGATAGGAAAAGACATCGCCGTGGCGCCGGTCGAGCGTTTCGAGCCCGAGGATCAGTTCGAACATGTGCCGCGGCCAGCGGAAATTAGGGTCACTCTCCGGCGGAATGGGCTTCCAGCCCGATGCCACGTCGGCCTTGCCGATGTCGGAATAGGGGTCGGTATAGTCCTCGGTGAATTGCACGCCGCTCGTCATGTCGAGGATATGCTGCAACGTGGCGCCGCGATAGGCGGTGTCGTTCAGTTCGGGCAGATAGTCCGTCACGAGGGCCGTGACATCGAGGAGGCCGCGGCCCACCAGCACCCCGGCGGCTGCGGCCGTCACCGATTTGGCGACGGATTGCGACAGGTGCAGGGTACGCTCGCCCATGCCGTTGAAGTAGCGTTCATACACGGCCGCGCCATTCCTGATGACGAGGAAACCGTCCGTGTAGGTTTCGTCCAGCAGGCCCGCCAATGTTGTCGTGGCACCTTCCGTGCCCTCGACGGCGAGGGCATCGAGATCACGGTCGTCGCGTGGCAACAGTTTTGGCTCGCCGTTTCCTCGCCACACCCCGGCGGTGGGCAGGATCTGCCGGATGTTCTGGAAGCTCCAGCGGTTCCACGGCGGCCGGTCCCAATCCATCTTCGGCGGAATGAGAGCCGGTGGAGAACCTTCCATGATCGGCGGGCGTGGATCGGAATTGCGATAGGAATGCATGGCACCTCGGAATCAAATGACCCCGGCAGTCGCCTGCCGGGGCCAGGGGGTTCAGATTATCACTTCTGAAGTTCGGTCCAGATCTTGGTGTAGATCTCGTTCACATCGGGCGGGCAGGTGAGCGAGAACTTGCCTGCGGACGCATACTCGGCCGGGACGTTGATTTCCGGGGCCGTCTTCATGTCTTCCGGCATGTAGGCCTCCGACCCCTTGATGCCGTTGGCATAGCGCGCGAAGGCGGAGATGAGTGCTGCGTTTTGCGGGTCCATGATGAAGTTCATGAACAGCTTGGCGTTGTCGACGTTCTTGGCGTCCTTGAGGATGGCCACGTTGTCCATCCAGATCGGATAGCCCTCCTTGGGATAACCGTAGACGACGTCACCGTTTGTCGCCAGGCGGATGCGGAAGGTCGAGCCGTTCCAGTTCACCGCGGCGGCATAGTCGCCCTTCGGCATCTTCTCGGTGTTGCCGTAGTCCATGGCGATCCACTTCGGCTTCGCCTCCATCAGCTTGTCGCGGACCTTCTTCAGCACCTCCTTGTCGCCGGTGCAGGGTTCGCCGCCCATGTAGGTGATGGCGAGCTGCATGACGTCGGCCATTTCCGGCACCACGTTGACCTTGCCGACGAGTTCCGGCGGTGGATCGAGCCAGATGGCAGACGTGTTCGGATCGCCGCTGTAGACCTTGGTGTTGACGGCGACGCCTGTGGTGCCCCACTGCCACGGCACCGTGTAGTGGCGGCCCGGATCGAAGGGTACATCAACCCACTTCGGGTCGACGTTCTTGAAATTCTCCATCTGGTCGGGCCGGGCCTCCATCAGCAGACCCTCCTGTACCCAGATCGGCACGAAACTGGCCGACGGCACCACGATGTCGAAGCCGTGGCCGCCGGCGCGCACCTTCGCCAATGCCGTGTCGTTGGAATCATAGTCGGTGAGAGTCACCTTCACCTTGTACTGCTCTTCGAACTTCTTGATGAGTTCCGGGTTGGTGTAGTTGCCCCAGTTGTAGATGTTGAGTTCGCCGTCGGCCCGTGCCGCGCCGGCGGAAATCGTCAAGGCAAGGCCAGCGGCCATTGCCATCAGTTTCGACTTCATAGGACGTCCTCCTGTTGCATTTTGACTTTCAATCTTTCTTCCTGCTGATGAAGAAGAAAATCGTCACGATCACCACGGAAATCACCAGGAACACCGTGGATATCGCGTTCATTGCCGGGGTGAAGCTGCGGCGCAGCTGGCCGAGCATGTAGGTGGGCAGCGTGTCCTGTCCGCCGGACTTGACGAACTCGGTGATGACCACGTCATCGAGAGAAATGACAAAGGCCAGCATGAAACCTGCAATGACCCCAGGCCACAGCAATGGCAGCGTTATGCGCTGGAAGGTCTTCCACGGCGTCGCATAGAGGTCGGCGGCGGCGCTCTCCAGCGTAAGGTCCATGTTCTCGAGGCGGGCGCGGATCGGCAGATAGGCGAAGGGAATGCAGAAGGCGGTGTGCGCCGCCATGAGATAGCCCAGCCCCGAATAGCCGGTCCACACCTTGATGCGGCTGAACACGATCAGCAGGGCAACGGCGGTGACGATTTCCGGCACCATGAGAGGCTGATTGATGAAGGCATATTTGAATGTGAGACCGCGATAGGGCGTGGTGCGCGTGGTCGCAATGGCCGCCATCGTGGCACATGTCGTGGCGACGAATGCGGCAACTGCTGCAATCTCGAACGACCGGAGTGCTGCATCGCGCACATCGGTATCAACCATTGCAGTCCGGAACCACCGCAGCGAGAACCCGCCCCAGACGGCGATGGACTGCGCACCGTTGAAGGCATAGATGACCAGGATGCTTACCGGCAGGTAGAGCATGAAGAAGCACAGGATGGCGATGAAGGTGAAGCCCGGCATGGGCCGGATGGCAAATCCCCTAGCCATGACTTGCTCCCGAACTCGAGGTACTGCGCACATAGACCAGCAATGCCGCCATGACGATCAGCATGAGCGTGATGGACAACGCCGATCCGAGGGGCCAGTTCCGTCCCTGTCCGAATTGCAGCTCGATGAAGTTGCCGAGCATGAGGTTCTTGCCGCCGCCCAGGACTCGCGGCGTCACATACGCGCCCAAAGCAGGAATGAAGACAAGGATGGAGCCGGCGATGATGCCCGGCTTCACCAGTGGAATGATGATGCGGCGCAACACCTGGAAGCGCGTGGCGTAGAGATCGTATCCTGCCTCCACCAGCCGGAAGTCGAGCTTCTCCATGCTCGCGTAGAGCGGCAGCACCATCAGCGGCAGGTAGACATAGACCATGCCAAGCATGATGGAGAAATCGGTGAACAGGATCTGGACCGGTTCCTGGATGATGCCGGTCTTGAGCAGGATGGAGTTGACGACGCCTTCGTTGCGGATGACTTCCATGATCGCATAGGTGCGGATCAGGAGGTTGGTCCAGAACGGGATGGTGATGAGAAAGAGCCAGATCTCGCGGGTGCGTTGCGGGCGCGTGGCGATGAAGTAGGCCGTGGGGAAACCGAACACCAGCGTGGCCAGCGTCGTCATCAGCGACAGGCGCACACTGCGCAGGAAGATCTGGATGTTGGCATCCGCCAGCGTCACCGTATCATCGAAGATGTCACGCTGGAAGAGCACGCCGAACCATCCCTCGGTGGAGAACTGCCAGTATTTCACGTCGCCGTAGTCGCCCTTCACCATGAAGGAATAGAGCAGCACGACGAACAGCGGGCCGATGGCGGCGAAGAAGATGATGACGAGAGCCGGCGCCGACAGCAGCCACCGGTTGCGGATGTCGCGGCGATGAGCAGTCTCGGCGACGTCGCTGGCACGGCTCATGTCAATCCCTCAGGACCTGGGCCGCGCCGTCTTCCAGCCCGATGCCGACATGGTCGCCGATCGCATGGCTCTCGCCGGCGCGGTGGCTGTTCTGCCGGCGGATGATGAAGCTGCCACCGCCGTCGAGCTTCACATGGTAGTGCGTGTCGGTGCCGAAATAGACGATGTTGTCCAGCGTTCCCGCCAGGTCTGCCTTGCCGCCGGCGGCGGTGAGGGAGGCGTGCTCGGGCCGCACCACGACACTCACATGGCCCTTGGGTACGGCACCTTCGGGAAGCCCTGCTTGGATGGCGGCACCCGTGTCGAGCTTCACTGTGGCGCTGCCGGCCTTCGTGCCGGTCACTTCACCTTCGAGGAAATTGGTCTCGCCGATGAAGTTGGCGACGAAGCGCTCGGCCGGCCGGTCGTAGATATCGCGTGGTGAGCCGATCTGCAGGATCTTGCCCTTCGACATGACGGCAATGCGGTCCGACATGGTCAGCGCTTCTTCCTGGTCGTGGGTGACGAAGACGAAGGTGATGCCGGTCTCATGCTGCAACCGCTTGAGTTCGATCTGCATGTCCTTGCGGAGCTTGTAATCCAGCGCCGACAAAGGTTCGTCGAGGAGCAGCACCTTGGGCTGCGGTGCCAGCGCCCGGGCGAGTGCCACGCGCTGCTGCTGTCCGCCGGAAATCTGGCTGGTCTTGCGGTTCTTCAGTTCCTCCATGCGCACAAGCTGCAGCATCTCGGCAACCCGTGCATCAATCTCGGCCCTCGGCTTGCCCAGCATTTCGAGACCGAAGCTGATGTTCTGACCAACCGTCATGTGGGGGAACAGGGCGTAGCTCTGGAACACCGTGTTCACCGGCCGTTTGAACGGAGGCAAGGGGGCGATGTCCTCGCCGTAGAGCATGATCTCGCCGTCGGTCGGAAAATCGAACCCGGCGATCAGCCGCAGCAGTGTGGTCTTGCCACAGCCCGATGGCCCCAGCAGTGTGAAGAACTCATTTTCGAGGATGCTCACCGACACGTCGTCAAGTGCCTTTACGGCATCCTGGCCTGCACCCTGAAACACCTTTGTGACGCGCTTCGCCTCAATGGCGGTACGGCCTGCTGCCAAGTTCATCCTCCCCCGCGCTTCTAACCGGCGGTTGCGGGGCTATCCTAGGATGAAAAAAAGTATCTTGCCAATGGGATCGTTGGGCCTGCGGCGCCAGCGCACGTTTGACCCTTTGCGGAGCTCACTGCAGCTTGCGTTCGATCTCCTCGTTGAACTCTTTCTCGAACACGAGCTTCTTGCCTTCATAGGCCTCGATCTTGCCCCACACGATCCAGTGCGTCTTGGTCGCAGTCAGGCGGCCGTAGGTCTCGGTGCGGGTATTCCAGGTGCCGCGCCGCAGTTCTTCGGTCCAGTGCGTCTCCATCCTGGCCGAGAGCGGATCGTCCGGCTGGATGGCATAGGTCTCGCGGCCCACGCTGCGGGTGATGAGGCCGTGGGGCTGGATCTCGTATTCGCCGAAATCGTCCACGATCTCCATTCGCATTTCGCCGGTCTTGTCGTCGAACACCGTCTCGCGCTTGTTCAACGGCTTCTGCAACTCGGTCTTGTCAACTGGCGCAGCCGCCTCGGCCGACTTCCAGGAGAGCGGCGTTTCATCCGTCATGTTCTTGCGAAGCGGCAGGTGCAGCATCGACTTGCCCGCATAGACCGTGAGCGTCACCGGTTCCGGCGCGGGCCACATCATCGGGAAGTAGCTGGTCGAGATGGCGACCCTGATCTTGTGGCCCTTGGGGACCCGCCAGGCGATGTCGTCCATCTTGATCTTCATCTTGTAGCGCTTGCCGGGTTCGAGTGCTGTCGGCGTCTCGCGGCTGTCGCGCATGCAGAGGTTCTGAAGATGGTAGGTGATGCGCGAGACCTCGCCCGTCGGCCACACGTCGTTGAGGCGCAGGGCAATGTGGGCCACCGGCTTGTCGACGGAAAATTCGAGGTCGATGGCGGGCTGACCCACGATGTCGATGTCGGTAATGAGGGCAGGGGTGTCGAAGCTGATCGACTGTTCATCGTCCTTGCGCTGGTCGCCGGGGAATTCGGGGCCGAGCCAGATGATGCAGTATTCGCCGCCATCCGCACCCGTGGTCTGCTTCGACGCGATGGTAATGGACTTCTCCTCGCCCGGCGTCGGGCCGATGCCGTTGGCATTGAGAACCCATTTCTTGGTTTCGATGTTGCCGAAGCCCCAGAAGCTGTCCTTGACCCAGCGGCCATTGATGCGCTCCGGAAAACTGCCGGGCTTCCACGGCTCCATGATGTAGTAGCGGAAGTCGGGATCGCTGATGACGCCGGTCGGCTCGTTCTTCAGCCAGGCATCCCACCAGCGCAGCGCTTCCTGCAGGAAACCGATGCGGGGTTCGGGCACGGCGAAATGCGGATATTTGTGCGCCCACGGCCCGATGATCGCCTTGCGCGTGGTCCTGAGGCCCTTCATCAGTCGCGGGATGGCATTGGAATAGGCGTCGTTCCAGCCACCTACCGCCAGCGTTGGCGTCGTGACGGCGGCAAAATTCTCGCACACCGAGCCATGCTTCCAGTAGGCGTCACGGTGCGGGTGGCTGAGCCACGGGATGACCAGGAACGGCTCGTTTTCAAGCCGGCTCTTCCACATCTTGCGCCAGCGGTTGCCGACGATCTTGGGATCCGGCGGGCGCGACGAATAGGCGAGCATGGTGGCCGCCCAGCCCAGCATTTCGTTGATGACCGTGCCGCCCTTGTAATGGACGTCGTCCTCGTAGCGGTCGTCGGTGGAGCACAGTGTGATGATGGCTCTCAGCGCCGGCGGCTTGCGGGCCGCCACCTGGAGCGCATTGAAGCCGCCCCACGAGATGCCGTACATCCCGACCTTGCCGGTGCACCACTTCTGCTTGGTGAGCCAGTCGATCACGTCCAGCGCGTCGTCCTGTTCCTGTTTGGCGTATTCGTCCTCCATCAGCCCGTCGGAGTCGCCGTTGCCGCGCATGTCGACGCGTACCGCCGCATAGCCATGGCCGGCAAAATAGGGCTGGGTCAGCGCATCACGCTCGATGGTGCCGTCCCGTTTGCGATAGGGGAGGTATTCGAGAAGGGCGGGAACGGGATTGTCGTCCGCGTCCTCCGGCAACCAGATGCGGGCGGCAAGCTTGGTGCCGTCCGACATGGGGATCCACTGGTTTTCGATCTCCTTCACCTTGCGCGGGAAGTCCGTGATCGTTGTGATGCTCATGCAGTCCTCGGATTTGAAACGGTGTCCGGCAAAATGCCGTATTGGATGAGCGCGCCGGCAGCCGCGATGGAAGCCGCCCGCAGTGGTTCGCCGTTGGTGTTGCTGCCGGCGCCATGGAGACAGAGCGGCATAAGGCCATTCTCGATGCCGTCCTTACGGCCGCGGCGACTGGCCACGGAACCGGCCGCGACGTCTTCCGTTGTCACCCCATGAGGTCTGGCAATGCGAAAGTGGAAACGGGAGCGGCCGTCGAAGGCCTTTTGCCCGGAAATGGTGAAATCCACCGCACTTTCCGGGCGAAGCCGCTCGCTTTCGATGAGACATGCGCCAATGCCCGGACCTTCGAAATCTTCGTATTTCTTCGTTTCGTTTTCGGACATGTGACATCCAGCACAGAATTTCCAGCCTCTCACGATACAAGCCCGGCCATGGATTGCAAACATGAACGGCAGATTAATTCAGCGCTCAGAACCGGTTCAGGACACGGGCGATAGAACGTCTGCCAACAACGACATTCGAGAGGGAACTTCCAGATGAACACGATCTTCAAGACCATCGCCGCCGCTGCCGTCGCCGCCGGTTTCTTCGCCACTGCCGCCTCCGCCGCTTCCGTTGCCCCCAGCCAGCAGGGCAACTTCCAGGGCGTCGTCATCGTCCCGGCCTCCGCCAATCCGATGCAGGAGACCACCCCGAAGGCCGCCAAGAAGCAGTTCGAGCGCGGAACCGTCGTCAAGTTCAACAGCGACGCCGCCAAGGGCTCCATCATCATCAATACCAAGCAGAACAAGCTCTACCTCGTGCTCGGTGGCGGCAAGGCCCTGATGTTCCCGGTCGCCACGGCCCGCAAGGGTTTCGAATGGCAGGGCACCCACAAGGTGTCGATGAAGACCGAGTGGCCGTCCTGGACGCCGCCCAAGGAAATGCGCGCCCGTCATCCCGAACTGCCGAAGTTCATGAAGGGCGGCAAGAACAACCCGCTGGGCGCCCGCGCCATCTATCTCGGTTCGTCGCTCTATCGCATTCACGGCACCAACGAGCCGAAGTCGATCGGCCGGTCGGCCTCCTCCGGTTGCATCCGCATGCTGAACGCCGACGTCATCTACCTCTATTCGCTGGTCAAGCTCGGCGCCCAGGTGACCGTCATCTAATTCAACTTTTACCTCCCAAGACCTCCCCCTGCAAACAACTGGGCCCCCACAAGGGACCCTTTCTTTTGCACCGAATTTCGCGCGACAACCGGGTGCCGAGTTGCTAGCCTTCCGATGCCGGGGCTTTGGGGAGGGAACCATGAATGACGCAGCGGCCCCCGAATGGCCGATCAAGAGACGAGAGATGTTCACTCATCACGTCAATTCGGCGAGATGGAATGACTTCGTGTTCCGTGACGGCGACATCGTGATCGCCACCTATGCCAAATCGGGCACAACCTGGACCCAGCAGATCGTTTCTCAGCTGATCTTCAAGGGAGCCGAGGGCATCGATGTCCACCGGCTCTCACCATGGGTGGACAATCGCGTCATGCCGCCGGAATCCGTCGCCGGACTCGCAAAGCAAACCCACCGCCGTTTCATGAAGACGCACCTGCCAGTCGACGCCCTGCGGTTCTCGCCCCAGGCAAGTTATATCTACATTGGCCGCGACGGGCGCGATGCGGCGTGGAGTTTCCACAACCATCATTTCAACGGCAATGACGATTACTTCCGCATCTACAATGATGGCGTGCCGAAAGGCTTTCCTGTGCTGGAACGAGGCCCTGAAGACCCGCATGAATTCTACAGGGCGTGGATGGAAGGTGATGGATATCCGATGTGGCCGTTCTGGAGTCATGTCCGGTCATGGTGGAACGTCCGCACGCTTCCCAATGTAATGTTCATCCACTTCAACGACATGAAGGCCGATCTCGCTGGTTCGATCCAGCGCATCGCAGACTTCCTTGGGATTTCCGTCGACCCCGCGGCCAGGGAAAGAATCGTGGACCACTGCACTTTTGATTACATGAAGAAGCATGCGGTCGAAATGGCACCACGCGGCGGTGCCATGTTCAAGGGCGGCGCGGACACCTTCATCAACAAGGGCAGCAACGGCCGCTGGCGCGACCGGCTGTCGGCCGCGGAGATTGCCGAGTATGAGGCCCGCGCGGTGGCCGAACTCGGTCCCGACTGTGCCCGCTGGCTGGCCAACGGCGGGTCCAGCCCCGCTTAATCGGGCAATGCCCCTTCATGGGCCAGGTGGCGGATGGCGCTCACGATGGCCTTGAAACCGTCCATGGCGGGCGCGCTGTGGTGCCGTGCCCGCATGTAGGAGTGGCATAGCGCCGCCTCTTCGCGGATGGCGGCCGGGATGCCTGCCGCCTTGAGCTTGTCATGGAAGATCTTGCCGTCGTCGCAGAGCGGATCGTGTGCGGCGACCGTGATGTAGGCCGGCGGCAGGCCTGACAGATCGATGGCGAGGTTGGGCACGGACTTCGGGTCGGTCCAGTTCGGATTGCCGCGGGGCCCGAGAAAGCTGTCGAGATAGAAGATCATTTCCTCGCGCGTGAGGCATGGCGCATCCGCATTGCCGATGTAGGACCTGGTGTCCGTGTCGGCCCCCAGAACCGGGTAGATCAGGACCATGCCGCGCAGTTGCGGCTGCAGGCAATCGCGGAGCGCCATGGCAAGGCCTGCCGTCATCTGTCCGCCAGCACTGTCGCCAGCACCCATGATGCGGTCCGGATCGATGCCCAGCGCCCGGCCTGAGGTCCGCATCCAGTCCAGCACCTTGAGCGAATCCTCCAGCTGAGCGGGGTGCGGATGTTCCGGCGCCAGCCGGTAGTCCACCAGCACGACGACGCAATCAGCCTCGTCTGCCATTTCGGCGCACATGTCGTCATGGGTCTCGCACGAACCCAGCACCCAGCCGCCGCCGTGGAAGTAGATGACACCGGGCTTCGGCGCCTCGCCGGGCGGCCGGAACACCCGTACATGCACGCCGTCGACGTTGAGATCTTCGACGAGCAGCCGGTCCGGGCGCTTGGCGCGGAACAGGCGGCAAGCATCGTCCCAGCCCTTGCGCTGCGCCGGCAATGGCCAATGGGCCGACTCGGCCGGTGCAAGCTTCGACAATTCCTTGTAGAAGGAGAGCATCCCCTGATCGACCGGTTGCTGTGTCATGACCCTTTGTTCCTGGACGTGAATCTGTCATACGGATCAGGCAATTGTGCAGGAATGCAGCAAACCCGTCCATTGTTTCCGATCATGTGGCCATTCCGCAAGCAGGACACCTTGACACTTCACGGCGGCAGTGATGGCGGCGTGGCGGCGCCGGACGTGACGGTGAGCCTGGTGGAAGCCCTGCCGGACCCGGTTCTGGTAATCGACCCGGGGGGCGTCGTGGTGATGGCCAATGATCTGGTGCGCGCCGTCCTCGACATGGATCCGACCGGCCTCCATTTGTCAGCCTCGATCCGGGCCCCGGCGATGCTCGATGCTGTGGCGGCCGTGGGCGCCGGCGAAGACGCCCGTCACGTCGACTACGAGGTGCGGTTTCCGGTGCCCAGGAGTTTTCACGCCTACGTGGCGCCGGTCGGAGACAAGAAAGATCGGAAGAGCACACGTCTGAACTCCAGTCACGTTCGGTTATCTCG
>ERZ795053.3977-NODE-3977-length-16324-cov-5.364558_pt1 | contig 16324 bp, 7 predicted proteins | sample MGYA00375137_ERZ795053 | MGnify/ENA primary metagenome ERZ795053 (study PRJEB30182, sample SAMN05720284) | activated sludge metagenome | isolation source: Anaerobic digester | place: Hong Kong | collected 2014-12-17 ...
TCTGATGAAGGCGCAGGCGCCGCGACGATGATCGCGGCCGCGCCGGCCGATGAAGCCTTGATTGAACAGCCGCTGACGGCGCCGGAAATGGTCGCCGAAGGCGACGGCGACCGGATCGCGGAACTCGCGTGGACGGCTACGGGCGAAGCCGCCGCCGAACTCGCTTCGGCGCCTGTCGAACAACCGGTTGAAGCGCCCGGCGCTGAAGAAGAGCCGGCGTCCTACGGACGTTACCTGCGCGATTGTCTCGATTGTCCCGACCTTGCGGAGATTGATGCGGGCGTGCTTGCGCCGGAACCGAACGGCGATCTTGCGGTGCCGCTCATGCTGCGCGGCCCGATCGCCGTGGCGGTGAAAGAGACGACGTATGACGACTGGCAGAAATGCGTGAATGACGGCGCCTGTCCTTCCCTGTCGGACAGCGGCTGGGGACGCGGCAAGCGGCCCGCTTCCAGATCGCCGCAGTAGACGCCCCACTCGGGCGCGTTCTGATAGTGCACGCCCGAAATATGCCCGAAACTGGCGATGCCGGCGGCCATCAAGTCACTGCCGCGCCACAAGTTGTCGCGGTAGCTGAATTTCACCCGCGCCGGGTCGCGAACCAGCGTGTACGCGCTGGAGATGGCGTAACCGGCCGCCAGGAATCGTTCGAACGCATAGTCGACCCAACGCCGCTTGGTCGAAGCCTTGCGCACCCTGCAACGACGCTCGCTGATCGAACGCGTTGATGAATCCAACCGGGCTGGCTTTGGGTTGCAAAATGTGGTAACCGAGTATCTGACCGACCGCCTGATCGAAAAGGCTGTAGAGGAGTTGCTGCGGGGCGAAGTGCAGACGCTCCACTACCACGCCTTCCTGAAAACGCAAGCCAGAGAGTATGTACAGCAAAGCCAGCGGCGACTTCTGCTTCAACCAGTGACCGAACAACTGGTGCGCCAACTGGGCCAGGAAGGCGCCCAGCGCCAGTTGCGGCAACAGTTCGACTACCTGCGCCGGGCCGGGCCGCGCACACCCAGTTATGCAGGCGGCAACCTCCTCAACTTGCTCATCCACCTAACGGGCGACGGCAATGAACTCGACGCTGTCGACTGTTCTCAACTGAGCATCTGGCAGGCAGACCTGCGTAACCATACGCAGACCAACGTCAATTTTGCCTATGCGGCCCTGGCGCGCTGCACCTTTACCCAAACCTTTAGCCGGATTGAAGCGGTCGCCATCACGCCGGACGGTGCGCTGATGGCCAGCGCTGGTGATGGCGGTGTCATTCGGATCTACCGGTTGGCTGATCATCAACCGGTGCAGACGTTGGTCGGCCACACAAATACGGTGACGACACTCGCCTTTCACCCGGCCGGTGGGCTGTTGGCCAGCGGTGCGCAAGACGGCGCGATCCGGCTGTGGGAGATGCGCAGCGGGTGCACTGTTCATCTGCTATCCAATGACCAAAGCCCCGTATTGACCGTCGCTTTCAGCCCGGATGGCACACTAGTGACAGGAGCCGGTCACGATCAGAAAATCCGGCTATGGGATGTGCAAACGGCGACATTGCGGGCGACGCTGCCAGGGCACAGCGACACGGTCCATGCCCTGGCCTTTCATCCCGACGGGAAAGTGCTGGCCAGTGGCGGTGTTGACGGCTATCTGCATTTGTGGGATGTGAGGCATCTATGGGATGGCGAGACAAACCGGCCCATAACGGTCGCCGACGCGGCGCCGCAGAAGCCGCGCCACTCATTATGTGCTGAAAAGGCGATTCCGATCCGTGCGGTTGCCTTCAGCCATGATGGCCGGCTCCTGGCGAGCGGCACGGATGATGGCGTCGTTACATTGTGGGCTACAACCTTGTGGGCTACAATCTTGGGGGATCCAACCTTGGGGGATCCAACCTTGGGGGATACAACATTGGGGGATACAGATCGCGTCGACACGGTGCAACGCTATCAAGGGCACACCGGCATTGTGTGGAGCCTGGCGTTTGCGCCCGATGATAGGATTTTGTACAGTGGCTGCGATGGACATCCCTCCATTCTACTATGGGATGTTGCCAACAAGGAAGCGGTCAATCAACTGGTGCAACTGGGCACGATTTGGTCCCTGGCGCTGACCCCTGATGGCAACACGCTGGCCAGCGGCAGCGAAGCGGGCACAGTCGCGCTGTGGAATGTGGCCCAGCCGACCATGGCAGCATTGCTTCACACCCATTATGGCTACCCCAAAGCACTTCGCGCGGTGGATTGGAGTCCCTGTGGCCACTGGCTGGCAACCGGCGATAATCATGGCACGGTGTTGCTGTGGGATGTCAGTGGCGCGACTGTGCCGCCACCGCGCCGGTTCAAGGCCGGCGATGAACCAATCACCTCCGTAGTTTTCAGCCCTGACGGCAACCTGCTGGCCGCCACGGGCGGTGTGCAAGAAGAATACCATGCCCAACTCTGGGCGGTGGCGACTGGCATGCTACAGGAGACTATGCCGGTCAACAGCGAGTTGACATCGCTGGTCTTCGCTGATGGTGGGCGACGTCTGCTGGGCGGCAGCCGCGACAGCATGGTTTATGGTTGGGATTGCGAGGCGCCAACCGAAGTCACCGTGCGCCAAATCGACCGGAGAAAGTGTCATTATGCTGGGATTACTGCCGCGCTGCACACCAACCTCATGGTGGGCTATTCCGACACCTATCTCTATCTGCTGCAAATTGACACAGGTGAAGTGGTGCGCCAATTACCGGCCAGTGGCGAAATCGCCTTTGCTGCGCTCGATGCAAGCCTCTCGCAGTTGGCCTGCGCGGGACCACATCACACCATTGCACTCTGGGATCTGACTGAGCCGGCGGTCTCTGCGCAACCACGGTTGTTGGCCGGCCACACGAACTCGGTGAAGGCTGTTCGCTTTAGCCCCGATGGCCGGCGTCTGTTTAGCGCCAGTCTCGACCGGTCGATCCGCATCTGGGATGTGGCCACCGGTGCAGCGATTGCAGTGCTGGGAGAACATCCCCAATATGTTGCCGATGTCGCCGTCAGCCCGGATGGTGGAAGAGTGACCAGCATCGGCCAAGAAGGGACGTTGCGTATTTGGGATGTCGAGAGCAGGGGACTGGTGCATATTCTGCATGCGCCTGGCCCCTATGAGGGGATGAACATTACCGGTGTCACCGGCATCACAGAGGCGCAGCGGGCGGCGCTCAAGGCGTTGGGCGCGGTGGAAGATTGAACGATACCGGCAACTTTTTGGCGAGGTGGGAGCGCAAGTTACGGTTGTGGTGCCCACTAGGACAGTTTGGCGCAAATACCTAGACAGAAATCATCAGCGTTTTTAGGCGATTTAACCATCTACGTATTTCTGCCCGGATTTACTAGTACACGATGGCGTAAATAAGCCAATAGCTCAACCCCTCCCTAACCCTCCCCGACATCAGGGAGGGAACTGTGGGTTTATTTACGCCGCTATGTACTAGTGTCCTAACACGGCTATTTTGATGGGAATAATTCCCATCTCAATTGTCTGCTTCACTCTGGTAAAGGCAATAGTTTTCGCGAAATTATACCCATCGTTTTAGATGCGTCGCGACACTAGGGTGCTACGATGGAGACACGGCCAAACCCTTGCGTCAACAAATGCACCCCAAATTCTTGGAGTGACTGCCCCACAAGCACATCACGGATTGGCGCAACTGTCTTTTCCCCCAATTCTGCAACCAACGCGTCTTGTAGCTTTCTTGCTCGGCGCCATGTAACTACTGGGACCTGCGTGTTCTGGTTGACCATCTGCAGCAGCCTAATGGCGTCTTCTTTTTTCTCTTCCGCAATCCAGATTTCGGCCAGCAGCGCCAATGCCGCTAAGATGCGCGGCGTCATCTGTGCTTGCATGGCCAATTGCAAACTCAGGAGGCACTGTTCTTGTGCCTCTGCAATGTGCCGTTGGCGCAGGAGGCTTTGACTCAAGTCGAGTAACAGATGAGCAATCTCAGGGGTATTTCCCAGTTGTCGAAAGAGGACAAGGCTCTGACGCAGGTTGGATTCAGCCTTGCCATAGCGCTGTTCTATCAGTGCCAGTTGACCAAGACGCTGATACGAGATAGCCATTTGTCGCACATTTTGTGTCTTGTGATCAATCTCCAAACGCATGTGTAGATATCGCTCTGCGTCGGCAAGTGATCCGCTGACTTGAGCGTGTGCGGCGAGATTGCCAAAAATGACCGCTGTGTAATGGAGATCAGCCTGTTGACTCGCATGGGTCAGGGCGGTGCGATAATGTTCATGGGCGGCGCCATACTCCTTTTGGCTAAAAGCAACCGCGCCTAGGCCATTATGTACTTCTATCATATACATTTGATCGCCACTACGTTCTGCTTGCATTAGAGCCGTCGAAAAGCAGTGTTGTGCGGATTCATACTGACCCTGCTCGTAGTTGATCCACCCAAGCACACACAAAGCAAATGTGTACGCCTGTCGCGCAAGCTTTATCTCTTCATCAGGTGCGGGCAGGCCCTTTTCTGTTACGCCATCAGCCGACACGGGCAACAAGATCGCCAGGAGCGCCTCTAACTGTTGGCGCGCTTCATCATATTCCGTTAGGCGTCGCATAAAGTGACACCGGGCAACTTGAAGCCAGTACGACACCGGGGGCGCAATGGTGTCACTTTGATCGATATTCGTCAGTCCAAACAATCTCTTCCCTTCAATACTCTGGCTAGTCAATTCCAGGTAGCGAAAGAGGCCGACCATTGCCCCTTGGATCTGGGTTTGGTTACACTGTTGCACAGCCCAGTGCCAACTGCGGACGATTTCCGCATGCTCCTTTCGGATCCCGTGAATGAGCGCCAATTCCTCTTCGCCTTTCGGCTGTTTTCCCAAATCGGCAAGTTGTTGTAGGTAGTAACGGCTGTGTGCATTACGCAACCGTTCCCACGGACCTGGTTGCTGTTGGATGAGATCCTGCCACTTTTCGGCAACAAACTGTCGAATCAGAGGGTGCAGGGAATAGCGATACTCCTCATCGACTTGAAGCAGGGAGTGATCGCGCAGATGCATCAAGTCGGCCAGTGTTAGAGCCGCAATGGCCTGTGCTGCCGTGTGGGTAAAATAACCACCAAAGATACTCACCTTGGCCAATGCCCACTGTAGTTGTTCCGACAGTAGTGTCCAGGAATCGTCAAAGACTTGCTGTAAATTCCGGTGGCGTCCTGGTTGATCCTGGAATTGGGAAATGAGCAGTTCCCCTTGTTGCCTTCCCCCTGTTAACCGTTCTGCAATCGCGGCACAGCTATAGATGTTGATCCACGCCGCGATCATTTCGATTGCCAGAGGTAACCCAACTACGGCTTGGCAGATCTGGGTAACTGGTCCAATCGTCTCAGCATTTAGCGTAAAGTCGGGATTCAGGTTTTGTGCACGGTCGACAAAGAGGGCAAGGGCTTCACTCACTTGTGCAATGCCATTTGGGCTTTCACACCACTCAGAGTGTAGTGGCTTATTTTCCGATGGTGGCAGAGAAAGTCCACCGAGCGTCAACGTGACTTCGCCACGGATATTGAGCCGGGTGCGGGAGGTAACGAGCATGGTGACCGTGGGTGCGTGTTCCAGCAGGTCGATCAACACCGTTGCGTCCCCAACCAGTTGTTCAAAGTTGTCGAGAATCAGCAGGATTCGACTGTTGTGTAAATGGCGGAGCAGCTGTGTGCGCTGTGATCGACCATCTTGGAATTGGCAGCCAATAGAGTCGGCAATCGTGGTGATGATAGGGTGTTCATCGGCTCCGGGATCACCGCTGGCAGGCTGCTGCACAGTAGATCTATCGATGGCAATGCCTGCGAACGGGATAAAAAAGATGCCATCTGGAAAGGGGGGCTGAGCGGCGTAGAGCAGACGTTGCCCCAACGCCCAGGCAAGGGTGCTTTTGCCGACACCACCGGGCCCCAAAATGGTTAACAGCCGACAGTTATCTTGCACTAGCCGTTTGTCGAGATAGGTTAATTCCGCTTGTCGACCAATAAATGTCGGCAGCGGTGTGACAAGATTGTGGGGAACGGCAACGCTATCATGCAGATGGGGCGCAGGAACCTGTGGCGCAATGGCGCGAGGGGCAATCGAGTTTTTGTGCCCGGCCAACAGCGTTGAGGAGAGCGTCTCGTGAGTAGCGTTCGCACGCCCCACTTGTCCGGCCTGAATCTGCCGATAGAGTGCCGTTGTCTCGGCCATTGGCTCCACGCCCAGCTCATCCGCCAGGAGGCGGCAGCATGTCTTGTACTGTTGTAAAGCACGTCCCCGTTGTCCATTTAGGGCAAAGAGTAACATCAGTTGGCGATGCGCCGTCTCTGCCCACGGCTCCATTGCCAACAACTGATGGCCTGCATCCAAGCCTATTGGGTAATTGCCCTCTGCAAGCGAGCGCGCCATGAGCATTTCCAAAGCACGCAGTACAAAGAGGTGAAGTTGCTCGCGTTGTTGCAAAAGCCACTCTTCAAAGAGATTGGTACCATTCAGATGGAAGCCAGTAAGGAATTCACCTTGATAGAGTGCCACCGCACGCTGTAGTGCGACAAGATCTTGTGTGGATTGCGCGAGTTCAACTGCATTGTACAACAGCTCAACATCAAGTTGATAGGGTAGTTGCCGATTCAAACTTACGCTTGTTTTTGTAATGACTAGATAGGGGCCGAGATGCTTACGGAGCATCGTTAAGGTGGACCGGAGGTTATTCTTCGCAGTTTGTTCATTCATCTCTGGCCAGAACAACAGCGTAAGTGCGTCGCGCGCCACAGCCTGGGGGGTGACGCTAAGGTAGCAGAAAAGTGCTAGTGCTTTCTGGCTACCCAAATGGGTGAATGCCTGATCCCCAAGGCGGATTTCCACTGAACCAAGGAGTTTGATCAGGAGGGTCGATTCGGGTGGTTGCGATGCATGCGATGTGATTACAGATACATTCTGAGCAGTTTTCTGATCCATGGCGCTCCTCGGCAATTTCTTCGATGACAGCCATGCTATAGACATTCAGAAAAAGATTCGTGGTGCTACTCGTCTGTTGAACTCGTGTTCATGCCATGAAACTTTTTCTGAGAAACTTAGATAGCTGAGTTGCGCGATCGTTTTCCTAGGCCGACGTGAGTATAGGTAGGCCTGAAGTTGTGGAGTCGACGATAAGTGGACTGAGCCTTTGAAATTTTTGACGGGATTCGCTTTTTTGCCGCAAACCTAATGATCTTTTGCCGTTCTTTTGCCGTTCTTTTGCCGTCAGTAGGGTAGCATGACGCTGAAGCTTCAAATTTTTGGGCTATTAACGTTCCAGTACAGAACAAGCTCAGAATCATTTCATCTTAATAGTAGCGCCATCGCCGCCAACGGCGAATCAAGCAAAGAGAAACATATCTGCGGCGATGTGCTGCTACGGCATGTTTCTTGAGAGAGTTGACAGTAAGATATCGAAAACTCATTAAGAAAACAGATTGGAACGGGCGCTGTACTATCCACTCTGATTTGTGCCTAGTTTACCAAACATAATGTAAATCAGCAAAGAAAAATAGGTAGTTTACACTAAACAAACGATTAAAAAACTGAGCAAAAGTTTACACAATTGTGCAAACTTTCCGTTTGAATATTGAGAACCCTCGGTTCGGCGCTCTCTGAGAAAAGGGCGGAAACACCTTAATTTCGTCAAATTTATCCAGAGAGCGAACCTTAATTACACGAACTGTGGGTGAGAAAACTTTTTCAGTTTGTTATAGCACGAGGAAGACAGGGAGAGTGGCGGAGATGCAAAGATTGTTGCATTACCCCATGCCTGCCTTACCAAAGCCTAATCATCACTGTGCAGTGTAACGTATACGGCAAATACAAGGGCTCATATAGGCCTTTGGGTGAAATCGGGTAGATTCTTCTCTGCGAATTGAAACAATTTCTACTCTTCGCCCATATGAGCGGATACGAGAGGTCCGATGAACAATTCAGGAATATCCTATTCTAGATCGTTTATTTTGCGGATACGTAACGATCAGAAGGATGCGCAGCAACAGCCTTGCTGGCGTTTTACACTCTTGGACCCAGAAAGCGATTTGCGTCGCGGGTTTACCAGCCTAGATCAGCTCTTCGCCGCGCTCTCGATTGAAATTAGCGGCGACACAGCGACAGGTCGTCCACCCTCGGATATTATCCGTGAAGTTGAGAACTTCCTGAACGCGAAGGCCTTGCCTTGACCGGATTGTTCTAAAGCGCATCTCTCCGAGCCCCCAAAGCGTCACTGCTTCCATTTGTAAAGAATGGGTGCAGTCAGGTTTTCCAGAGAAAAAGTTACCCCTCGCAATACGGCCTTGTGGCTGTCCGAACAGTCTCGGCGGTATAACACGAAATGTATAGGCCGAAAACAGTTCAACGCGTTTTTGTACAAACAACACACTATGCTAAAAGCAAGATTTTTTGGAATACCTCAAATTAGCTTTGGGACAGATGGGGACAATGTATCCTTAACCGGTCGCGTTCAGGCTTTGTTCACCTATCTCTGTGTCATGCGTGAGCCACAGGATCGTAATAAGCTGGCCGATCTGCTGTGGGATCATCAATCGGAACAGGAAGCGAAACGAAATCTGCGCTATGTCTTGCGCGATCTTCGCAAAGTCATTGGGGACTATTTAATCGTTGATGGTCAGACTGTTGCCTTTCATTTTGCGCTTCCTCATTGGTTTGATATCACCAGTTTTACAACCTATCTGGCACCCAGCATGCATTCAGCTTCAACACAGGTTGAGTTGGGAATTCTGCAGGAACTACTCAATCTCTACACGGGTGATTTTCTTGCCAGCTTTTACATCCAAGAGGCCTCAAACTTTGAACGCTGGATGATTGCCCAACGGCGTCATTTTCGCGATGCCATGATCTATGGGCTGCAACTGGCAACACAGCAGCATCTTGTCCTGGGCGAGTATGATGCCGGCTTAGCACTCAATCAATATCTGCTCACCTTGGAACCATGGCGTGAGGAAGCACATCGCCACCATATGATCCTGTTGGCAGCCAGTGGTCAACGCAGTGCAGCGCTCATGCAATATGAACTTTGTTGTCAGATTTTAGAAGAGGAATTGGATGTACCACCCATGAATGAAACAACATCGCTCTATACACAGATCAAGTCGGGGATGTGGTTTGTCGAACGGGATGCTACTGCGCGAGCCAGTGAAGAACGCATCGCCATCCGTGCCTATCCCCAACTAGCAACACGCCCCATGACGGCCAAACCGACATCAGCCGTACCAGCCAAGCCTGAGCGTGCCACCCACCGCGTCGACTTGGGCTCAATGCCAAATGTTGGGCACTTTGTTGGCCGGAAGCGCGAGTTGGCCGCATTGCGTCAATGGTTGGAAGCCGACACTTGCCAACTGGCCGCAATTCTTGGCCTTGGTGGACAGGGCAAAAGCACACTGGCAGCGTGCTTTGTTCAGGAACAGTTGTTTGTTGGTGAGGATGGGCAGGGCGAACGGCTACCGACACGATTGCCGTCCGATCTAGCGAGCGATGGCGTAGATCGCCATCGCAACGGCTCACTCCCTCTAAGTCAAGGAGGGCAACATCACATAACAGACACAGAAAATCGCTTTACCCAAATTATTTGGCGGTCTCTGAAACAGAAACCATCCTGCGTTGAGCTTGTACAGGATTGGATTCAACAGCTGAAAGACCAACGTCTTCCAGACTTACCGACCAATCTCGATCAACTGATCACAATGCTCTTCACTAGCCTTGAACAACACCGCTGCTTACTCGTGCTGGATGGAGCAGAAGCCGTGCTCCAGCACACCAACCGAGAAGAGCAGGTATTGGCAGATGCCTATGAACACTTCTTCTCCCTCTTTATTGAGCGGCAACATCGGAGTTGTCTGCTGTTGACCAGCCGCTTTTGCCCCACAATGCTGTCCCATCCCCAAACGCGCAATCAACTGGTCCATGTTTTAGATTTGGAAGGACTCAGTCTTGAAGACAGCAAGGAACTTCTAAAAGCGAAAGGCCTTGCTGTCAATTCGACGGGGCTACAGAACCTCCATCAACAGTATGCAGGGAGTCCAGGGCTGTTGAGCCAAGCGGCCGAGCTGATCCACAGCATCTTTGATGGTGATGTAGTCGCGTTTGCGCAGGAAGAAATCTACTTTGTGGGCGATATCGGGTCCACGATCGCCGACCAAGTTGTGCACCTTTCTGCGCTGGAATGCCAAGTGCTACGGGCCCTGGCGACTGCTGTTCAACCGCTGCTACGCCAAACCTTGTGGGCAACCCTGCCACAGCCCATGAGCAAACAAGCCTACTACGAGGCCTTGCAACGATTGCAGCGTGCCCACCTGATCCAGCAGACAGAAGGACACTTCAGAATAGCACCACTCCTTGCCACCTATTTGGCTGAGCGTGCCCATCAGCAATAGCAGCCGCTACTGCCGAAGGTCTGTCAGAGATTATCCCATCAGGCAACACACCTCCTTCAAAGAGCATGGTCAAAAAAGCCACGTGGTCGGTTGCAGGAGATACACCACGTTTGATCCACATCTGTCCCATGCCATCGTCGTATGATCAGCCTGTCGACAAATGCCTCGTTGCCGACAAACGAGGGAGTCAATGAAAGGTGTGGGAACATGGTTGAACTATTGGTATTGGTAAGTGGTGCAGTCGCTGCCGGGTTGAGCGTTTACCGTTATGTTGCACAGGGGACACAGACACCACAGCCACAAGTTGTGGAATCGGCAACAGCGGCGCCCCACCAACACAGTTTGAGAGAATCGGCACAAGACACGCAACAGAAGTGGCCGGGAAACATCAGTCAACGAACGCCCGTTGACAATCGACAAATCGAATCTGCTGGGACAGCTCACCCCGCCGCAACCTGTTCCGCCATCCCGCGTACCCAGGAAACCAAGGAGGCGTTGCAGCGAGGCTTCTCTTCCTCCTCAATCTCCCTGGGTTTGGCATCAACGGGTCTGCTCTTTTTTCCGCCGCTCCAATACGCCAGCGTACCTGCGCTCATCTACATGGGGGCACCGGCCGCCCGCCAGGCTTATGATATGCTGAATGAGCGCAGACGTCCGAGCCGTGCACTGGCAGAGACTGCGGTGCTGGCCATCTGCTTGGGAGGTGGCTGGTATCTCGCCGGTTCGCTGGGCTTCTGGCTCTATTACCTGGCCCGCATGACGCAACTCAATCGGACACGCATCCAGACAACACAAAGCAAAACATCCGTGATTCCCCACACTGCTTGCCTATCTCGCGATGAAGAAGAGGCGATGGTGCCTACGGCCACCTTGCGCCAAGGCGATCTCATTCGTGTCGGGACCAGTGAGTTCGTACCGGTCGATGGCGTGATTGTGGAAGGCGTGGCATGGGTGCAGCCCCAAAGCACCACAGACACTGGCGCCTGTCGTCTCATGCGCTCGGGCGATCGCGTCATGGCGGCCGACTTGATTATCGCCGGCCGCCTTGCGCTGTGTGTACAAAAGGCACAGTAGGATGGCACTTCCCTTTTCGCAATCCATGCGTGCTCTTCAAGCGGATCGCGCTGTATCCACGACGGTTGGCCTGGCAGTTGGGCTGACCGTGCTCGTACTCTGGGGGATTTGGTTCTTTTGGGCACCCATCACCCGCTATGAAACGGGAACAGTTATTGGGCTCACCCGCGATGGGCGAGTCGTTGCCGAATTCTCTGCCCAGGCCACAGACGCGATCTGGCAGGGGCAACCAGCCTACATTCGTCTCCATATACCGTCGGCCATCAATGGGGCGACGGGTACCGACTATGCCACGTCGGCTATTGAGAGCGTCCCGGCCGTTGTGGCCAATGTGCTTGGGCGATCGGCACCGGATCGGTTCCAAGTTGCTTTTACCCCCCAAATCTATACCCCCGCCTTGGAGCAAGCGTTGGCCGGCGAAGTCGCGGTCGAAGTTGAGCGCGTATCCCCGGCGACGCTTGTGGCCCGTGCCACCGGCCAATTTGCCGATACCCCGCCGGTCACGTTTAGCCCACGGTAATTTTTCGTTATCCTTTGTCCAGCGGCCTATCTGTGGGATTCATGTATACACAATTATTTTCATCGCAATCAACACCTCGTCTGCTTGTCCCGGAAACAGTTCAGACCTCGGCTATGGACTGTGGCCCGGCCGCGCTAAAATGTTTGTTGGAAGGGTTTGGGGTGTCGGCCAGTTACGGACGGTTGCGCGAGGCTTGCCAAACCGACGTCGACGGCACATCGATCAACACGCTAGAAGATGTAGCGCAGCGCCTGGGGTTGCAGGCACAACAGGTAATGGCCCCCACGGACCATCTTCTCCTCTCATCCGCCCAACTTTTGCCGGCTCTGGTTGTCACGGTGCTGCCCAATGGCTTCAACCATTTCGTCGTTGTCTGGCGCGTTCATGGCCCTGTTGTTCAGCTCATGGATCCCACTTCCGGCCGTCGTTGGGTCAACCATCAGCGCTTTCTGGCTGAAGTCTACCGGTACTCGGTCCCTTTTTCCGCCGATAGTTGGCGCGCTTGGGCCGAAACCCCCGGTTTTCTCGATCCGTTACACCAACGTTTGACGCAACTCGAACTACCAGCGACCACCACCGACGCACTAATCGAAGAGGCAACGGCAGATATCAGTTGGCGCGGTCTGGCCACCCTTGATGCGGCCACCCGCATGGTCAACAGTGTGGTACAGGCCCAAGGGGTAAACCGCGGCCGCGAAGCGACTCACCTGCTTGAGGAATTTTTCCACCAGGCACGGGCACCTCAGATCAGGCCGCAGACCATTATTCCCGAACCCTTCTGGTCCGCCCGAGCATTGTCGCCGGCCCCCAACGGCAATGACACAACCGGTCAAAACACAACTGAACAGACGCTGCTGCTCATGCGAGGGGCGGTCCTACTTAAAGTTGCCGGTCTGCAACCCACCGCCGCAGCGGCACAACCATCACCTCATGCCACGACAGAAACAGCAGCAATCCATGATGATGAGCGGCATAACACGATCCTAGAGACAGTGTTGTCCGAAGCACCGCAGCACCCCGAATGGGAGATCTTTCGTCTTCTACGTGTCGATGGGATGATGGAGCCAGTTGTACTGCTCAGTGCTGCACTACTGGCCGCGCTGGGTGTTACGGTGGAAGCGGCTCTCCTGCGAGGGCTTATGGTGCTAGCTGCCGACCAACAACTGGGCAGCGGGCGTTTGGTCTTATCGGGGGCGCTGGTTGCATTCGTGCTCTTGCTGTTGGTAATCGAATTCCCGCTGGTGCGCGGTGCACTGCGCCTGGGGCGCCGACTGGAAACGCGGATCCGTATCGCCTTTTTGACCAAGATTCCTCGGCTGGAAGACCGTTACTTTCACTCACGACTTATCTCTGACATGGCCCAGCGCGCCCATGGCTTGCACCAGCTACATGCTCTGCCTGACCTGGCACTGCGCCTTCTCCGGCTCAGTGCACAACTGCTCTTTACGACGATCGGGATCATCTGGCTCTATCCCGCCGCCGCCCCCCTGGCCTTCCTTGCCCTGATTGGCGCGGTCGCCGCGGCCCTGGTAACACAGCCTCTCCAATCCGAGCGGGATTTGCGGGTGCGCACTCATACTGGTGCGCTCAGTCGTTTCTATCTCGATGCGCTCATGGGGCTGTTGCCGATCCGCACCCATAGCGCCGAACGGACCATCCGCCGCGAACATGAGATGCTGCTGGTAGCATGGGCACGCGAAAGTCTGGCGCTGGCCCGTATTGAGACGATGACACAAAGTCTGGCGGCCTTGTTGGGCATTGGTTTTGCAATCTCCATTGTGCTCAGCTACATCGTTGGGCACGGGGAAGCGAGCAGCGTCCTGTTGCTGCTCTACTGGTCGCTCAATCTGCCGGCACTCGGTCAATCGCTGGCGGCCACTACACGGCAGTATCCTACCATCCGCAACAATCTGGCGCGTATTTTGGAACCGCTGGGCGCGCCAGAGGGGCAGGAAGAGGGGAAAGGGGAGACGAGAGAAGGAAAAGGAGAAGAAACGAGGGCGGAGCGAACTGTCGGGATTGGAATACAGTTGGCGGGGGTGACGGTGCAGATCGGTGGGCATACCATTTTGGAGGAGCTGACACTGGCGATTCAGCCGGGTGAGCAGGTGGCAATCGTGGGCAAATCGGGCGCCGGCAAATCAAGCCTCGTGGGATTACTGCTGGGGTGGCACCGACCGGCACAGGGACAGTTCCTGGTTGATGATAAGCCACTCACTGGCGAGCGAATCCAGCAGTTGCGGCGACAGACGGCTTGGGTCGATCCGAGCGTTCAGCTGTGGAATCGACCATTACAGGAGAATCTGTACTATGGCAACCACGACAGCAGTGGGCAAGCGGAGAATGGGCAAGCGGTTGAAAACTCCACTAAAGGCAGTGCCGCCGAAATGCCCGCCATTGGTCTCGCCTTGACGGGTGCTGATCTCTATGCAGTGCTGGAACGTTTACCCAATGGTCTACAGACTCGGCTCGGTGAAGGGGGTGGGCTGGTCTCGGGGGGCGAAGGGCAACGGGTACGGCTGGGGCGAGCGCTGCTCCGTCGTGATGTGCGGTTGGCTATCCTCGATGAACCGTTCCGCGGTCTGGATCGCACCAAACGCCGCCAGCTACTCAGCAACGCCCGCCGTCATTGGCAGAGTGCAACCCTCCTCTGTATCACCCATGATATCGCCGAAACGATTGACTTCAATCGCGTCTTGGTAATTGAGGATGGCCGACTGGTCGAAGATGGTAGTCCACAGGCGCTACTGGCGCAACCCCAGTCACGCTATCGCGCACTGCTCACGGCCGATGAACAGGTGTACAATCAACTGTGGCGTGCCACGAGCTGGCGTCGGCTGTGGCTCGAACGGGGACAACTGGACGAAGAACACACACATAGCGATGCGAAGCAAGCGCAGCCGGTAGCAGATGAACTGCGAAAGATCAAGGGCATTGGCCCAGTCTGGGCGGAGCGGTTGCATCAGATTGGTATTTACACAGTGACAGATTTGGCAAGGATCAACGCGGTTGACCTCAAAGCGCGATTCACCGCAATTGGCCAACGAGCACCCGCTACGCTCTACCAGTGGATCAGCCAGGCACAACAGCGCATGGTAGAGAGGCAACCATGAGTATACGCGCGTGGCAAGCTCATATCAGCGACTTTGCCCAGTTGCTCCAAACCGGACAGAACACGGTCGCGCCGGCGCGCCTCCCGATAATGGTTTGCTGGCCGGCCACTGAGTTGGGAGCAGCCCTGGCGCTCCTGGCGGACAAGAGCAGATTATCGGTGACCAAAGCAAAATACGAGCTGTCACCGACCATGAGCGCACTGTCTCCAGCACAACTAGAGACTCCGGCGGCACTTGACCGCTGGGTTGGACTTGTTGCGGAGCACCTTGGTCTGGAAGCCGAACCTATCCAGTCCACATACACCGAAGCGGCTACTTGCCTGGCTCACGCTGGTCCGGCGCTGTTGCAATTACCTGCGGTCGATGCCAGCAGTGAACCAGTCTTTGTCGCCCTGGTGCAAGGAGGAAGGCGATACCATCAGTTGATCACCAGAGAGGGTTCGCTGCAGTCGGTGCGTCATGACGTACTGCGTGATGCGCTGTGGGCGGATACAATCGGTAGCCAGGGAGCGAGCATCGGAAAACTGTTGCAAAACGCGAGCATTGCGGCTGAACGGCGACCACAGGTACAACAGGCGATTTTGCAGGAAATGCTGGGAACAAAGAGCCGTCACAATGGTTGGCTGTTGCGGATCACGCCGCGGGTGCCTCTTTGGCAGCAGGCGCAACAGGCCAGTCTCCTGAGTACAGCTGCACGCTTGATTACCGGTTACTTTGCACACCTGTTACTGACCATCGGCGCGTGGTGGATGATTGGGCAAAGCACGCTAGTTGGACATTTTGAGTGGGGTTGGCTGCTTGGCTGGGCTTTGCTACTCCTGACCACAATTCCCTTTCAGGCTTGGGTCAACATCACCCAAAGCGAACTGGCGATTGGTATTGGTGCCATCTTTAAGCAGCGCCTACTCTTTGGCGTCATGCAACTGGATCCCGAGGAGATCCGACATCAGGGCGCTGGGCAATTTTTGGGGCGCGTATTGGCCTCGGACACAGTGGAGCAGCTAGGGCTGGCCAGTGGTTTTGTCTCCATCCTTGCCCTCTTCCAACTGGCCGCGGCGGTCTTCATTCTAGCGCTGGGCATTGGCGGCTGGTTCCATGGCCTGTTACTCATGCTGTGGGTGGGCCTCACCATCGGGCTGAGCGCCTTCTACTTGCACCGCAGCCGACTCTGGGCGGAGAGCCATCGAGAGATGACCAACGATCTGGTGGAGCGCATGGTTG
>ERZ795053.3978-NODE-3978-length-16322-cov-22.900412_pt1 | contig 16322 bp, 14 predicted proteins | sample MGYA00375137_ERZ795053 | MGnify/ENA primary metagenome ERZ795053 (study PRJEB30182, sample SAMN05720284) | activated sludge metagenome | isolation source: Anaerobic digester | place: Hong Kong | collected 2014-12-17 ...
GGAGCCTGACCCCACTGCGGCTGCTCGGGCTGGGCGGGTGCCTGGCCCCATGGCTGCTCGGGAGTTTGACCCCACTGCGGCTGCTCGGGCTGTGCCGGAGCCTGACCCCACGGCTGCTCAGGCTGCGCCGGACCCTGACCCCACTGCGGCGCCTCAGGCTGCCCGGGAGCCTGACCCGCTGCCGCCCACGGATCGCCCGCGACCGACTGCTCGAATCCGGGCGTTGGCGCCTGCTCGGGCGCCGTGGGCGACTGGGACATCGGCGAGGCGAAACCCGGCATCTGCTGGGTGTTATGCGTCCACTGGCCGCCGTCCCACCAGCGAACCTGACTGGCATCGCGCGGGTCTTGATACCAGCCCGGTGAGGGGGTTCCGTTGCCCATGGTCGGCACCTTTCCTTGGTCTGTTCACCAGCGTAGTCGGCACGAATGGCCGAAGCGATGAGAGCGAACTTCGCGGCGCGGACGCACACCGCCGAGGGTGGCGCATCCTCCCCAGTGCTACGCGATGATTGAGGGTTGCTCGGATCCCGGCGAGCACTTGGCATTCAGCGTTGTACACGCTGCTCCGGGAGCGCGGCAGCCCAACGCCGGTCACGAACGACACCTGCGCAACCCCGGCGGTGCGCGACGTCAGGCAGCCTGCATGTCCTCCAGGCTCATGCCCTTGGTTTCTCGAATGAACTTCGCCACGAAGAAGAACGACAGCACGGCCATCACCGTGAACACGCCGTAGGCGAAACCCAGGCCGATCGAGGCCATGCCCGGGAACGAGACGCTGACCAGGAAGTTCGCGATCCACTGTGCCGCGGCTCCCACCGCCAATGCGGCTGCCCGGATCCGGTTGGGGAACATCTCCCCCAGCAGTACCCAGACCACCGGACCCCAGGAGACTCCGAAGAACACGACGTACAGGTTCGCTGCCACCACCGCGAGCGGACCGGCTGCACCTGTCAGATACGGCGTTCCAATCGCATCGGCGTCCACGCAACCCGCTTGACCAGCATCGACGAGCGCCTGTGTGCAGGTCGCGGCCGTCCCGAAGAGGTACGCCATTGCTCCCAACGAGACCGCCATCCCTGCAGATCCGATCAGGAGCAGCGGTTTGCGGCCCAATCGGTCGACCAGCGAGATTGCCACCAGAGTGACCACCACGTTGGTGGTGTTGGTGATCAACGTCAGCAGGAATGCCTGATCCTCCTCGAAACCGACAGAGGCCCAGATGCTGTTGGAGTAGTAGAAGATCACGTTGATGCCGACGAACTGCTGGAACACACTCAGCGCGATACCAACCCACACGATTGGGCGCAGACCCAGTGCCGCGCCCTTCAGATCACTGAACCGCGGCTTGTGGTCACCGGACAGGGAAGCCTCAATCTCGGCCACCTTGGCGTGCTGATCGCCGTCGAGGACCTGCGAGAGGACCTCGGCGGCCTCCTCGTTCTTCCCCACCGAGACCAGATATCGCGGAGACTCGGGGATGGTCAGCGCTAGCAGGCCGTAGACCAGGGCTGGGACGATCATCACCAGGAACATCCACTGCCACGCCTCAAGACCGAACAACCAGGTGTTGTTCGCATTGGTCTCGGGCTTGCCGGAACTGGCCGCCTGCAGGATCAGGTAGTTGGTCACGGCCGTGGTGAAGATGCCCAGCACGATGGCCAGTTGCTGCAACGATCCGAGGCGGCCGCGCAATTGTGCCGGGGCGATCTCGGCGATGTACATGGGCGCGATCACCGACGCGATACCGATCCCAGCACCTCCGATGAAGCGCCAGAACATGAGGTCGGCAACCCCCAACGGGAACGCTTGGCCGACCGCGGCGATCAGGAACAGGATGGCGGCCACGACCATGACCCGGCGACGTCCGAACTTGTTGGCCAAGGGGCCGGCGAACCAAGCACCCACCGCGGAGCCGAGCAGTGCGATGGCAACCACGAATCCGATCGCGTCGCCGATGTCGAACTTCGCCTTCAGCGCGTCGACGGTGCCGTTGACGACCGCGGAGTCGAAACCGAACAGGAAGCCACCGAGGGCAGCCACGGTCGCCATCCCGACGACCCGGCGCGTGTTGTACTTCTCCTCGACGACCGGTCCGCTGTCACCAGCACCTGGCAGTGGCCCGTGCGCCATGATGAACTCCCTTCGTCTGGCACGAAGGTAGTAGACCCTTCCTCGCTAATGCTTCCTGAACACCGGATGAGTCCCGCGGGGCCCCACGAAACCCACGGGTCCAGGTGTGAGCCGGATAGATCAACGCCCCAAACAGCAAGCGCCTGGGGAACTCCCGGACCCCACTACACAAGCGCACTTGCGGAACATCCGGGTCTGATTAGTCGCACATCGACCCATATACTGCCATGCATGCCGCATATGCGCATCTCTGAGGCTGCCAGTCTGTTGCGGGTCAGCGACGACACCGTTCGTCGTCTGATCGATTCCGGGACCCTCACAGCGAGCACCGACTCATCCGGGCGAAAACTCATCGATGCCGCCGGGCTGGCACGGTACGTCAAGTCACTTGCCGCCTCTGACCAGGACTCCGGTCGCAGTTCTGCGCGCAACCACCTGACCGGCATCGTCACCGGCTTGGTGGTCGACGAGGTGATGGCCCAAGTCGAGTTGCAGTGTGGTCCGTACCGCGTCGTCTCGCTGATGTCCTCGGAGGCGGTGCGTGATCTCGGCCTGGAGGTGGGCAGTACGGCCAGCGCGGTGATCAAGTCCACCAACGTCATCATCGAGACCCGGGAAACGACGTGAGGGCACCGGTCGTGGTCGCCGCTGCTCTGGTCCTGGGGTCGATGACGGGCTGCTCGAGCGGTGACCCGGACGCGCAGATCACCGTTCTGGCGGCCTCTTCACTGCGAGCCCCCTTCGCGCAGATTGCTGAGGAGTTTCAGCGCGACAACCCCGGCACAACCGTTCGGTTCAACTTCGCCGGGTCGTCGGACCTCGTAGCCCAGTTGCAGCAAGGCGCCCCCGGCGATGTGCTGGCGACCGCCGACGAACCCACCATGGCGATGGCCACCGCCGAGGGCCTCACCGCGTCGCCGACCGTGTTCGCCACGAACACCATGACCATCGTCGTGCCGATCGACAACCCGGCCGGGGTGACCGGGCTGCCCGACCTGACTGACCCGGAACTGAACGTCGTCGTGTGCGCCGAACAGGTGCCGTGCGGGGCTGCGACCACGCGCATCGAGGCCGCCAGCGGGCTCGAGATCCAAGCAGACAGCGAGGAAACCTCCGTCACCGACGTCCTCAACAAAGTCGCCACCGGCGAGGCCGACGCCGGCATCGTGTACGTCTCGGACGTGGCCACCCAGGCCGGATCGGTGACAGCGATCGACATCGCGGACGACGTGAACAGCACCAACGAGTACCCGATCACGGTGCTGGCCGCCAGTAACGATCAGCAGGCCGCCAGCGCCTTCGTCCAGACAGTCACCGGACCCCAAGGGCAGCGGATTCTGACGCAGGCGGGCTTCGGGCCGGCCCCGACCGCCTCCTCTGAAAACCGCTCATGACCCCCGGCCCCCCGCTGCCGCGCTGGGTCTATGCGCCCGCTCTGCTCGGAGCAGCGTTCATCCTCGCTCCGCTGGGCGCCATGATCACCCGCGTCGACTGGAACGACTTCTTGGCCCTGATCACCTCGGACTCGTCGATCGCGGCCCTGCTGCTGAGCCTGCGAACGTCCACGGTCGCCACCATCCTGTGCCTGCTGGCGGGCATCCCGTTGGCTCTGGTTCTGTCGCGCGGACGCGGGCGGGCCATGAATCTGGGGAGGTCCATGGTCCTGCTGCCGTTGGTCCTGCCGCCGGTGGTGGCTGGCATCGCGCTGCTCTACACGTTCGGGCGGCGGGGCCTGCTCGGCGCTTCCTTCGAAGCGTTCGGCATCCAGATCGCGTTCTCCACCACCGCGGTGGTTCTCGCCCAGACCTTCGTGGCCATGCCTTTCCTGGTCATCAGTCTGGAGGGCGCGCTGCGGACGGTCGGGACGCGCTACGAGAACGTCGCCGCGACTTTGGGGGCCGGGCCGACCACAGTCCTGAGACGGGTCACCCTGCCCAGCGTCGCACCGGCCCTCGCGTCGGGGGCCGTACTGGCCTTCGCCCGGGCACTTGGGGAATTCGGGGCCACGATCACCTTCGCGGGCAGCCTGCAAGGGGTCACCCGGACACTGCCGCTGGAGATCTACCTGCAAAGAGAGACCGATCCTGACGCAGCCGTGGCCCTGTCGCTTTTGCTGGTGGTCGTGGCGGTGGCTGTCATCGGACTTGCCCGACGGCATCCGGGGACGCTATGAGCCTGTCGGCGCACATCATCGTGCCCGAACGGGGCGTGGAGGTGGACCTCGAGTTGGCCGACCAGCAGACGCTGGCGCTCATCGGCCCCAACGGCTCGGGCAAGTCCACGGTGCTCCAGGTGATCGCCGGGCTTCTGCGACCTGACGCGGGTCGTGTCACCCTCGACGGCCGGACCCTGTTCGATGCCCAGGAAAGCGAGTACCTGCCGGCCCACCGTCGCGGTGTCGCGATGCTGGCTCAAGAGGCGCTGCTGTTCCCCCGGATGTCTGCCCTCGAGAACGTCGCGTTCGCCGAACGTGCCCGCGGTGTGCGGCGCGCAACCGCGCGCGACCGGGCGATGGGCTGGCTGCGCGATCTAGAAGCCGCCGATCTGGCAACCTCCCGACCCCACCAACTGTCGGGCGGACAGGCCCAGCGTGTGGCTGTGGCCAGGGCGCTGGCCGCTGAACCGGCGCTGCTCCTGCTCGATGAACCAATGGCCGCCCTCGACGCCCCGGTCGCCGCCGCCATCCGGCAAACGCTCAAGCACGTGCTGGCCGAGCGCAGTGCGATCCTGGTCACTCACGACATCCTTGATGCTGCACTGCTCGCCGACTGCATCGCAGTGATGGATCGTGGCCGGATCGTGGAGATCGGGCCGACCGAGCAGATCCTGCACCGGCCTCGGACGCTGTTCGCCGCGCAACTGTGTGGGCTCAACCTCATCGACGGTCTCGCGTTGCGCCAGGACGCGATCACCACCGCAGAAGGACACACGGTCGTCGGTGTCGCCCAGGCCCCTTTGACGCCTGGAAACCCGACCGTGGCCACGTTCGCCCCCGCCACCGTGTCGGTGCACCGCCGCGCGCCAGAAGGCAGCGTGCGCAACGTCGTTTCAGGCAGGATCGAGGCAATCGCGCCGCAGGCACACCTCGTGCGGATCCATGTCGGCCCGCTTGCCGCCGACGTCACCCCCGGAGCTTTGCGCGCCCTGCAACTCGACGTGGGTGATCCGGTGTTCGTGGCCTTCAAAGCCGCCGAGGTGGCGCTGTATCCGACGTAGTTCCGCGGCAAGGTTGATCACACGAGGACCCCCGCGCTTGTGGACCGATCACCGGTCGTGCATAGTGTCCCCATGCCGAACGCCACTTCCCGCGTCATGCGGATGTGTGCGTGTTCGTGTTGTTGTGCCTAGCCGCCAACCTGTCGCACCCCTGTAGACGACCGGCGCCTGGGCACCCATGGCGCCGGATCCTCCATCGCGCCACGGCCCTTCGCTCCGGTCTCCCATCCGAGGAGAACCGATGCCAGACCCAAGACCCACCCGCACCAAGGCCACCGGCCAGTGGGCGCTCGGCCAGCGGGAACCGCTGAACGCCAACGAGAAATTCAAGGCCGAGGACAACGGCCTCAACGTGCGAGAGCGCGTCGAGCAGATCTACGCCCGCGAAGGGTTCGGGTCCATCGCCCCAGAGGACCTGCGGGGCCGTCTGCGCTGGTGGGGCCTGTACACCCAGCGCAAGCCCGGCATCGACGGCGGCCGCACTGCGAGCCTGCCTCCCGAAGAACTCGACGACGAGTACTTCATGCTGCGCATCCGCACCGATGGCGGAATGCTGAGCGTCGAACAACTGCGCACGATTGCGCAGATCTCGCAGCGCTTCGGTCGGGACACCGCGGACATCACCGATCGCCAGAACATCCAATTGCACTGGATCCGCATCGAGGACATGCCGCAGATCTGGCAGATGCTCGAAGCCGTCGGACTGTCGACGACCGAGGCGTGTGGGGACACCCCGCGCGTGGTGCTCGGCTCGCCGGTCGCTGGGATCGCGGCCGATGAAATCATCGATGGCACTCCGGCGATCGAGGAGATCGTGCGCCGCTACGTCGGGGATCCGGAGTACGCCAACCTTCCTCGAAAGTTCAAAACGGCGATCTCCGGTTCCCCACGTCAGGACGTGGCCCACGAGATCAACTGCGTGTCCTTCGTCGGAGTCGAGCATCCTGAGCTCGGTCCGGGCTTCGACCTGTGGGTGGGCGGGGGCCTGTCGACCAATCCCATGGTGGCCCAGCGCCTCGGCGCCTGGGTTGCACGCGATGACGTGCCGGACGTCTGGGAGGCGGTCATCAAGGTCTACCGGGACTATGGTTACCGCCGCCTCCGCAACCGTGCCCGGCTCAAGTTCCTGGTCGCGGATTGGGGAGCCGAGAAGTTCCGCGAGGTGCTGGAACGCGAATACCTCGGCCGGGCACTGGCCGACGGTCCGGCGCCGGCGGCACCGACCGACCGGCGAGACCATGTGGGGATCTGGCCGCAGACCGACGGTCGGTTCTACGTGGGCGCCGCACCGACCGTCGGACGGGTGTCGGGGACCACGCTGACGGCGATCGCCGACCTCATGGATCAGGCCGGCTCGCAGCGGCTGCGGCTCACCGCACAGCAGAAGCTGGTCATCCTGGATGTCGCGCAGCCCGACGACCTGGCGACCGGTCTGGAGACGTTGGGCCTGCAAGTGCGGCCCACCGAGTTCCGACGCGGCGCCATGGCCTGCACCGGCATCGAGTTCTGTAAACTGGCCATCGTCGAGACCAAGGCCCGCACCGCCGACCTGGTCGACCGGCTGGAAGGGCACTTCGGCGAAAAACTCGACGGCACCGACCTGAGCATCCACGTCAACGGATGCCCGAACTCCTGCGCGCGGTTCCAGATCGCCGACATCGGCTTCAAGGGTTCTCTGGTGCCCGACGCCGATGGCGAGATGGTGGAGGGTTTCCAGGTCCACCTCGGCGGCCGGTTGGGCCCACAGGCCGGTTTCGGGCGCAAGTTGCGGGCGTTGAAGGTCACCGCTGATGATGTCCCCGATTACGTCCAGCGCGTGCTGACCAACTACACCGAGCAACGCGAGGACTCCGAACCCTTCGCCGACTGGGTGCAGCGCACTGACGAGGAGTCGCTGCGATGAACGTCGTGCACTTCTGCCCCTATTGCGGCGAAGAGGACCTGTGGCCGGAGCCGGGTCACGGTGCATGGCGATGTCGGGCGTGCACCCGAACCTTCGCCGTCCGCATCGTCAAACCCGAGGAGAAGAAGTGAGCATCGACACCCTTGCACCGGTGGCGCGCAGCGCCGATCCCGGTGAGCTGGCGGCACAAGGCGCCGCCACCATCGGACACCTGCACAGAGCCGGAGTGGACCATGTACATGTGGCCACCGCCGCCATCCGCTGGGCTGCACGGAACTTCCGTTCCCTGGTACTGATGTCCAGCATGGGCGACGAGGTACTGGTCCACCTGGCAGCCCGGGCCGCCCCCGGCATCGAGGTCGCTTTCATCGACACCGGATACCACTTTCCCGAGACGTTGGGCACGGCCGCCGCGTACGCCGCCACGCAGCCGCTGTCGCTACTGACCGTCAGCCCACTGCAGTCGGTCGCCGAGCAGGACGCGGACTACGGATCCCGACTGCACGACCGCGACCCCGATCGCTGCTGCGCACTGCGCAAGGTGGAGCCGCTGGAACGCACGCTGGCCGGTAAGGACGCCTGGATCACCGGCATGCGCCGCGTTGATGCGCCGACCCGCTCGGATATCGACGTGGTGACCCTGGACACCAAACGGTCGATGGTGAAGATCAACCCGATGGCGACATGGACCGAGGCGCAGACCGAGGCCTACGCCCGCGATCACGACGTCCTGCTGAACCCGCTTCGGAAGTCGGGATACACATCCATCGGCTGCGCGCCGTGCACGCGCCCGACCGCGCCCGGTGATGACCCACGAGCTGGTCGGTGGGCCGGCAAGGGCAAGACCGAGTGCGGTCTGCACGTCTGAGGTAGGCGGCGAGGGCCGATCGGACCTGCTGGAACCGCCCGAAAAGCCCATCGCCCAACCGGCGCAATCGGACTTGACGAGACGAAATCGCAGATCGGCGCTAACCTGCGCTGCGGAACGAAGGAGAACTGATGAGTCGAGCGTCCCGTGACACGATCTCGCTGCCGCCACCGCCGGCCGACTATGGCGTAGTGCTGCTCTCGCACGGCAGCGCCGACCCTCGGGCACGACTTGCCTGCGACCTGCTGGCCCGGCGGGTGGGCCACCGACTCGGGGCGTTCGTCGCGCAGGCGACCCTGGACCTGGACCGGCCGCGCTTGGACGGGGCCATCGCCTACTTGGAGTCAAAGGGGATCCGGGACCTGGTCGTGGTACCCATGCTCCTGACGACGGCGTACCACGCCACCTCGGACGTCCCGATGTTCGCGGCGGCGACCCAGGCGTCCCACCCGCACACGCACATCATGATGGCCAACCCCATGGGCGCCGACCCGCACCTGCTCGACGGCCTGGACGCGGTGCTGAAGGCCGCGGGCCATCGCCCGGACCCGCAGACGGCAGTCGTGCTGGCATCGGCCGGGTCGAGTTACGCCGCAGCCCGCAGCCGGCATGCCGCTCTGGCACTGCAGTGGCGCACGCACGGGTGGGGCGCATCAGCTGTCGCCTTCGCGTCGGGAACCGGCCCGAAGGTCGAGGAGGCCGTCGCCGATCTGCGCTCCAGCGGCTACGAGAAGATCTGCGTCGCCCCGTTCCTGATCGCCCCGGGCGTCATGTCGCAGCGCATCGCTGCCGCCGCCCGCAATTCCGGCGCGGTGGCTGTGACCGGCACGCTGCACAGCACTGATGCGGCCATGGAGGTAGTTCTGCGGCGGGTGCGTTCGGCGGTGGAGCAACGGGATCTGCCACTGGCCTCGGGCTGACGACTTTCGGCGTGGCGCTCACGTGGACTGCGGCTTGGTTTGGCTGATCCTCATGTAACGATGCGGTCATGGACTTCACGTTTCCCGAAGAGATCACGGCCTTGCGCGCAAGTTTCTCCGACTTCGTCAAGCGGCAGATCATGCCCCTCGAGGAGGAACTCGCCGGCGAGTTCGAAAGCCTCTCGCCGGATCGACAGCGGATTGTCGAGGCGATGGACCGCGTCCGGGCGTTGTCCGTCGAAGCCGGTTTCTTCGCCGCACACATGCCCGAATCGGTCGGCGGCCAGGGGCTCAGCACGCTGGGGATGACCGCGCTGGTCGAGGACGCCGCACGCAGCGGCTCGCGCCTGGCGATGACCGCGATCTCACCGCCGAACCCGGCCGGACCCAGTTCCCTGCTGCTGAAGCTCCCCGACCACCTGATCAAGGAATGGGTCACACCAGTGGTCACCGGCACGAAGACCGTGTGCTTCGCGCTGACCGAGCCGGAGGCCGGGTCGGACGCCCAAGCCATCCGCACCAAGGCCACCAAAGACGGCGACGGTTGGCGGATCAACGGGCACAAGCACTACATCACCAACGCCTCACACGCCGACTTCGCGGTCGTGTTCGCGGTGACCGATGCGCAGAAGCGGGCCGCCGGTGGCATCACGGCGTTCCTGGTGCCCGCCGATCAGTTCCGTCGGGGCCCGACGCAGTGGAACATCTCCGACACCCACCCCGGCGAGTTGTTCTTCGAGGACGCCTGGGTGCCTGACGACCACGTCGTGGGTGAAGTGGGCCTCGGGTTCTTCGCCGCGATGGAGTTCCTGAACGCCGGGCGCGCATTCATCGGCGCGCAGGCTCTCGGGCTGGCGCAGTTCAGCCTCGATGCCGCGACCGCCCACGTGCAAGCACGCACCGCCTTCGGCAAGCCGCTGGCCGCGTTCCAGGGGGCGAGCTTCCCGCTGGCCGAGAGCAAAGTCGAGATCGAGGCGATGCGCTGGCTTGTCTATCACCTCGCGTGGGCCGTGGACGAAGGTCAAAACCCCATGCTCGACGCCTCGATCGTGAAGTACTACTCGACCGAACGGGCGTATGCCGTGGCCGACCGATGCCTGCAGGTATTCGGAGGCATGGGCCTGATGAAGTCCGGGCCGATCGAGCGCGTGCTGCGCCATTTGCGGATGCTGCGGGTCGTGGAGGGCGCCTCCGAGATCCAACTGCTGGTCATCTCCCGGGCGTTGACCGTCAAGTAGATCCGGCGCGAACCGTCAAGGTCGATTCACCATCTTGCCGGGAAGCCGTCGGACACGTTGCGGTAACGGTCCGGTACCCACCATGACCGACCGATGCGTGTCCGCCGTTCGGTCACTAGGCTGGAGGGCGCATGCGAATCGACCCCAGGGGCACACGTGACCACTGATGCAGGGAACTCCTTCGGAGCCAATGAATGGCTCGTTGACGAGTTGTACGAGCAGTATCTACAGGATCGGCATTCAGTCGACCCGGCTTGGTGGGATTTCTTCGCGGACTACGTGCCGTCGGACCCTGCCCGCGCCGCGGCGCTGAAGACCAGGATCGATCAGGCGAAGGCCGCCCGGACCCCGGCGAAGGCCGCGCCCGAGTCCAGACCGGCGGCACCCCAGGTGACCTCCGAGGAAGCCACCGTGCTGCGCGGACCGGCCGCCCGGGTGGTCACGAACATGGAGGCCAGCCTCGGCGTGCCGACCGCGACCAGCGTGCGCGCGGTGCCGGCGAAACTGCTGATCGACAACCGAGTGGTGATCAACAACCACCTCGGACGCAAACGGCAGGGGAAGATCAGCTTCACCCACCTGATCGGCTACGCGATGGTCCAGGCCATGAAGGCGATCCCCAGCATGAACGCCTCTTACGCCGAGATCGACGGCAAGCCGGCGGTCGTGCAGCATGAGTCGGTCGGCCTGGGCATAGCGATCGACATGAGCAAGCCGGACGGCACCCGTCAGTTGCTGGTTCCGAGCATCAAAGAAGCGCAGGACATGGACTTCGCTGCGTTCCGACATGCCTACGAGGACCTCATCCACCGGGCCCGCAACAACAAGCTCGGGGTCGATGATTTCGCCGGGACGACTGCCAGCCTGACCAACCCCGGGACCATCGGTACGGTTCACTCCGTGCCGCGGCTGATGCCCGGCCAGGGCGTCATCCTGGGCGTCGGGGCCATGGAGTATCCGGCGGAGTTCCAGGGCGCGGCCCTGGACACCATCGTCCGGCAGGGCATCAGCAAGACTCTGACTCTCACCTCGACCTACGACCACCGGATCATCCAGGGCGCCCAGAGCGGGGAGTTCCTGCGCCGCATCCACCAGTACCTGCTGGGCGAGGATGATTTCTACGTCAACGTGTTCCGCTCGTTGCGCGTTCCGTACGAGCCGATCCGCTGGGCCCAGGACATCGCGCTGGCCCATGACGACGAGATCTCCAAGACCGCCCGCGTCCAGGAGCTGATCCACGCCTACCGGGTGCGCGGACACCTGATGGCCGACATCGACCCCTTGGAGTACAAGCAGCGTTCACACCCCGACCTGGACATCTCCAGGCACGGGCTGACCCTGTGGGATCTCGACCGCGAATACGCCACCGGCGGGTTCGGCGGACAGCCGTTCATGAAGCTGCGCACGATCCTGGGCATTCTGCGCGACTCCTACTGCCGGACCATCGGCGTGGAGTACATGCACATCCAGGACCCGGAACAACGCGCATGGATCCAGAGCAAGGTGGAGCGCCCCTACACCTCGCCCACGAGCGAACAGCAGATGCAGATCCTGCGCCGACTCAACGCCGCGGAGGCCTTCGAGACGTTCCTGCAGACCAAGTACGTGGGCCAGAAGCGCTTCTCCTTGGAGGGCGCCGAGTCCACGGTGGCCGTGCTCGACGAGATTCTCGAAGCCGCCGCCCAGGAAACCCTGGAGGAGGTCGCGATCGGGATGCCCCACCGTGGCCGCCTCAACGTGCTGGCCAACATCGCCGGCAAGCGGTACGCGCAGATCTTCCGGGAGTTCGAGGGGGGCACCGTCGACTCCGTCATGGGATCCGGCGACGTCAAGTACCACCTCGGCAGTACCGGGGAGTACGAGGCGGAAAGCGGCGAAGTGATCACGGTCTCGCTGGCCGCCAACCCGAGTCATCTCGAGGCGGTGAATCCGGTTCTGGAAGGGATCGTCCGGGCAAAGCAGGACTCGCTGGACCGCGGTGAGGAGTTCCCGGTACTGCCGGTCCTGATGCACGGCGACGCCGCGTTCGCCGGCCAAGGCGTGGTCGCCGAGACGTTGAACCTTTCGCAGTTGCGCGGCTACCGCACCGGCGGCACGCTGCACATCATCGTGAACAACCAGGTCGGCTTCACCACTCCTCCGGAGAGCAGTCGCAGTTCGGTGTACGCCACCGACGTGGCACGCACGGTGCAGGCCCCGATCTTCCATGTCAACGGTGACGACCCGGAGGCGTGTGTGCGGGTGGCGCGGATGGCCTTCGACTTCCGCGAGGCGTTCAACAAGGACGTGGTCATCGACCTGGTCTGCTACCGGCGCCGCGGGCACAACGAGGCCGACGACCCGTCGCTGACCAACCCGAACATGTACAAGCTGATCGACCAGAAGCGTTCGGTGCGAAAGCTCTACACCTCGTCGCTGATCGAGCGCGGCGACTTGTCCCAAGAGGATGCCGAGAAGGCGCTGCAGGACTACCAGTCGCAATTGGAACGGGTCTTCTCGGAGACGCGCGAAGCGATGGCACACCCCGAGGAGACGAAGGTCCTCACGGTCGTGGAGTACCCGGCGCACGTGGAGACCGCGATCAGCGAGGAGACCCTCAAACGCATCGTCGACTCCCAGGTCGCCCTCCCCGACCGGCTCACCGTGCACACCCGGCTGCAGCCGCAGTTGCAGCGCCGCGCGCAGATGGTCCAGGACGGCACCATCGACTGGGCCATGGGCGAGACTCTGGCCTTCGGCTCGCTGCTGCTGGAAGGCCGCAACGTGCGCCTCACCGGCCAGGACAGCGCGCGCGGAACGTTCGGCCAGCGGCACGCGGTGATCGTGGACCGGGAGACCGAGGAGCGGTACGTGCCGCTGCACAACCTGTCGGCCGACCAGGGCCGGTTCTACGTCTTCGACTCGATGCTCAGCGAGTTTGCGGCCCTCGGGTTCGAGTACGGCTACTCCGTGCAGGCCCCGGAAACCCTGGTGCTGTGGGAGGCCCAGTTCGGGGACTTCGCCAACGGCGCGCAGACCATCACCGACGAATTCATCTCCAGCGGTGAGCAGAAATGGGGGCAGTTATCGGGCATCGTGATGTTGTTGCCGCACGGTTACGAGGGGCAGGGTCCCGATCACTCCTCCGCACGGGTCGAGCGCTACCTGCAGTTGTCCGCTCAGAACAACATGACCGTGGCCATGCCCAGCACGTCGGCCAGCTACTTCCATTTGTTGCGCTGGCACGCCAAGGCGCCGCATCACAAGCCACTGATCGTCTTCACCCCCAAGTCGATGCTGAGGCTCAAGGCCGCAACGTCCAAGGCCAGCGACTTCACCAACGGCTACTTCCAGCCGGTTATCACCGACAACACTGTTGACCCGGCCGGTGTACGACGCGTGCTGCTGTGTGCGGGCAAGATCACCTGGGACCTGTTCTCCGGGCGGCAGAAGGCCGGCTCCGAGGACGTCGCGATCGTGCGACTGGAACGGCTCTACCCGCTTCCGGGTGAGGAGATCCGGGCAGCCTTGCAGCAGTTCCCGGAGGACGCCGAGTTGATCTGGGTCCAGGAGGAGCCGATGAACCAGGGTGCCTACCAGTACATCTCGATCAACCTGCCGGAGTTCCTCGACGGACGCACGATCGGACGGGTTTCGCGTACCGCATCAGCCTCGCCGGCGACCGGCTCCCACAAAGCCCATGAGGCGGAGCAGGCGCAGGTGGTCGCGAAGGCCATCGGTGCCTGATGTACGACAGCGACCGCGGGATCGAGGAGCTGCTGCGCCGCCGCGAGGGTGAGCAGTTCACGGTGGACTGGCTGGCCGATCAACTACGCGTCTACGTCGATCTTCACCCCCACGACGAGAATGTGGTTGAGCGGTTGGCCACCTGGCTGGCACGAGACGACGACGAATGAGCGTGGTGGGCGGACCGCGCCCCCTCGACGATGGCGCAGTCAATGACTCCAGTGACAGCGCACTGGCACTGGCTGCCACTGCGCCGTTCGAGGACTTCCAGCAAGCCTCCGACGCGGTGCTCGCGTTGTTGCAGAGCAGATTCCCGATGGGACTGTGGATGGTCACGCGCACCGTCGAAGACGACTGGGTGGTGCTACAGGCCTCGGACCGTTCGTACGGGGTGACCGGCGGCGACCATTTCCGCTGGAGCGACTCCTTCTGCTACCGGATGGTGCGCGGCGAGGGCCCCAACGTGGCAGCGGACTCATCATCTGTGCCTGCCTACGCGCAGGCCCCGATCGGCCGGGACATCCCCATCGCCGCGTACATCGGCTACCCACTGCTGGCCGATGGGCAACTGTTCGGCACACTGTGCGCGATCGATCCGCAGGTTCGGCCCGACCGATCAGACGACGAACCTCTGATCCGGCTGCTTGCACGCCTGTTGTCGACAGTGCTGGAATCACAGCTGCACGCCACTCAACTCTCGGAGATGGCTGCGGAACTCATGGACAGCGCACATCGCGACCCACTGACCCGCCTGCTCAACCGGCGCGGGTGGGAACGCCTTGTTACGCAGGCCCAGGAGAACTTGACGATGCTCGGCATCAGGCAGTGTGTCGTGATCGTCGACCTCGACGGTCTCAAGAACCTCAACGACACCGCCGGGCACGCCGCGGGGGACGACGTGCTGCAACGCACAGCAGCGGCCCTGGGTGGATCCACCCGCGGGGCCGACGTCGTTGCCCGGATCGGCGGGGACGAGTTCGCAATCCTGCTCGAGGAACCGGACGCTTTGGAACCGGCTCAGTTCGTGCAACGACTGGAGGCGGCACTGGTGGATGCCGATGTCGCAGCCTCGGTCGGCTGGTCTGTCAGCGGAACAGGCGTCAGTGTTGCCGAGGCTGTGGCACAGGCAGACGCGCGGATGTACGAGCAAAAGCGCCTGCGTCGCGGTCTGTGATGGTTGCCCCTCCTGAAGGTGCCCGGCAGGCGTTGGAGTTGGGTACGGGCGTTGGACATCGGCACATGCGTGAGAGAAGGAACGGGCGTGCAACTCCAACGCCGGTACCGATCTCCAACGCGTGTACATAAGTCCAACGCCTGCGGCGGTGGACGCCGCTACTCGACGGTCAGCACAAGTTTGCCGCGCACCTCACCGGCGGCAAGTCGCTCGAACGCCGAGCGGGCATCCGCCAAGGGGTACTCGGCGTCGATCGGCGGGCGCAGACCGGTCGCCTCACACATGTCGATCAATCGCCGGAGTTCGGCCGCGGTGCCCATCGTCGAACCGATCACGCTCAACTGACGGAAAAAGACGTGGTTCAGGTCCGCGGGCGGCTGACCCCCGGTGGTGGCTCCGCTGACCACCAGTCGCCCGCCCGGCCGCAGGCTGCGGATCGAGTGCGACCACGTGGCCTTGCCCACCGTCTCGATCACCAGGTCGACCCGGTGGGGCAACCTCTGACCGGAGTCGAACACCGCGTGCGCGCCCATCTCGAGCGCGAAGTCGGACTTGTCGCGCGTGGTCGCCCAAACCCGGGCGCCCGCGTGCCGCGCCAGCATGATCGCCGCGCTAGCCACGCCGCCTCCTGCGCCCTGCACCAGCACCGTTTCCCCGGGCTGCAACGCACCCCGGGTGAACAGCATGCGGTAGGCCGTCAACCACGCCGTCGGAAGGCAGGCGGCTTGGGCGAAGGACAGCGCCCGTGGCTTCGGAATGAGGTTCACCGCCGGGACGGCGACCCATTGCGCGAAGGTGCCTTGGTGTCGCTCGGACAGCAGACTGCGTCCGGGATCGAACGTCTCATCCCCGCCGCCGGCCTGCGCCGATCCGATCACCGAGTGCACGATGACCTCCCTGCCCTCGGCATCGATTCCCGCGGCGTCGCAGCCCAGGATCATCGGCAGCGCCGAGGCGGACAGGCCGACGCCTCGCAGGCTCCACAAGTCGTGATGGTTCAGCGAGGCCGCCTTGACCTTCACCTCGACCCAACCCTCGGGAACCTGTGGCGCGGGGCGCTCCCCGACCTGTAGTGCCGACACCGGATCGTCGGAGTCGAAGTCCGACACATAAGCCGCGAGCATGGCTTCACGCTAGAACACCGC
>ERZ795053.3980-NODE-3980-length-16311-cov-5.744156_pt1 | contig 16311 bp, 15 predicted proteins | sample MGYA00375137_ERZ795053 | MGnify/ENA primary metagenome ERZ795053 (study PRJEB30182, sample SAMN05720284) | activated sludge metagenome | isolation source: Anaerobic digester | place: Hong Kong | collected 2014-12-17 ...
CCCCCTATTTTTCATTTTTTACACGATACCTTATGGAATCTTTTTATGAATAAAATTCTATGGGCCAATACCTAATTTAAATCTCTTTATCTCTGATCCCTCTCTTTAGGCTCCAAAGGAGATCTCAAGGGGGGATCAAGAGGTGTGCGAGACGAAGGAGGACAGATCAACCGACGGAGACGGAAGGGTCGCCTCAGACTGGCGGGCGATCCTCGCCTTGGAGGAGGAGATCAGAAGAAGGGCCGACGGGATCGGAGAGCTTCTCCTGATCGAGGTCGTTCGGGCCGGGCCCTCGGGAATGGAGTGCGACAGGTTCGAACGCGAGGACCCCCTGCCGTTCAGAACCGATCCGCGAGACGGCTCCATCGAGGGCGTATCGTGGCACCTTACCCTCGCCTACGGCGGGCCTTTTGGCGACGCCCTGGGGTCCAGGGCCCGCTGGTCGGATTCGGACGAAGTCGCGGCCGAATGCGTCATCGACGCTCCCGGCCTCGCCGAGCAGCCCGCCCAGGAGCTGCAGCGGCAGCGAGATCGCCTGACCGGCGATGCCCGTGAGGATCGCCGAGAGCACGAGCACCCCGAGGACCCGCCAGAACGACCCCTCGACCAGCCGCTGGGACCGTCGCATCGACGCCCCCACGCCACCGCCCTCGACGAGCAGCGCCGGGACGGCGAGCGACCACATCACGTAGAGGATCACGCCCGGGATGATGCAGGCGATGAGCCCGACCACCATCCCGAGGGTGGTGAGGAGCGTGAGGCCGATGAGCGCCGGCAGCCGCCGCATGCCGAACGAGAGGGTCTCGCGCCAGGTGACCTCGTCGCCGAGGTACACCGACGACACGGCGCGGATGCAGGCCGCGGTGGCGAGGGTCGTCGCGAGGAAGTAGAGAATCCCGGCGAGGGCGGCGGCACCGAGGAACGGAGCGATCGAGCCCTCGAAGGTGGTGAACCCGGTGGCCGGGTCGGTCGTGGTCTCCGGGATGGCCGACCACAGCAGCAGCCCGGCGACGACCATCGCGGGCAGCACCGTGATCGACACGGCGATCGCCATGGTGGCGAACCGCTGCCGATAGATCTTGAACGCCGCGTCGAGCAGCTCGCCCACGCCGAGGGGCCGCAAGCCTTCCACCGCTCGGACCCTACCCGCCGACGCCGTCGTCGGCGCTCACCCCGTCGACGGGGGCCGGTCGACCACGGCGGACCAGCGGCGCGCAGATCGCTGCGCCCACCACATCGACCACCACGAAGACGATCCGAGCCGTGACCGCGGTGGCGATGGCGATGTCCTTCGGCGTCCCCGACGCGGCGTAGAGCACCGTCTCGCGGATCCCGGCCCCCGACGGGACCGGCACGGCGAGGAAGCCGACCACCCACGAGAGGATGGTGGCGAACATCATCCGGGCGAAGCCCACGTCGGGCGTGAGGGCCCGGGCCACCGAGTACGTGGCCAGGCCGATGAAGATCCAGGTGGGCACGTAGCGGGCCACCAGGCCGAGCGATGCGTTCCAGCGCGGGATGGGCACGTCGAGCTGGCGCTTGGTGACCCGTGCGACCACGCCGACCAGCCGCTCGAGCACGTCGTGGTGCAGCACCGCCACCCCGACCGGCAGGGCCAGCAGGAACAGCATCCAGGGGCTGAACCCGCCACCGGAGGACAGCGCGAACGGGAGGAAGGCGGCTGCGGTGAACATGGCGGCGAGGTACAGCATGCCGAGCGAGAGGGCGACGCTCGTGAAGGCCCGGCCCTTGGCCACCCCGCCGCGGCGGGCGAGCTCGCCCCGGCCCAGCACCGGCCACACCCCACCGGGCACGTACTTGCCCAGCTCGCCCACGAAGTACCACGGCACCACCCGGCGCAGCGGCACCTCGGCCCCGAGCGTGCGCAGCACGTAGCGCCAGCCCCAGCCGATGCTGGTCATCCCCAAGATCGCGAACGCGCCGGCGGCCACGAGCCAGCCGGTCTCGGCGTCGGCGAGCTCGTCGGAGACGCGGGGCCAGTCGGTGACGAGCCGCCGCCCGACGAAGCCCACGGCGAGCAGGCCGAGGACCAGCCCGGCCGCCGTGACGAGCTTGGTGGCCTTGGAGCGCGGCGCGCCCGGCGCCCCGCCGTCGCCCCCGTCGCCGTGCTCGAGCGCGGTCTCGACGAGGACCTCGACGACCTCCTCGGCCAGCGGGTGCTCGTGGTGGTGGGGCTCGGTCACGGTGCGCCCTCCGGCGGGGTCACGCCCAGCCGGTCGACGGCGGCCTGGCGCAGCTCGTCGTCGCTGAGCCCGGTGCGGCGACGGAAGTCGCGCAGGTCGAGGAAGAGGAACCGCCCGTCGGGCGACACGAGCGGCTCGACGCCGACGGCCGCCACGATGTCGTCGATCTCGCCGCCGTCGCCGAGCCCGCCGTCGGTGTAGCCGTAGGTGTCGATCCACAGGCCCTCGAACCCGAGGCCGAGCAGGGCGGGGAGGGCGCCGATCGGGCCGACCTGGTCGCGGAGCGTCACCTGCCACTCGGCGTCGGGTCGGCCCTTGATCGATCCGTAGCTCCAGCGCAGCGTCCCGTCGTCGGCGAGGAAGCCGCGGAGGTGGTCGTAGTCGACCATGCGGCCGACCGGCTCGGACTCGGGGAACTCGACCACCGGCAGCTGGAAGATGGCGGCGCCGTCGGGCATCTGCTCTTCGATCTGGGCCACGAAGGCCCGATCGCTCGCATGCTGCGCCTCGATCTCGTCGTAGGGCCGGCGCTGGGGAGGGATCCCGTCCCACAGCCCGAACGCGAGCACGGCCACGGCGAGGGCGGCGAGCACGGGGCGAGGGCTCGCCCGGCGAGCCCGGATCCGGGCCTCGAGGCGCTCGGCCCAGCCGAGGACCACCACCATGGCGAAGAAGGCGATGATCAGCACGATCCGGTTCCACACCCGGATCTGGGCGAAGCCCACCATGGCGAGCAGCACCGAGAAGCCGGCGATGGTGCCGAACAGCAGCGAGAGCAGGGTGAACGTGGTGGCCTGCTCGCGCAGCGCCGAACGGTCCCACGACGGGCGCACGTCGGGCCGCTCGCGGCGCCAGCGCCCGGCGAACGCCCCCCACAGGGCGCCGAGGAACCCGGCGGTGCCGAGGATGCCCAGCGCCTGGCCCCCCTCGCTGCGCACGAAGCTGTCCTCCTGCGCCTTGGCGCCGATGTCGGACAGCAGGCCGTTGCGGTGGCCGCCCTGGGGCGTCACCAGCCGGGTGAGCTTCAGGCCGTAGAGCTCGGACTCGGTGACGAGCCGGCGGGCCGCAGCTTCGTTCGTGCCGTACGCCCGGTAGTAGTTGAGGGTCGGGGCGCTCAGCACGGCGAACGTGGCGCCCATCACGGCGATCAGGGCGCCGGCCACGAGGAGGCGCTGCGGCTCACGCCAGCGGATGGCGCCGACGAGCGCGCCCGACGCGAGGAGGGTCATGGCGAACCCGGTGGTCATGGTCTCGGTCCCGGCGATGACGACCGCCACCGCGACGGCGCCGGCGACGCGAGGCCAGCGCAGGTTGCCGCGGAACGGCAGGCGCCCGCCGCGACCGGGCTCGACGAGGAACCGCTCGCGCCACTGGGTGGCCCACACGAGCAGGAGCGCGGCGAGGGGGGCCGACGCGTAGGTGCTGCGCCACAGGTGCATCTCGCCGTGGGTGAAGTGGTACGGCAAGAAGGTGTAGATCAGCGCCGCGACGGCGGCCGGGACGAACGAGAACCGCAGGTGGCGCAGCACCAGGAAGGTCACGGCGGCCAGCACGCCGAAGCCGAGCAGGAAGTAGAGGTTGATGGCGAGGCCCCAGTCGCCCGTCGCCATCGCCACCACCTTGATGGCACCGAGCTGGAAGCTCTCGCCCCCGTGCGGGAAGTCGTAGAACTGCTGGCCGAAGGGGGCCCCGAGGCGCGGCTGGTGGAGGTACCAGCCGTTCTCGTCGATGTTCTTCACCATCATCGAGATGAGGGTGGCATCGGAGCGGGTGTCGAACGGGAGCCGCATCGGCATGTCCCACACCCGAAGGAGCACCGCACCCCACGCCCAGGCGGCGGTGGCCACGGCGAGCGCCTCCAGCGGCAGGCGGCGCCGACGAGCAGGCGGCGGGGCGTCGACGTCGGGGCTCATGCCGCGTCCGACCCTACCGGCCGGCTCCGGACGGCCTCGGCCACCAGCCACGCCGCCGCCACCACCGTGGCCACGGCGAGCAGGCCCAGCAGCGCCCCCGGCCAGGCGCTCCAGGCGACGAGGGCGCGCACCTGCCCGCGCGGGCCCAGGCCCGGGCCGCCCCACCAGTCGGCGAGGGCACGGCGCAGGGCGTGGCCCTGCAGCACCGCAGCGGCGCCGAGCGTGCCGACGAGCCCCCAGCGCGCCGACCACCGAGCCACGCCCACGGCCACCAGCACGAGGAGGCCCGCCAGGCCGGCGAACAGGTAGCGACCCTGGATGAACGGGAACGTGCTGGTGGTGGCGTAGAGCCGCCACGCTCGCAGCGACACGAACGCGCCGAGGGCGAGGAAGGGCAGGAGCAGGACCGCTCGCTGGAGCCGCGTGGGCTCCCCGGGCTCGCCGCGCGGCGCCATCGCGGTCAGCACCGCGGCCGCGACGGCCACGGTCGCGAGCAGGGCCCACCACCACGACACGCGGACCGTGTACCAGCCGAAGGAGCCCCAGAACCGCTGGTCGAGCTTGCTCGTGAGCTCGCCGAGGAACCCCAGCGCATCGGGCGAGAACCCCGGAGGCTGCAGCTCGGACGTGAGCCGACGGGTCTCGATGCTCGGCGCGAAGCTGCCGGTCCGCGACCGGACCCGCAGGTACCACCACCCCGCCCCCACGAGCGTGGCGCCCCCTGCCACGACGAGCGGCCGGAGCGCCGCCCGGCGCAGGCCCACGAGGTAGGCGACGAGCACCACGGGCGGGAACACGGCGGCGAAGGCCTTGGTGAGCAGGGCCAGCGCCGTGACGACGCCCACGAGCACGGCGGTGCGCCAGGACCGGTCGCCTCGCACCACCCCCGCCAGCAGCGCCATCAGCACCGCACCCAGCAGGGTGAGGAGGTTGTCGTTGTTCAGGGTCGAGCCGATGTGGGCCAGCATCGGCAAGCCCAGCACGGCGACCGCCGCGATGGCGCCGGTCGCGTCGTCAAGGCCGAAGCGCCGCGCCGCCCACCAGCAGACCAGCGGGAGCGGCGCCACCAGCGCCACGTTCACCAGCCGGAGCAACGCGAGCTCGCGGTCGGTCGACCACGGTCCCCCGCCGAGGCCCCGCTCGATGCGCAAGACGGTGGCCATCGCCTCGTAGTAGAGCGGCGGGTGCTGGGGCATCTGGTTGAGCTGGCCGAGGCGCTCGTCGCCGCCCGCGTCGTCCCAGGCCGGCCGATCCGCGGCGGCGGGCGCCTCGGCACGGGGGTGGCGGCGGATCGAGGTCGCGGTGACCTCCTCGCCTTCGCGCGGGCAGGCCCGCGTGGCCGCCGCGTAGGTGCGGCAGAGCCGGAGGATCGCCACCTGGTTGTGCAGCTCGTCGAAGTCCGGGTAGCTGCCGCCGTCGGCCAGGTGGAGCACGAGGGCCAGGTGCGCGGGCTCGTCGGGCGCCTCGCCGAGGGGCGCGACCACCGACCAGATCGCCCCGAGCGCGCCGAAGGCCAGGCAGGCGGCGAGGACGATCCGGGGGACGCGCCGGCCGCGCTCGGGCCGGGTCGCGGTCGGATCGGGCACGGCGGGCGATCCTACCGTCGGGGGGTGGATGCCAGCGGGCCGGGGGACGGGACCTATCGTTGGTGGCCATGAGCGACCTCGCCCACCACCCTGTCGCGCCCACCGGCGACCCGGACGAGATCGACGTCAGCATCGTGCTGCCCGTCTACAACGAGAAGGGCCACCTCCACGAGGAGATCCGCCGCATCCGTGCGGCGATGGATGCGGCGGAGTTCTCCTACGAGATCATCGTCATCGACGACGGGTCCAACGACGGCTCCGGCGATGCCCTGCGGGAGATCGACGGCATCCGGCTGATCCAGTTCCTCACCAACCGCGGCTCGGGCTCGGCCCGCAAGTACGGCACCCGGGCGGCGCGGGGCCGCATCGTCGTGTGGACCGACGTCGACATGAGCTACCCGAACGACCTCATCCCCGAGCTGGTGCGCGAGCTCGACGGGTACGACCAGGTCGTGGGCGCCCGCACCACCGAGGAGGGCACCCACAAGATGTTCCGGGTGCCGGCCAAGGCCTTCATCCGCAAGCTCGCCAGCTACCTCGTGCAGACCCCCATCCCCGACCTCAACTCCGGGATGCGCGCGTTCCGGCGCGACGTCGCCTTGCAGTACGTCAGCCAGCTGCCCCCCGGGTTCAGCTGCGTCACCACCATCACCCTCACCTTCCTGGCCCACGGCTACACGGTGAAGTACTGGGACATCACGTACTCCAAGCGGGCCGGGAAGTCGAAGTTCCACTGGTGGGCCGACACCAAGCGCTACCTGCTGCAGGTCATCCGCATGACCCTCAGCTACGACCCGTTCCGGGTGTTCCTCCCGATCGGGTTCCTGCTCCTGGCCATCGCCACGGGCAAGCTCGTCTACGACATCGTCGACAGCGACTGGAAGGTGGCGATCAACACGCTGCTCATGTTCCTCGCTGCGTTCCAGGTGTTCGTGGTGGGCATGCTCGCCGACCTGATCGGCCGGGCCACGCGAGCCACCCACGAGGTGCAGCCGGCCGCCGGGTTCACCCGAGACGTCGGCCCCACCTTCCCGGCGGGCCACCAGAAGGCCCCCTGATGGCCAAGACCACCATCGAGGTCGACGGCGACGAGGTCGAGACCGGCAACACCTACGACAAGTACGCATCGAAGAACCCCGTGGAGCGCAAGCTCATGGACGGGTTCTTCGAGGCGCTCGACCGCTCACTGCCGGCCACCTCGCCGTCACGCATCCTCGAGGTGGGCGTCGGCGAGGGCGAGGTGACCGCCCGGCTCGCCCAGCGGTTCCCCGACGCCACGTTCGTCGGGGTCGACCTGCCCGACCCGCAGCTGGCGGCCGAGTGGGCGGGCAAGGGCTTCGCCCCGCTGTTCGGGGACATCGGCCGGCTCCCGTTCGAGGACGCCACGTTCGACCTGGTCCTCGCCATCGAGGTCCTCGAGCACGTGCCGTTCCCCGAGCTCGCCCTGGCCGAGCTTCACCGCGTCGGGCGCCGCGACCTGGTCGTCTCGGTCCCCCGCGAGCCGATCTGGTGCGCAGCGAACCTGGCCCGAGGCAAGTACGTGAAGGAGCTCGGGAACACCCCGGGCCACATCAACCACTGGGGCAAGCGGGCCTTCGCCGAGCTCGTCGGACGCCGCTTCGACGTCCGAGCCGTGCACAGCCCGTTCCCGTGGACGATGGTGGCCGCGTCGGTCCGCACGACGTGACCGGCCGGCTCCGGCGCGCGGTGGCGGCGCGGCCGGCGCTGCTCGGCGTCGTGGGCGCCGTCCTCCTCCTCGCCGGCGGGTCGTGGTACCAGGCGTTCGTCACGCCGCCCTACCGGTTCATCGACGAGCAGGCCCACGCCGGCTACGTGCTCGAGCTCCAGCACGGCCGCCTCCCGTCGATCGACACGCCGATCGACGCCGCGGCCGGCGGTGGCGCCCTGCAGGAGCGCCTGGCGATGGAGCCCGAGCGCCGACGCGACGTGTGGGTGGCCAACAACCCGCCCCTCACGTACCTGCTCGCCGTCGGCCCGAGCGCGCTCACCCGCGCCCTCGGCGTGCCCGGCGGTCCGCTCGTCGGCCTGAGGCTGCTCAACGTCGCCGCCACGGCCGGCGCGGTCGTCCTCGCCTACCTGCTGGCACGCGACCTCGCCGGCGGCGACCCGACGGTGGGCCTCGTCGGCGCCGGCATCGTGGCGGCGATGCCGCACCTCGGCTTCGTGGCCGCCCTCGGGTTCAACGACGGCACCAGCCTGCTCGCCACGACCGCCGTGGCGCTGGCCCTCGCCCGGCTCGCCGGCGCGGGGCCCGGGCCGCTCGACGGCGTGCGCGCCGCCCGCTGGCTCGGGCTCGCCGCGGCCGGCGCCGCGCTCTGCCGGCCGATGGCGCTCGTCTACGCCGGCGCGGCGGTCCTGCTCGGCGCGGCGATCACCTGGTGGCGCCGCCAGGCCCCGCTCCCGATCGCCGCGGCCTGGCTCGCCGGGCCCACCGCGGTCTCGGCCGGGTGGTGGTACGCCCTCTCGTGGGCCCGCTACGGCGACCCCACCGGGTCCGATGCGCTGTTCGAGAAGTTCGATCGCCAGCCTGGCGCTCCGCTGCCCGAGATCCTGACCACCCGGGGCATCTGGGAGTCCAACCTCCGCACGATCGCCACCCGACGCCTCGAGGCACCGCTGCCGGGCGACCCCTACCTCTGGTACCAGCTCGCCCTCTGGGTGCTGGTCGTCGGTGTCGCGGGCGCCGCGGTGCTCGTGGTCCGCTCGGCCGTGCGCCATCGCGGTGGCCGCTCGGCCGCGCCCGGCCGCGCTCCCGCCCTGCCCGGCACCGCCTGGGCGGCGAGCGCCGCGCTCGCGACCGTCCCGCTGGTCCTGGTCGCCCAGCACCGGGCCGGGGGCGGCACCATCCACCCCCGCTACCTGTTCCCGATGCTCGCGCCGGTCTCGGCTGCGATCGCCCTGACCACGGTGCGGCTGCTCACCCGATGGGCGGGCGCCGCCCTGGTCGCCGTGCTCGCCCTCGCCACCTGGCGCCAGACCCGGGCGTCGGCCGACTGGCTCGCCGACCACCCGACCGGCCCGCTCGGGAGCGTGCTGGTGGGCCCCATCGGACCCGACCTCCTCCGGGTCGCCGGGCTGGTCGCCGCCGTCGCAGGCCTGGCGCTGCTGCTCGCCGCCATCGCGGTGTCGACCGGCGGACGGGGGCGGCCCACTACCGTTGCCCCTTCGTGAGCGACCGACGCATCGCCCTGGTACCGCCCCGGTACGGCCCCGACGTGGTGGGTGGTGCCGAGCTGGTGCTCCGCGAGGTGGCCCACGGCCTCGCCGCTCGGGGGTGGGAGGTCGAGGTCCTCACCACCACCGCGGTCGACCACCACACCTGGGCCAACCACTACCCCGCCGCCACCACCCGCGACGGCGCCGTGGCGGTGCGGCGGTTCCCGGTCGTGTCCGACACCTCGGGCGCCGCCCGCGCCGAGCTGGTCCACGCCCTGCAGCGGGGCGAGGCGCCCACGCTCGCCCAGCAGGAGCGCTGGATGAACGACGGGCTGCGCGTACCCGAGCTGTTCCACGCCCTGCTCGACGACGCCGAGCGCTTCCGGGCGATCGTGGTGTCGCCGTACCTGTTCTGGACGTCGTTCGCCGGCGGCCTCGTGGCCCCCGAGCGCACCATCCTCCGCCCGTGCCTCCACGACGAGCCCGAGGCCCGCTTCGAGCTGTTCGAGCCGCTGTTCGACGGCGTCGCCGAGCTCTGGCTCAACACCGACCCCGAGCTCGAGCTGCTCGACGCCCTCTGGCCCGGCCACGCCCCGGCGTCGGTGATCGGCGAGGGCGTCGGGGTGCCCGAGCGCTACGACCCGGCGGGGTTCCGCGCCCGCCACGGCCTCGGCGAGCGCCGGTTCGTGCTCTACGGCGGGCGCCGCGAGGGCGCCAAGGGCTGGGACCAGCTGGTGGAGGGGTTCGCGGCCGCCGTCCGCAAGGAGGACCTCGACCTCTCGCTCGTGACCTTCGGCGTGGGCGAGGTGCACGGCCCCGCCGACGTGGCCGACCGGATCGTCGACCTCGGCCGCATCGACGACCGCGACCGCGACGACGCGTTCGCCGCGGCGGCGGCGTACGTGCAGCCGTCCGCGCTCGAGTCGTTCTCGCGCACGGTGATGGAGGCGTGGCTGGCGGGCACGCCGGTCATCGCCAACGGCGCCAGCGCCGTGGTGTCGTGGCACTGCGCCCGCTCGGGTGCCGGGCTCACCTACGACGACGACGCCTCCCTCGAGCAGTGCCTGCGCTTCGTAGCCGAAGCGCCCGGCGAGGCCGCCGCCCTCGCCGCCCCCGGCCGGGACTACGTGCTCGAGCACTACACCTGGCCGGCGACGCTCGATCGCATGGAAGCGTCGCTGGAGGAGCTGCCGTGAGCCGGATCCTCGTGGTGTCGCCCTACCCACCCGTGCGTGACGGCATCGGCGCCTACGCCGTCCAGCAGGTGCGCGCCCTGCGCCGCCAGGGCCACGACGTCGAGGTGGCGTCGCCCTGGCCGTCGGCCGCCCACCACCACCTCGACCTGGTGGGCCCGTCGGGCGCCAAGGCGCTGCGCAAGCTCATGGCTGGCTTCGATCGGGTCATCGTGCACTTCCACCCCGACGTCTTCTACGTGAACCCGTCCACGCCCACCTCGCGCATCTCCACCGGCACCGCGCTCGCCGCGACGTTCCGGTCGGGCCCGCCCGTCGAGATCCGGCTCCACGAGGTCGATCGCCGGTGGGCGTCGGCCACCGAGCAGGTCGAGGTCTCCACCCGCTCGGGCTTCGTGGCCGAGCGGGTGTTCGAGGCGGCGGCCAAGGCCAGCCGAGCGGTCTTCCAGGCCGCCGCCGAGGTCACCGTCCACGTGCCTGAGCACGAGGCGATGATGGTCGGGCAGTTCGGCGTGCCGGCCGAGCGGGTGCGCCTCGTCGACCACGGCGAAGACTTCGTGCGGCGCGTGGGCGACGACCGCGCCGCGGCGCGCACGTCGCTCGGCCTGCCCACCGACGGCCACGTGTTCGTATGCATCGGCTTCCTCCAGCCCCACAAGGGCTTCGATCGCGCCGCCACCGCGTTCCGGGGCCTGGCCGAGCAGGGCGCGGCGCTGCACATCGTCGGCTCCGTGCGCGTCGACGATCCGGCCGCCGTCGCCCACCGGCGCGAGCTCGAGGCGCTCGAGACCCAGGTCGCCGGGGTGCACCTGCACGTCGGGTTCGTGAGCGATGAGGCCTTCGACCGCTGGATCGTGGCCGCCGACACGGTCGTGCTCCCCTACCGCCACATCTGGTCGTCGTCGGTGGCCGAGCGCGCCCGCCTCTACGGGCGCCCGGTGATCGCCACGCGCGTCGGCGGCCTCGCCGCCCAGCTGGGCGAGGTGCCGGGCAACGTGGTGGTCGACGACAACGCCGGCCTGGCCGCGGCGATGGCCGCCGCGGTGGGCGCCGAGCGGACCCCCGGCGCCGCACCGCGCGCCAGCACCTGGCGCTTCGACGGGCCCGTCGACCGCGCCACCGTCCAGTCCGAGATCGATCGGCGCGCCGCCGCCCAGCGCGGCGTCCGGCTCAAGGCCGCCGCGGCCACGCCGCGCGCCGGCGGGGCCGGCGACCAGGTCGCCACGCCGCTGCGGCGCCTGCGCCCGGCACCCCCGCCCCCGCCCGTGTCGGCCCGGCCCGGGGTCAGCACCGCCAAGAAGCTGATCCGCCGACTGATCGCCTGGGAGGTCGATCCCCTGCGCGAGCAGCTCGCCGACCTGCAGCGCGCCGCCACCCAGGCCGCCGAGAACGCCGACGTGCGCCTCGAGGAGGTCGAGGTCGAGCTCGACGCCGATCACCAGGGCGGCCACGACGGGCACGACGCCGGCTGAGGTGGCAGCCTCGGAGGCCGTGCCCGACGAACCCGCATCCGAGCCCACCGACCTCCCGATCGAGCGCATCGAGGTCGCCCGCCCGATCCCCGCCGACGCCCACGCCATCTTCGAGGTGCTCTGCGACCCGCAGGGCCACGTCGACATCGACAGCTCCGGGATGCTGATGGATGCCACGGGCGAACCGGTGGGCGCCGTCGGCGACACGTTCGTGGTGCACATGGACCGCGAGGCGCTGAACGACTACCCGCTCGGCCGCTACGACGTGACCATCACCATCGTGGAGCTCGAGCCCGATCGGCTGATCCGCTGGAAGGTCGACGGGCAGCTGCAGCCGCCGATCGGCCACACCTACGGGTACCGCCTCGAGCCCACCGACGACGGCACCCTCGTGACCTCGATCTACGACTGGTCCGAGATCGATCCCTTCTGGCGCGAGGCCGACATCTTCCCGATCCTCTCCGAGGGCGCCCTGCGAGCCACCCTCGGGATCCTCGACCGCACCGTCCGCCGCCGCTCGCGCTGATCCGCCGAGCCCGAACCGGCGACCAGGACCTCAGCGAGGCCGCGACGCCTCGGCGATGATCCAGGGGAAGGCCTTCACGACCCGGACCTGCTCGAAGTGCGTGCCAAGGGCGGCGCGGAGCTTGCCCGGCGAGAAGAAGTTCACGTGCTCGGGGTCGTTGCCCCAGCGCTTCACGTTCTTGCCGCGGCCCAGGTTGCCGAGGCGGAACCACGGCTCCCACGGCACGCTCACCACCAGGCGTCCGCCGCAGATGCGGGCCATCTCGGCCACCGCCTGCTCGTAGCCGGGCAGGTGCTCGAGCACCTCGATCGAGGTGACCAGGTCGGCGGCGCGATCGGGGAAGGGCAGCACGCCGGCATCGCCGCGCACCACTGAGACCGCGGGGAGCTTCCCGGCGGCCACGACCGCCTTGTCGTGGCGGTACTCGAGCCCGATCGCCGGCGTGCCCTCGGGGAACATGCGCTCGAGGGCGAAGCCCTCGCCGATGCCGATGTCGACCACCGTGCCCGACACCTCGCCGAGCACGCCCTGGAGCGTGCCCATCCAGCGGGCGAGGAGCTTCTGCACCACCGGGTTGGAGGTGCCGTACTTGGCGGCGTCCTGGCCGGCGGCGTCGTCGTCGAGGCCGGGCGCGAGGCCGATGGCGCGGGGTCGTTCGGCGGTGGTCATCGGAGATCGCCCTCGGCGCTGGAGTCGAGCCGGTCGCGCCGGCGGAGGTTCACCATCAGCTCGCCGAGCAGGCCCAGCGAGACCATCTGCACGGCCACGACCACGAGCAGCACCCCCAGCTGGAGCACCGGCCGGGTGCCGATGTCGTGGCCGAGCAGCTTCGACACGAGCATCCACAGCAGGATCGCCATCCCGCCGAAGCCGATGCCGAAGCCGATGCCGCCGAAGAGGTGGAACGGGCGAGCGGTGTAGGTGGTGAGGAACTTCACGGTCACCAGGTCGAGGAAGCCCCGCCAGAACCGGGCTCGACCGAACTTGGACTTGCCGTGGAGCCGCTCGTGGTGGGCGACGGGCACCTCGGTCACCTTGAAGCCGTTCCACGCGGCGAGCACCGGGATGTAGCGGTGCAGCTCGCCGTACATCTCGAGGCTGTCGGCCAGCTCGCGGGTCATGAGCTTGTAGCCCGAGTTGAAGTCCTTCATGTGCACGCCGCTGACCCACGCGGTGGCGCCGTTGTAGATCTTCGAGGTGTTGCGCTTGATGAAGCGGTCGTTGCGGTGCCCGGCCCGGCTGCCGGTGACCAGGTCGTAGCCCTCGTCGAGCTTGGCGAGCATCTTGGGCAGCTCGTGGGGGTCGTCCTGGCCGTCGGCGTCCATCAGCACCACGTGCTCGCCGTCGACGTGGTCGAGGCCGACGGAGAGGGCCGCCGACTTGCCCGAGTTGCGGCGCAACCGGATGTAGCGGACCTGCGGGCTGCGCAGGCGAGACATGACGCTGCGGGTGCCGTCGGTGGAGCCGTCGTCGACCACGACGATCTCCCACGAGCGCCCGATCGCGTCGAGCGCGGCCGCGGTCGCCGGGATCAGCTCCTCGAGGTTCTCCGCCTCGTTGTAGGCCGGGAACAGCACCGAAAGATCACAGCCCACGGCGGGCCCCTCGTGGCGACATCGGGACAAGGGTAGTGGGTGGCCCTGCCTAGACTCGTGGTCCATGTCGGGGGCCAGGGTCTTGATCACCGGTGCCGCCGGCTTCGTCGGACGCCACCTCAGCGCGCACCTCGCGGCCTGCGGCGACGAGGTGCTCGGCGTCGATCGCCACCACTTCCCCGGCGCCCACCACCCCGGCGTCGACATCACCGATGCGGCGGCGGTGGCGGCCATGCTCGACGAGCTGCGGCCCACCGCGATCTACCACCTGGCCGGATGGGCCGACGTCGGCGGCTCCTGGAAGGCACCCGTCGAGGCCTTCCGGGCCAACGCGGAGGGCACCCTGAACGTCCTGTCGGCCGCGGTCGACGCCGGCGTCGAGCGCGTCCTCGCCGTGTCGAGCGCCGACGTCTACGGCAAGGTGGAGCCGACCGAGCTGCCCCTCACCGAGGACTCCCCGCTCCGCCCGGCCAGCCCGTACGCCGCGTCGAAGGTCGCCGCCGACTACCTGGGCCTCCAGGCCTGGCTCGGGCGGGGGCTCCCCGTGCTGCGGGTGCGGGCGTTCAACCACCTCGGGCCCGGCCAGACCGACAAGTTCGTGGCGCCGGCCATCGCCAGCCGCATCGCCCGGGCCGAGCGCGACGGCGACACCGAGCCGCTGCCCATCGGCGACCTCTCGGCCCGCCGTGACTTCACCGACGTGCGCGACGTGGTGCGCGCCTACCGCTTGCTCATGGAGCAGGGCGAGCCGGGCGAGGTGTACAACGTCTGCTCGGGCACCGACCTCGCCGTGCAGGACCTCGCCGACCAGCTGCTGGCCCAGGCCCGCATCCCCCTGCGGTTCGAGACCGACCCCGCGCTCCTCCGGCCGGTCGAGGTGCCGGTGCTGCGCGGCAGCCACGACCGCCTCACCGAGGCCACCGGGTGGGAGCCCGAGATCTCCATCCGCCAGACGCTCACCGACCTGCTCGAAGACTGGCGGGAGCGGGTCGCCGCCGAGGGCTGACGAGCCGAGCGGCCTCGCTACCCTCGCCCCATGGCCATCCCCACCGCTCCGATCGTCGCCGGCTCGCTCGTCGGCGGCTACCTCGTCGCCCGCGAGACGAAGGTGCGCCCGCTCGGCGGGGCCGTGCTCCTCGCCGGCGGCCTCGTCGCCGGGCGGAGCTGGCTGCGCACCGCCGGAGCGGGCCGCGCGGTCGCGCTGACGGCGATCTACCTCGGTGGGTTCGGTGCCTCGCACCCGCTCGCCAAGAAGGTGGGGGCGTGGCCCTCGGTGCTCGGCGTGGCCGCGGTGAGCGGCGTCAGCGCCTGGGCCCTCGCGGACCGGCGGTCCTGACCCGGTCGTTCAGTCGTCGGCGCGGCGCTCCTGGATCCAGTCCCAGATGGCCGCGTTGTAGTCGGCCGGGCTGCCGGGCAGGGTGCTGACGCCGTCGATCGGCGTGACGACGTGCTTGTCGCACGCGGTCGTCGCGTCGGGGCCCTCGACGCAGAGCGGCAGGTTCTTCGAGCGGCTGTCGGGGCCGAGCGCCGCGATCGCGAGCGTCAGCGGGCGGTGGGCGCACTCGGTGGACCCGAGCGTCACCGTGGTGTCACCGACCGGGCACTGCATCGGCACGTCGCCGCAGGTGTTGGTGTCGCCGCGGTTCCAGACGTGCAGGATCGGGACGGTCAGCGCGCCGCGCGCCACGAGGAGGTGGGGCTGGTTCTCCGGCTTGGCCACCTCGGGGTGGATGCGGTCGAGCAGCCCGGTCTTGATGGAGGCCTCCTGGTCGCCGACGCAGACGCCCTGCTCGGCGGCGGCCCGGTAGTAGTCCTGGTTGAGGACGCTGGCGTCGGGGACGATGCCGGCCGGTGCGATCCCCTGCTGCTGGAGCGCCCAGGCCACGTGGAAGGTGCCCGCCGATCCGGCGCTGCCGCCACCGACGAAGTAGTCGTCGGTGGGGTACGTGGCGAGGGCGAACTGGATGGCGGCCTTCGCCGAGATGAGCCCGGTCGTCGGTCGCCGCTTGCCGTCGGGGGTCGTGTTCGGGTTGTTCGGATCCGCGGTGTTCATGCCGCCGTAGAGGTCGTGGCTGCACATCGAGACCGACACGATCCGGTAGCCGGCGTCTCGGACCTTGGCGCTGAGGCCGTCGTTGGTGACGTGCCCCAGCAGCTCGGTGCGCGACTCCTCGTCCATCCGGTTGGCGTTCGGCAGCGGTTGGCCGGAGGCCGAGAAGCTGCCGACGCCCCCGCCGTGCATGAAGACCCACATCGGCGCCGTGGCGGTGGACGAGGACCCCACCTTCCGGCCGACGACGAAGGTCTGGTAGCCGCTCACCGAGCAGGGGTAGGCCTCGTTGCGGTAGTAGTCCCACACGTAGCCGTCCTTGGTGACCGAGCTGAGCTTCACGACCTTCGAGGTGTCGCCCTGGGTGGCCAGGCAGCCGGTGAGCCCGGCGGCGAGCACGCCGACGAGCAGGAGCGGGAGCAGGAGACGTCGCACGACGGCCATCTTGGACGCCGAATGTGAGGAGGCCATGAGCCCGCGTCAGGCCCGGGTCGGCTCCGGATCGCCGGCGCGGACCGTCCAGGTGGACGCGGTGGAGATCTCGGTGTCGGGGTCGGCCACGTCGTCGAGCACGCGGAAGCGGGCGGTCAGCTCG
>ERZ795053.3983-NODE-3983-length-16282-cov-27.462254_pt1 | contig 16282 bp, 9 predicted proteins | sample MGYA00375137_ERZ795053 | MGnify/ENA primary metagenome ERZ795053 (study PRJEB30182, sample SAMN05720284) | activated sludge metagenome | isolation source: Anaerobic digester | place: Hong Kong | collected 2014-12-17 ...
CAAGGTCCCGCAGGCGGGAAAGGGATACGAATCCAAAAATCTTCTCGAATAAGAAAACCAGGGGATAAGCAGCAATCACCAAAATGGATGCAATGCCGTAATTTCTGAATACCACGCCGTTTAAATTGGAAAAAGTGCCTTCTGAAATGAGATGAAATGAGAGGTCAATGGTCAGATAGGTGATAAAGACAATGAGAGCGGACAGAAACTGTTGCCATCCTCTTCCCCAGTAACGGAATACATAAACAGCTACCCCGCCCACTACAATATTGATCAGAACTGGCTGGTAACTGTCCGTTACAACGGCCATAGGCAACAGAAACAGGATGTATAAAGGCAGGGAAAGTTTGGTGGGGAAAAAAGAATCCAGAAAGAGTACGATCACCGGAAATGGTAACAGATAGAGAGATAAAGGCTCAATTTTCCAGGCGAAAGAAGATCCGGCCACTACAAGAACAAAAAGAACAAGGGTGAAAACCAGTTCCGGAATTTTTCCAAGCATCCCGGGGCGTATGGCTTCCATAAGTATGAAGGTAATGAATACAAGAAGAATGATCATAAGGGTTTGTCCGGTAATCAGCAGCAAGAGATTCCCGGAAAAACCGATTTTTGAATTGTATTCAGCACGCATGGAATTCAGTATCTGTTCTGTGGTTCCGGTTACTACTTCTCCCTTGCTGACTATGCGTTGTCCGGTATGTACTATTCCCTTTGTGAGTGATATATCCTGGAGACTGCTGGACTGGACGGCAAAAGTAGTGCCTTCGTCGTAGATCAGGTTGGGTATAAAAAATGCAGAAAAATCAAGGTTGGCAGAGGCTATGTTGTTTCTTTCCTGCCGCGAGAGACCTTCTATATTTTCTAAAAAAACCTCATTGGCAGCAACCGTAGACAAAACTTCTGTATGGGCTTTCTTATCTGCCATTTTTCCTTGTACTACAACAAGCCCGGTTTCCGGCTTAAGCTCATTGTACTTTGCTTGATCCATGATACCCCGGCTGAATAAATCTTTGAAAAAAGACAGCAGTTTGCTCTGGAGTTCATCTGAGAGTCCGGCCAAGGCAGACTCGGTAGTAAAGGCACGAAGCTGTTCAGCTTCGATATCGGGTCTTAATACAAAATAAGGTGTGAAATTTTCCGCCAACTTCTCCCTTTCCAAACGTAGTTCTTCGTCCGTTTTCATGATTGGGAAATCAAAAGAGGCATCCAGATTTTCATACATCCAAGGGCTTCCTTTCTGGAATTGATACTTGAACTGGCCTTCCCGGGGCAAAGAGAAAACCATCAAAGCTGCTGCCAGCAAAAACAGCAGGGGAATAATCACTTTTTCCTTTTCTTTCTTAGTCATTGTATTTTTCTCTTTGACATATAGATATATATGGACAATATAAACAATTATCCGGACAATCCGTTTGTCTGAACGGAATATTAAAATTAAACAATTCTTCCAACAGGTTGTTCAAATGGTTCAGAAAATCTTCTTTCAAAATAGAAAGAGCTTGTGGATCATCAAGTTCCTTTTTATTAAATATTAAATAACCGTGTGGCTTATTTGAAAAGACGGTATTCAGGTAAAACAATAAAGGAATTGGAAAAGAAGTGCTTTCAGTCTTACTTTCCTGCAAAAAAGCATAGCACAGGATCTGGAATGCATCCCTGTTTTTTGCAGTCATTGCCGGATTAAAAAGATCTTCCGTTTTAGTAAAGGTGTTTTTTTCCGTTCCGGTTTTATAGTCTATAATATGAACTTGTCCTTTACGCATATCCACCCTGTCAATGATCCCTTTGATATTGACGTTATTATACCTTCGCCTGAACTTTTTTTCAACGGATGTAACTTTTAACGGAGCTCTGTAGGCATCGTGTTTTACGAATCTTTCCACATAAAGGGTTGCTACCTGTGAGAACAATATCCATTTTCCGGTTTCACGCGAACAGTCATTTCCGTATTGTTCAACCATGTATTCATTGGCTATACGTGATACTGTTTCACGGAAAAGAGCATGAGGTTTTATAAGCTGTACGATTTCTTCCGGGGACAATGTTTTCCCCAGAAACGGTTTATAAAGATATTCCAGTGTCCTGTGTACAATATTTCCCAGGTGAAGGGGATCAGCCTGGTCTGATACATCAACGTCTTCTTTTAGCAATAACAAATTGTTGAAATAGAAACTGAGCGGACAACGTATGTAGCGCTGGAGGGCAGAAGGACTTAAACAATAACCTGATCCGGGATCCAGGTACCGCTCAAGAGCTTCCTTTATCGTACCGGATTTTGTAACGGAAATGGGCTTAATCTCCGGAATGGAATGATGTACTAAAACGGGTGTTGTTACAACGTGTGAGTCAGGAAGTTCATAAGAAATTTGCCTGATAAACCGGCTCAACTCGCCTTTGGAAGGGCCGTCAGGATTGCTGTTCCAAATCAGGAACACGTTCGATGCACGTTGTATGAGGCGGTAAAAATAGTAGGCTTGAATTGCCGTGTGCTGTTCTGCGGCAGGCAAACCGAAGGCCTTACGGATATTATACGGAATCAGGGAATTATCCGGGTAGGATTTTGGCAGGATGTTTTCCTGGGCAGATACAATGATCAGGTTTTGAAAATCCAGGCAACGGGTTTCAAGTAAACCCATAACCTGAAGTCCCGTCAGAGGTTCTCCACTGAAAGGTATACTGGCAAGAGAAAGATGCTGTTTCAGCAGTTTTGAAAAAACCCCGGGATGGATTTCCATGCCGGATTGTGTTACGGCAAGGTAAAGTTTGTTTAATTGTTTTCTTGTTTCCCTTACAATTGGGATAATCATGGGGTCACCGGCCGGCAAGGACTCTGAAAGATCAATCTTTTCCAGTACTGACAATAAAAGGTTATAAAGATCCAGGGTGTTTGCAGGGACATTTCTTAAAGTATCTGCAAGGTCCAGAGTCTGTACATATGGGTGCATTTCCACGGGTCTGAAATCCCGGGTTGTTTTGGTATTGTTGTAATAGCGCAGAAGCGAGTTTATCAGGGAATAAAGGGCTGTTTGACGGAGAGGAAAGCCCATGGTAACATTAATTTCCTGTTCAGCGGAAGCGTAATAGCCCAGACCGTATAAAAGTTGCAATAAAAGGTTTTCATCGGCCAAAACAACAGCTGTGCCGGTGTCGTATGGCAGGTTATGCTTTTTCAGGAGTTGAGGTACAATCTTGGCTTGCAAAACATATGAAGGAGAGGGGATCAAATGAATATTTCGCGGGTCGCGCAACGGAGACACGTCTTTTACATACCCTTCTGCCGGGGGAAATTCCCTTATGTTTTCACGCAGGAACATCCCGGCTTCCTGGATGGGATTTTCAATATAGTAAGGATCATAATCCCAGTAAAACAGTGCCTTATCGTTGTTTTTCAGATAACGGAACAATTCTTTTTCACAAGTATTCAATGCATTGAATCCAATGAATGCAAAACCCGGGTAATCATTTAAAAAAGCAAGTCCTTTATTATCTTTTAAACGGTCGGCCATATCCCTGTATATCATTCCTTCATAGGCGTATCCTTTTTCCTTCAAAGCATGATTGAAAGCCTGGTAAAGGGAAGGCAATTTTTCCCACAGGGTCATGAAATGAATGTTCAGGGGGTGGTCCGGCTTTGCCTGAAATGATGACCAGAAAGATTTGATTACTTCCTGTTGTTCAGTACTAAGAAAGCTGAAATCCGAACTTATGCGTTTCAGATCCCGTACGTTGCGGAACAATTGAGCAGGATCCAGCATATATTTGTCTGTCTGGTCAAAATCACGGATAATAATATTTCCCAGGTTATAGAATTCCTGCAGACTGTCTTCTTTTCCGGTTAATGATCTGTAAATCTTGTACAATTCAGTCAGGAGGATCAAATGACCGGTTGTCTTTTTTTTGGTAATCTCTTCTGTCAATTGGCTGATAACCAATGTTCGCGGCATCCAGATATCCTTTTTTATATATTCAGATAATTCTTTCTGGAAAAACAGACCTGCTCTCCGGCCTGGAAATACCAGACAGCATTCCGCAATGCGTTCTCCGTATTGTTGATAAAGTGATCGGGCAACGGAATTCAGAAATGAAGTCCGTTTCATCTTTTTAACCTGAAATATTCTGCAGTACCTCTGACACCGGGAAACATGCCGGTATCTCCCAGGTAATACCCCAGAGAAGACCTCATGTTGTTGTAATAAAAAATAAGAAAATGTTCTTTTTGCTGATCCTCCAGGGCAGGAATATAGCGGGACTCAATGGCGTTGTTGTGATCATCGTAGGTATAGATATATTTACCTGCTTCCTGCCATGTCCCGGTTTCCTGGTCCCTTTTCTTCTCCGTTTCAGTGATCACGTTGCCATTTTTATCGTATGTATATGTATATTGGAAAACAGGATCCCATTTACGTGTGTTTTTATTCCAGGAATCCACCATGCCCCCGAGTATTATCCCGTCCTGATCATACGTAAAAGAATCCCGGATAAAATTTTCCCAGCCAATTTCAGATGTGGTCAACCGGGCTTTTATTGTAAATCTTCCCCGCAACGTAACATCCCGTTCAATTTCTCCGTTATTCCATTTTTCCCTTACAACATATAAAAGCTGGTTTTGTTCATTCCTTATATAGTGGTCTTTGTATTTATCTTCCCACAGACCTTGATCAGGGCCATAGGTCTGATGTGTTTCTTTGATAAGGTGCCCGGTGTTTGTTTTGTATTCACACATAACGCGTGCGTCGGGGACCCATTTTCCCGTGCCATGATCTCTTTTTTCTTTTAGAGATCCTGTCCGTACGCCGTATATGTCATAAGAATAGGAGATCCTGTAGTCCCTTTTCCATGTTTCGGTTTCCTGCTCCCATAGATCTCCCGTTTCAGTAAATTTATTACCCTGTTCATCATAGATGAACTGAAACCGGCCCCGGGCGTGGTCCATGGCATCGTAAGTGATAATGGTACGGGGCTCCCACCAGGAATTATTGATACAACCGGTCAGGATTAAAGCCAGTAAAATAAAAAGTGTTTTTTTCATGGCAGCCTGTAATTTTTTTCCCGTTAAATGAAGTGGAGATGGGCGGACTCGAACCGCCGTCCAAACAGCGCATCCAAAAGCTTTCTACACGTTTAGTCTACATTTGGTTTTCGGGAAAAAGACTGCCTGCAGACAGGCCATCAGTTCCTTATCTCCTTAAATCTTGCTACAAAGCCGGAGCTTCTTTGCAGCCAGCCCTCTGTAGATGATACCCCGTTTGCCGGGAACCAAAAGGCGTAAGTCCCGGCGGGATACTCGTCATTCCGGGCCTTGCCCGAAGTGATTAAGTGATCAGTTTATAACCGATCAGGCAGCGAGTGCGTAATTGTTGTTGCCAGTTATGGCTTGAGTCCTGAGATTTTGGAGCCGGGACACGAAGCTCCACGTGCTTACTTTCCAATGTCGTCTGCTGTCAAAACCAAAACATCCCCTTGGTAAGTATATTGCAAAGATAGGTAAAATTTAATGAATGAGAGTACGCAATAAATTAGACAATCCTTTTGCAGCAGCCAGAATGCCAAGGAGCATGATAGCAATACCCGCAAAACGGTTAATGTTCCATAATTGCCTGAGCCTGAATTTTTTTCTGAACAGATTGACAAAAGTACTCAACAGGAACCACCACGATGAAGCTCCCAGAAAAACTCCCAGCAATATGGCTGAAATGATAAATGAGCCGGAGCTCCTGTCAACACTGGTTCCCAAAAAAGCAAAAACACCCATGATTAGAAACAGGCATCCCGGGTTGGTAATAGACATGAGAAACCCGGTAAGGTAATCTTCCCAGAATTTTTTGGATTCCCTGTTTTGGCGCAACTGTTTGACGGGATTGGACGAAAATATGGCCAATCCTATTATCATCAGGGCCATTCCGCTTATAAGAAAAAGCAAATTCTTATTGTTTTCAATAATATTCCGGATGAATGAAAGGCTCAGTATGGCAAGGGATGCATATATTACATCGGAGGTAGCCGCCCCCATACCGGCTACCAAACCGGATCTGGGACCTTTGCTCAATGTCCTTTGGATGCAGAATAAACCGCCGGGTCCCAGGGGTACTGAAACCGAAAAACCGGCTATCATTCCCATTAACAAATTCAGGGGAAAATCATTCATGGCGCGCAAAGTTATAAAAAATCAGTTATTTAATAATAATTTGTAGATTTGTCTCATGAATTCCGTACGTAAGAATCTTGTAATGTCCGTATTATCGGGCATTTTGCTGAGTATCCCTTTTCTTCTTCCACACACCGGTCTTATTCTGTTATTTGCGTTTGTTCCACTTTTGTGGCTGGAGCAAGCATTTACTGCGAACGGGACAAAAGGATGCTGGAAATATTATGCCCTTACATTTGTTATCTGGAATGCATTGACAGTCTTTTGGGTATGTTACAGTACACTGGCAGGAGGCCTTTTTGCCATTTTTGGCAATGCGTTTCAAATGTTTGTAATTTTTGCAATTTTTCGCAGGGTAAAAAAATGGTTTCTTAAAAAAGGGAAAAACGATGTTTTGGCATATATATTTCTGGCAGTCCTGTGGATTGCATGGGAGCTTTTCTATTTTGATGCTGAAATATCATTTCCCTGGCTTGTTCTTGGAAACGGTTTTGCAACCAACGTGAGCCTGGTTCAGTGGTACGAGGTTACCGGTGTTCTTGGAGGCAGTTTGTGGATTTGGATAATCAACCTGATGATTTTTTTCTTCTTCAGACAAAAGATAACCAAAAGAAAAGTCATATTGTTGGGGATTTTAGTTGTTGTCCCCATAATTATTTCAATTATAAGATTTTATACGTATAAAGAGCCTGAAAGACCCGTTGAGGTTGTGGTCGTTCAACCCAACATTGATCCATGGAAGGAAAAATACAGTACAATGACCCAGGAAGAACAGGACCGGAAAATCCTGAGTCTTGCCCGGGATCAAATCACTGCTTCCACCCGTTATGTTATTGCGCCGGAAACAAGTGTTCACGAGATCGTGCTGGGCAATTATTATTCATCTTCTTCTGTGGTTCTCTATAGACAATTGGTAAAAGAATATCCTGGAACAGCTTTTATATTCGGTGCCAATACCATTGGTTTTTATCCTGCTTCCTCTGTAAAGCCTACTCCTTCGGCACGTCCATTCCGTGACAGGTGGTACGAAGTTTACAATTCGGCTGTACAGTTGGATACTACTGATCGCATTCAGATTTATCACAAGTCAAAACTAGTAGTGGGGAGTGAAAAAATGCCTTACATAGACATGTTTCCTTTTATTGAAAAATTATCACTTGATCTGGGAGGGACCACCGGCACTCTTGGTACACAAACTGAACGAACGGTTTTCACAAGGAAAGACAGCAGGGAAACTACCGGGGTGGCTATTTGTTATGAATCTGTTTATGGAGAATTTTTTACCGGCTATGTTAAAAACGGAGCCAATTTTATGACAGTTATCACCAATGACGGTTGGTGGCGGAACACACCGGGTTACCGGCAACATGTAAGTTACGCTTCCTTAAGGGCGATTGAAACAAGAAGAAGTGTTGCGCACAGTGCCAACACGGGAATCTCTGCCCTGATTAACCAGAAAGGAGAGCGTCTTATTCAGACACAATGGTGGGAACCCGTTGCTTTCAACGGGACAATCAATCTGAATGATACGTTGACTTTTTATGTGAAACACGGGGATTATGTGGGCAGGATCTCTGTGGTGGTTATGTTGCTGCTGGGCCTCTACTTACTTATATGCGCTTTGCCGTTTCGCAAAAAAGGTTGAAATCTGATTGAGGGAGAGGGAATGAATTCTCCAATCTTAAGGCGTTCCCAGTAATTATCCACTGCCATTATGGTGTCCATTGACGAACAACTTATATTTGGCCATGGACGGAGCACACCCGGGTCACCTTTCTTTTTGGTGCAGGCATCTACCAGCAAAATGCCTTTTTCAATAGAAACATCCCTTATTGGGTCTGTTTGATTGATCATCATCCAGAAACACAAATCTTTGTCTTTTAGATTAACTGCTTCATCGACAGCTATCATTATCCGTATGTCAGGATGATATTTCAGATGATTCTTTTCCGATTTATGAAAAAACTGATACGGTTCTTTACCCATAGACGGTTTGTGGAGGTTGTCGCTTCCTTTTGTGGTGGCATCTATGCACATTTTTCCTCCAAAACCCGATTGGGGAGCAGCAAAGTCTGACATACTGAGCGGACCCCTGCTGAAAAAAGTATCCCGGGACGGATTGTAGTGTTTTTTAATGCATTCGTTTACTTCATGCAGGTTGGTAACATTTACATGTTCATCTACCAGGATCAGTAATTTGTTCAGGTACGTTATGGATGATCCCCAAAAAGCATGGGCTACTTTGTATGTTTGTCCCTGATAATACTTTCTTATGGCTACAACAGCAGCAGAACCGTTTTCGGCAAAATAAGGAAAGCAGATCCGGCGTACTTCCATTGCAATGGTTTGTTCAATATTTGTTTCCACAAAAACCGAAACGGCTTTGGAAAGATGTCTTCTGGACCGCATTACTCCCAGAGAGGGAATTCTCAGGAGTAATTTCGGGTTTTTCCTGTGTGTCACACAGGTAACGTGCATCAGCGGTTCTTTTCCCCCCGTGGAATAAAACCCGGTGTTTTCCCCGCACGATGCGGAAGGAACCAGCTGGGCATTTTTATCTATGTATCCCTCTATGATCAGGTCACAATTTTCGGGGACTTCCAGCGGCTGGCTCAAACAAGGAACTTTGATAATTGGTTTTCTTCTAAGATAACCTTCCATTAACAACGGATCCACGTCTGTGGAGCGAGGTATTATCCCTGTAAGTGTATACAAGGGATCTCCTCCGAAAAACAATGCTACCGGAATTCTTGCCTGGGGAGATTCATTGATAAACAAAGAAGCCTGTGATCCCGGTTCAAACCTGAGCTGTACGGTGGTTTTTGAATGCCACAGCAAACGTGTGGATTCAATGGTATAAGTATCCAGGTAAGGATTCTTGATCAACAGCGGTACTTCATGCAGGCTGTGAGCCTGGTCAAAGGGACGGTTTCGCAAAAAAGGGATCCTGTTCAAATCCGGCGGGAACAGGGCGATCTCCTGGCAGGAACCTGCGTTCGATGTTTTTGGAACATATTGGTTGAATTCGGAAACGGGAGATCTTCTCATGAACCGGTTGCTTGTGCGACTTTGTGAGATGGCCTGGTAAAATGCAGTGATCCTGTTGCATACGTCATCCAGGGTGTCCATTTCGAATGCGAGTGCAATTCTTTTTTCGGAAGAAAAAACGTTGGTTACAATAGGGAAAGCAGTCCCCGTATCTGTAAAGAGAAGCGCTTTTCCTCCGTTTGGCCGGCTGGCCTGACGGTCTGTGATTTCAGTAATTTCCTGATTTGTGTCTATGCGACGGGTTATAGTTAACAACTCGCCTTTCTGATGTAGTATTTTTAGAAATTCGTCAAAATAATGGATCATAAGGCATAAGTTCTTTTAGTATATATGTCAGTGTTTCCACGGAGAGATGATCTGCTATTATTTTTTTATCTTCATCTAAAAGCAGGATCAAAGGTATATCGTTGAGGTTGTAATTACTTGCAATTCGGTCATCTCCGGATGGATTCCACAGATTGATCCATTCAGTATATCCGCCTTCTGCCAGCCATTTTCTCCAGGATTTGTAGTCATTTCCCGTATATACAGCTGAAAACCGGACTCCCTTGCCCCGGGTGTCATTATGCAAACCGTACAGGATTTGAGTTACCATACCGCATGTAGCACAGGAAGGATCGTACAGGTACAGTACAGTATATGAAGATTCGATATCATACAGTGCATAGGATTCCCCGTTCGCGGTTTCCAGGATCATATCCGGGGCTGCAGGCAAATCAACTTTTTCCCTTGAGCGGTGATCCCTCAGGATCTCAATGAGTGTTTCAGTACCAATATCTCTTCCTATAATGATCTTGTTCTTATCCAATAAATAGATCCTGGGTGTGCTTCTGACGTTGTATTTCTTTTGAAATCCGGAAATGAAATTGGGATCCCAGACTGCAGTCCAGTTCTGCGGAAAGAAATCCGAATACTTTTTAAAAACATCACGATTGTCTCCTATATATACAGCATAGAGTTGAACATCTTTGTTTTCAGTATTTTGTGAAAATTTCACCAATTTCAGCAATGCATCACTGCAAGCAGGACAATTTTCGTCAAAAAAGAAAACGACAGTATACGGATCACTGATTGCATACAGAGAATTGAGTGTTCCTTCAGCGTCCGGCAATTCAAGTGAAGGTGCTTTCATACCGGTAAGGCATTGACTGTTAAATTGTACATATGTCTCCATTTCCCGTAACATTTCAGGATCGTCAGAAAGAGTGGGATCGTCTAAAAAATAATCACGGGCAATGTGTACGGCAACGCGTTCCATTCCCATGATCTCGCTCGTGAAAAACAAGGTGAACAGGTACCTGGCAGTATACGTTCTTACACGCGGGTGCATTTCTTCTTGCAGGAGCAGGTCGGTATAACGTATAAGTGTATCCGGCTGTTGTACCAGTTCTTGTGTAAAGAATTCTTTAAGCCTTACCGGGAGAATGGATGTGTTCAGGTAGCGGGAGTCTTTGAAATCAATATAATCCAGGTAATACAACGGATCAACTCTTTCTGGATCCTGTGGCGTGAACACATTCCGGGCGATGATCCCCAGCATATAACTGTCAAACTGTCCGGCCAGGAAGAGGGTGTATTCACGGATGGTCTCTTCCAGCCGTTCTACTTCCTGTAATTTTTCCTGCGGATCCGAGTCTGAATCCAGTATGTTGTTAATCAGGGCATATTTATCCTGAAGGAACCGGTAAAAACGTATATAGGCATTGTTTTCTTCAGAGCCGTCTATCTGTATGTCTTCTGTCCTGCCTTTGTTTATGGTAGCTATAAAACGTATGGACAGTGGTTCGGACCGGGATACGAGAAAATTGAAAAGCCTCTTGTTATCCTGGACAAACATGTATTGTCCCGGCTCAAGAGCTTGTTCCCCCGTGAAGGTCATACATCCGTTGAAATCCGGGGACAGTGTGTCTACCGGAACCACATGTTCTCCTTGCTGGATAGCCAGGATAACCGGGGAATCGCTACCCCCGTTAAGACACAGAAAAAGGTTGTAAAAAACAGCCAGAAACAGAGACCACATAAGGGTGTCTTACATTTTTAAATACTTATTTAAATCCACACCGGGGGGCAACATACATCCTGCGTCCCCTCCGTTTAACAGCACATCCCGTACCACGGTGGAAGAAATAAATGAAAATCTGGGTCCGGAAGGAATAAATATTGTCTGGATCTCTGGAGCCATTTTGGAGTTTACCTGGGCAATAACCTGTTCCAGTTCAAAGTCGGTCGTTGTGCGGATTCCCCTGAAAATGAAATTGATGTTATTATTCCGGCAAAAATCTATTGTCAGACCTTTGAATGAACAAACTTCCACTTGTGTCAGATCCTTGACTACTTCTTTGATGATGGCAACACGTGCCTGCGGAGAAAAAAGACTTACTTTCTGTTGGTTTACACCAACCGCGACAATGATCCTGTCAAAAAGTTTAAGTGCCGAATGCAGCACATCAAGGTGACCGGAAGTGAACGGATCAAAAGAACCGGGAAAGACAGCGATCTTTTCCATGGAGATAAATAAATTGGTTAAACACCAAAAATAAGAAAAATATCGGATATTGTTCTTTACAAATGCCAGTCTATGGGTCTGATCCCTTTTGAGACCAGGTATGCATTTGTTTTTGAAAAAGGCCGGGACCCGTAAAATGCGCCGCGGGCAAGTGGTGAAGGATGCGCTGCTTCCAGGATACAATGCCTGGAGGAATCTATTAGGCTTCTTTTACTGCGGGCAAAATTCCCCCACAATAAAAAAACGATATTGTCTTTTTTTTCGGATACTGTCCGGATCACCGCGTCTGTGAACTCCATCCAGCCAATATGGCTGTGTGAGGCGGGTTTTCCCGCCTCGACTGTGAGGATGGCATTGAGCAACATGACTCCCTGTGCAGCCCATGCTTCCAGGCATCCGTGGGAAGGCGGCACAATACCTGTATCTGCGTTCAACTCGGCAAATATGGTTTTCAGAGAAGGCGGAGGAACGGTATTGCGGGGCACGGAAAAGGACAACCCGTGAGCCTGACCGGGGCGGTGATAGGGATCCTGGCCCAGTAAAAGAACTTTTAAATCAGAAACGGGCGTCATTTCAAAAGCATTGAAGATCTGTCTCCCGGCCGGATATATGGTTTTTCCTTTCTTTTTTTCCGAGTGCAGGAAAGAAACGATATTTTCAAAATACGGTTTTGAGAATTCCGGTTCCAGCATTTTTTTCCAGCTGGCTTCAATGGTTACATCCACGCTACAATACGTATTTGATGACCTCGGGTATAGTCTTCATGAATTGAAAATCAATGCCTTTTATGAAATCGGGGTTGATCTCTTCAATATCTTTACGGTTATCTTCGGAAAGAATAATGGTTTTAATCCCGGACCGTTTGGCGGCAAGAATTTTTTCTTTTATGCCACCTACAGGAAGAAGTCTGCCTCGCAGGGTGATTTCACCGGTCATGGCAACTCCTTTCCGTATGCACTTATCTTTAAAAGCACTGGCCATGGAGCAGATCATGGTGATCCCGGCCGATGGCCCGTCTTTGGGAATAGCCCCTTCAGGAACGTGAAGGTGAATGTCGGTCTTTTCAAAAATCTTCGGATCAAGATCCAGAAGCCCTGCATGTGCTTTCAGGTATTGCTGGGCAATAATGGCCGATTCTTTCATGACATCTCCCAGGTTTCCGGTGGTAGTTAAGGTCCCTTTTCCCTTGCTTAGGCTGGATTCCACAAAAAGGATCTCTCCTCCGGTCTCTGTCCAGGCCAATCCCGTAACTACTCCCGGAAATTCATTTCCTTTTTGAATATCTTGTATAATACGATGGACTCCCAGGATTTCACGCACATTATCCGGAGTCAGGTTTGGATTGTAAGTTTCTCCGAAAGCGATTTTTTTGGCAATGTTGCGCGCAATTTTGGCCAGTTGTTTTTCCAGGTTGCGTACACCGGATTCCCGTGTGTATTCGTTAATTACCACATCAATGGCCTGGCGGCTCAACCTGAGTTGAGACGGTTTCAGCCCGTGGGCCTCCAGTTGCTTGGGCAACAAGTGTTTGCGGGCAATTGTTCTTTTTTCTTCGGCCAGGTACCCGTTAATGGGGATCATTTCCATCCGGTCTCTCAGGGCCGGCTGGATATTCCCGATACTGTTGGCTGTCGTAATGAACAAAACATTTGAAAGGTCGTAATCCACATCCAGGTAATTGTCGTGGAACGTATTGTTTTGTTCGGGATCCAGCACTTCCAGCAATGCCGAGGAGGGGTCTCCCCTGAAATCGGCTCCCACTTTGTCGATCTCGTCCAGCACAATGACCGGATTTGAGGACTTGCTTCTTTTTATGCTTTGGATGATCCGTCCCGGCATGGCGCCGATGTATGTCCGTCTGTGCCCTCTGATTTCCGATTCATCATGAAGACCGCCGAGTGATATGCGTGCGAAATTCCTGCCCAGTGCATGTGCCACCGATTTTCCCAGCGAAGTTTTGCCAACTCCGGGAGGACCGTAAAGGCAAAGAATGGGGGATTTCATATCTCCTTTCAGTTTCAGTACGGCCAGATGCTCCAGGATCCGTTCCTTGACCATATCCAGACCGGAATGATCCCGGTCCAGTACCCGCCGGGCTCTTTTCAAATCCAGATGGTCTTTGGTGAATTCTCTCCAGGGAAGATCTACAAGAAACTGAAGGTAATTCAGCTGGATTCCGTAATCCGGTTGGTGCGGGTTGGCACGCTCCAGTTTCTGGACTTCTTTTTCAAAGATATCGGCAATTTCTTTACTCCATTTTTTCTTTGCTGCCTGCTGCCGCAGGTTGTCGATCTCTTCCATATCCTGCGACAACCCTAATTCATCCTGTATGGTTTTTAACTGGTTGCTCAGGTAATATTCTTTTTGTTGTTGATCTATCTCCCCCCTGACTTTTTGATGTATCTGTTCCTTGAATTTCAGAAGCTCAAGGTGTTTATATAACAGTTCCAGTAATTTGGAAGCCCTGTCTTCCAGGTTGTCTATAGCCAGCAGGCTGAGTTTGTCATGAATGCCCTCCAGGTATATGTTGGATGCAACAAAATTGACCAGGAAATCTTCCTTTTCAATGTTTTTCAGGGCAAATTCAGCTTCTTTGGGAATACTGGGAGTTAACTGAAAAATTTGTGCGGCTACTTCTTTGATACCTTCTACAATCGCTTTGTAATTGGTGTTATTTTCCAGGGGCAAGATATCTGACAGGTAGCGTACTTCTGCTTCAAAATAAGGATCTTTCCTAACCATCCGCTCCACATGAAAACGCCGGCTTCCGTGCAATATCACTGTAACACCCCCTTCAGGCATTTCAATGATCTTAAGTATTTTTGCCAGACAACCGTGGCGGCTTACTTCATGTTCGTCGGGATCATCATCCAGAGGATTCATCTGAGTAACAGTTCCCACCCATTTATCTCCCGCAAAACTATCCCTGACCAATTTCATTGATTTCTCTCTGCCGACGGTAATGGGGATGAGGGTTCCCGGAAAAACAACGGCATTGCGCAGAACCAGCAAGGGAAGTATTTGAGGTGATTCATCTTCGCGAACAGTACCCGGGTTCTCTTCCATATCCATTTCCATTAAAGGAATAACGGTCATTTTATCACTGAGAATTAAATTCATATCTGTATCATCTGTAATCATTCTGTCAATCATCGTGCCACAGGATATGACTGACAAAATGACCGCTGTTTATATGAATGGAACTTTTATGGAAAAATAGAAATTTTTCCATGATAAAAAGCCATGTTCACACTGTTTATTCACCGAATAATCTATACCTATTACCATATCGTAATATGTAACCAGGTCTATGCCCAGTCCTCCTGCATATAGAAACTGATTACTCAGGGTATTCAGGTGGTAGTCCCATTTGTTATAGGCATATCCCATATCAAAATGTGCATTGGCGTATATGGAAAGATGGATCTTATTGAATTGCGGCAGGAATGAGAGCCAGTTGATGGTGAACGTTCTTTTCTTTAGAATATTGAATTTTAGCGTATTATTTGAAATGGCAAATATTTGGCCGTCTGCCACGGTATATTCGTAGCCGCGCATCATGTTATTATCGTACCCAATGGCTTTTTCCAAAATATAAGCCTGTGTGTTGGCCAGAGAGTACCCCCCGGAAAAGACACTTGAGATATACCAGCGGGAATCCCGGATCTGTTTGAAATACTGAAGTCCCAGTGTAAGCTGGGCATAACGTACAGAGGCATCGGTTGTAATATAGGTGTTTATGCCTGCCTGCAGGTAATAACCTTTCAGGGGATAAGGATGGTAATCCCTTTGATCAAGCCGGTACCTGTAATTAAGCCTGAAAGCGTTGCGCTGCAACCGGTCGTTACCCCAGTAGTGGGGATTGATCTTCAATACGGTATCTGCAAGCATGCTGTATTCATGCATGAAAGAGATATGATGCAGGGTGCGTATGTCCGGACGGTATGTGTAATTGATCCTGGTGTCTATGGATTTTTCCAGGATTATATCCGGCAAATTGTACCTTGCCGGTTTGTCTTCCCCGGTAAAAATATCCAGGTTGTGGCTGAAATTTCCCTGCATATCCACGCTCATAAAATGCTTGCCTTTCCTGTCCAGGGATATGTCCCGGTATCCAAGGAAAACACCCCACTGGTAACCTCCGTGAGCCGCAATGACCAATTTGTGTTTCAATCCCAAAAAATTATCAATGCGGGCTCCGGCTTCAATAGTGATTTTTGAGAAATCCCAGTTTTGCAGCCAGGTACTCAGGTTGCGTTCTTCCAACTTGACTTCAATAAGCGGCCATATATACCATCGTTCCTGTACCTGGATAATCACCGTGATCAACGTTGGATCTTCAATTGATCCGAGTGGGGATATCTCTACAAAGTTGAACAGAAGCAGGTTGTTTAAATTCTCTTTTGCCAGGCGTAACTGTTCCGCAAGATTGTCCTCTCTGATTGTATCTCCCGTTGCAAACGGCAATTCTCTAAGGATAATAAAATCTTTGGTTATCTTGTTGCCTGTGAGTTCAATCCTGTCAATGCGCAATTCCCGGCTCCATCCTGTTACAGAGAGCATTGAAAAGCATAGGAGAAGAA
>ERZ795053.3985-NODE-3985-length-16282-cov-9.433167_pt1 | contig 16282 bp, 16 predicted proteins | sample MGYA00375137_ERZ795053 | MGnify/ENA primary metagenome ERZ795053 (study PRJEB30182, sample SAMN05720284) | activated sludge metagenome | isolation source: Anaerobic digester | place: Hong Kong | collected 2014-12-17 ...
GATCATCTCGAGGAAGGTCGCGTAGTCGGGCGCAGTCGAGATCAGCCCCGCCCCGCCGGCGAACGCGCGACACGGACCGTCGACGTAGTCGCCCTGGCCGAGGGGACCATCGGGGGCCCGGCTGAGGGTGCCGCCCTGCAGCGCGTACACCACCGTCAGCGCCCGTGCCTGTCGCGCATCGAGGCAGAACCGCGTGTCGTCCATGCCGAGCGGTCCGGTGATCCGCTGCTGCACGACCTCGGCGAGGCCCTGGCCAGTGATGGTCTCGATCAGGCAGCCGAGGACATCGGTGCCGTAGCCATAGACGAACCGTGACCCGGGCTGGGCTGCGAGCGGCAGCTCGGCGAGCGGCGCCACTGCGGTGCAGATGTCGGTGCTCTTGTGGGCGAAGTACCACCCGGCCCCGGCCTCCGGCCCGAGGCCGCGCGCGGCGTACTCCGCCTCCAGCCAGGACTCGCGACCGTAGGACATCCCCGCGGTATGGGTCATCAGGTCGCGCACCGTGATCGGCCGGGCGACGGGCACCGTCCGCACCCGCATCGCGCCGGCCGAGTCGTACCGCTCCGCGACCCGGGCACCGGCGAACGCCGGCAGGTAGCGGCTGATCGGGTCGCCGAGGGCGAGCCGGCCCTCCTCCACCAACGTCAGCGCCGCGGCGGTGGTGATCGCCTTCGTCTGCGAGGCGATCCGGAACAGCGAACGCGGGGCCATCGGCCGACCGGCCTCGCGGTCGGCCATCCCGGTGGCATGTCGGTAGATCACCTCGCCGTGCTGGCGCACCTCGGCGACGATCCCCGCCGCCTCGCCGCGTGCCACGACGCCATCGAGGTAGCGGGTGAGCCGGGCCACCGCGGCGGTGTCGAGCCGGGCCGACCCATCGGCCTGGGCGGCGAGGGGGAGGAGGCCGCCGAGGAGGGCGGCCGCGAGGCACGGCAGGAGGCGCATGAACCGGTCCGGGATGAGGGGATGCGCGGAGCATCGCCGCCGGGTGCGCGGCGCGCAAGGTCGAGACGCGATATCATTCCCGTCCCCGAGCCCTCGACCCGCGAGCGGCATCCCCGTGCTCGTCCCGAAGCTGGTCACCACCCTGCAGGGCTATACCCGACGACAGTTCCTCGCCGACCTCGGCGCGGGCGTCACCGTCGGCATCGTCGCCCTCCCGCTGGCGATCGCCTTCGCGATCGCCAGCGGCGTCACCCCCGATCGTGGGCTGTTCACCGCCGTCATCGCCGGCTTCCTGATCTCCGCGCTCGGGGGGTCGCGGGTGCAGATCGGCGGGCCCACCGGCGCGTTCGTGGTGATCGTGTACGGGATCATCCAGCAGCACGGGCTGGAGGGGCTCCTGGTGGCGAATCTGATGGCCGGGGTGATCCTGGTCGGGTTCGGCATGGCGCGGCTGGGGGCCGTGATCAAGTTCATCCCGTACCCGGTCACCCTTGGCTTCACCAGCGGGATCGCCCTCCTGATCTTCACCGGCCAGGTCGGTGACCTGCTCGGGCTCGACCTGGGAACCGCCCCACCGGACTTTCTCGGGCGCTGGCGAGCCATCGTGACCGGCCTGTGGGACGCCCGACCCGCCGCGCTTGCCATCGGCGCCCTGGCCGTGGCGATCATCACCTGGTGGCCGCGGGTCAGCCGCCGCATCCCGGGCCCGTTCGTGGCGCTGGTCGTCACGACGCTCCTGGTGCACCTCGCCGGGCTGCCGGTCGAAACGATCGGCGATCGCTTCGGCGTCATCCAGGCCGGCCTTCCCCAGCCGCGACTGCCTCGTGTCGAGCTCGCCATGCTCCCGACGCTTGTCGGGCCCGCCTTCACGATTGCGGCACTCGCGGCGATCGAATCCCTGCTCTCCGCCGTCGTGGCCGACGGAATGATCGGCGGGCGCCACCGCTCCAACATGGAGCTCGTGGCGCAGGGCGTGGCCAACATCGCCTCCCCGATCTTCGGCGGCATTCCCGCGACAGGGGCGATCGCCCGCACCGCGACCAACGTGAAGCAGGGTGGCCGCACGCCGGTGGCAGGGATCGTCCATGCCCTGACCCTGCTGCTCATCACGCTCTTCTTCGGTCGCTGGGCGGCCGCGATCCCGATGGCATGCCTCGCCGGGATCCTCGTCGTCGTGGCATGGCACATGGGCGAATGGGGCGCCGTCCGGCGCGTCCTCCACTCGCCCCGATCCGACGTGCTGGTGCTTGGCACGACCTTCGGCCTGACCGTCCTGGTGGACCTGACGGTCGCCCTCCAGGTCGGGCTGGTCCTCGCCGCGATCCTGTTCATGAAGCGGATGGCGGAGGTGACCAACATCTCGGCCGTCACGGGGGAGCTCGCCGACCCCGCGCACCCCAGTCCCGACACCTCGAACGCCGCGTTCACGCGGGCGATCCCTCCGGGAGTCGAGGTGTACGAGATCAACGGTCCCTTCTTCTTCGGGGCGGCCGAGGCGTTTCGCACCGCGATGGGACAGGTGGCGGCCCGGCCGCACGCCCTGATCATCCGGATGCGGCACGTGCCCGCCATCGACGCGACGGGACTGCATGCGCTGCAGACCCTGGTGCGGCAGGTGCGCGAGGGCGGGACCCGGGTCCTGCTCGCCGAGGTGCAGCCGGCGCCACGGGCCGTGATTCTCTCCGCCGACCTTCACCGGGACCTCGGCCCGGACGATCTTCCGGCGACCCTCGACGATGCGCTCGCCGTCGCGTCGCGCGTCGCCGCTGCCACCCCACCTCCATCCCGGACGTCGTGATGCCGACCGCCCCGTTCCATCTCGCCTTCCCCGTCGACGACCTCGCCGCCGCCCGCGCCTTCTATGGCGGCCTCCTCGGCTGCCCGGAGGGCCGCTCCTCGGACCAATGGATCGATTTCGACCTGCACGGCCACCAGGTCGTCGCCCATCTCGCCCCCGAGGAGGTGCGCGCCGCGGCGACGAACACCGTCGACGGCCACGCCGTGCCGGTCCGCCACTTCGGGGTCGTGCTCGACTGGGCGGCGTGGCACGCGCTCGCGGATCACTTGCGCGCCGCCGGGGTGCGCTTCATCATCGAACCGGGCATCCGCTTCGCCGGCCAGGTCGGCGAGCAGGCGACGATGTTCCTCACCGATCCCGCGGGCAACGCGCTGGAGTTCAAGGCGTTCCGCGATCCCTCGCAGCTCTTCGCCAAGTGAGGCCGCCGTGCGCCGATGGCTCCCCGCCCTGCTGCTGTTCGTGACGCTCCCGCCGCTCGCGGCCCAGGGCGCCCCCGCCCTCTCGTGGACCGAGCGCCTCGCGATCGCGGAGAAGTACCGCGTCGCCGCGATCACCCAGCGACGCTTCACCCACCAGCAGTTCTGGGATGCCGTCTCGCCGTCCCTCGCCTCGCCGCGGCTCCGGGTCGCCGAGGTCGGCCGGTCGATGCAGGACCGCCCGCTCCGTACGGTGACCTTCGGGTCGGGCCCCACGACCGTCTTCCTCTGGTCGCAGATGCACGGTGACGAGGCCACGGCGACGATGGCGCTCGCGGACCTCTTCGCCTTCCTCGCCTCGCCCGACCAGTCGCCGGTGCGCCAGCGACTCGAGCGCGACCTCACCATCACCTTCCTCCCGATGCTCAACCCCGACGGCGCCGAGGTCTTCCAGCGCGAGAATGCGGCGGGCATCGACATCAATCGCGACGTGCGGCGGCTCGCCTCGCCCGAAGCCCGCACCCTGAAGGCGGTCCGCGACCGGATCCAGCCGCAGTACGGCTTCAACCTCCATGACCAGTCGGCGCGCACCCGGGTGGGCCAGGGCGAGCAGGCGGCGATCGCCCTGCTCCCGCCGGCGGCCGACGAGGCCCGCAGCTACGGTCCGGTGCGCTCGCGTGCGCGACTGGTCGCCGCGTGGCTCGCCACCGATTTCGGGAACGCCCTCACCGGCCGCATCGCCCGCTACGACGACACCTTCAACCCGCGCGCCTTCGGCGACCTGATGCAGGCCTGGGGGACGAGCACCGTCCTGATCGAGAGCGGCGCCCTCCCCGACGATCCGCAGAAGCAGCGGCTGCGCACCTACAACGCCGCCGCCATCCTCGGGGTCCTCGATGCCATCGCCACCGGGGCGTTCGAGCGGGCCGACCCCGCCGCGTACGACTCCCTCCCGTTCAACCGCGGCGGCGCCTACGACCTCCTCCTCACCGGCGGGTCGCTGGTCGTGCCGGGGGTCGGGGCGCTGCGGGCCGACGTCGCGATCAACTTCGACGACTCGGTCGCCCGCACCGGGGGGCACGTCCGCGAGGTCGGCGACCTCGAGACCGCCGTCGCGATGGACACCCTCGACCTCGGCGGCCGGTTCCTCCACCCGATGCCCGACGCGGTGCTGGTGACCGGCGGGAGCACCTGGGTCCCGATCGGCGCCCCGGCCCGGTTCATCATCCGCGAGGGCGCGGCGGCCGACAGTCGCGAGGTGGGACGCCTCCCCTAGCGCGGATGTCGGGTGGCGAGGGTCGCCTGCGCATCCCTGCGTGACGACCCTCGACCACGGAGTGCATCATGCCGACCCATCGCCGCGACTTCCTCATCTGGTCCGCCATGCTGGGGGCCTCCCCCACCGTCCTGCGGGCCCTGCCAACGCGACCGGGCCGCCGACCCGACGAGTGGGACATGTCGTGGACCCGCCGGCTCACCGGGCGCTACAAGGCGGTCCTCGATGCCCCCACGCCGAGCGAGGGCGATCCGATCCTGCGCGCCATGGTCTGGGCTCGCCAGCATGCCGACGTGTTCGGGGCGACCCCGGGACAGTTGAGCCGGGTGCTCGTCCTGCGCCACACCGCGATCGACCTCGCGATGAACGACGCCTACTGGGCCCGCTTCCCGGTCGGCACCGCACACGGATTCCTCGACGACGCCGGGCGGTCGCTCCCGGTGAACCCGATCCGGACCGAGCGGGAGGCCGTCCCGATGCCGTACCGGCCGCTCACCCTCGAGGCGTTCCAGCGGGGCGGCGGGATCGTCCTCGCCTGTCACCTCGCGCTCCAGCACTACGTCGTGCCACGATACGTGGCCGAGGGGATGACCGAGGCCGCCGCCCTGGCCGCCGCCGAGGCCGACCTGTTGCCGGGGATCATCCCCCAGCCCTCGGGGATCTTCGCGGTCTCGGTGGCCCAGGAACACGGCTGTCGGTACGTGCCGGTGAGTTGACACCGGGCGGGGGGGACCGGCGTATCTTCTCTCCACGCCACCTCCACCACCTGCCCGGAGCCCCGATGACCTCCCGCCGCGACTTCTTCGGCATCCTCGGCGCGGGCGCCGCCCTGCCGGCGCTCGCCCCGTTCCCCACCTCCGCGTCGCTGCCGCCAATCCGGGCCGACTACGACATGTCCTGGGTGGACCAGGTCACCAAGCCGCACAAGGTGGTCTTCGACGCGCCGGAGGTGAACGACGGCGGCGCGGTCTGGCGCGCGGTGCTGCTCCAGGAGGAGTACCAGCAGGTCTATGGCACCTTCCCCGACCAGATGTCGATGGTCCTCGTGATCCGTCACTTCGGGATCGCGATGGGGATGGCCCACGCCTTCTGGGAGAAGGAGGGGGTCGGCGAGCAGACCAAGACCAAGGGGCGCGGCGGCGAGTGGGCGACCCGCAACCCGGTCGGGCCGCCGGCCGACGACGCGCGACCCGGCGCCGCCCGCTACACGATCCCGGGCTTCCTCGCGAGCGGCGGCATCGTGCTCGGCTGCGATCTCGCGTTCAACAACATGGTGGTCGGGAAGTACCGGACCGAGGGAATGTCACGCGCCGACGCCCGCGAGCTGGCCCTCAAGGACCTGCTCCCGGGCGTCATCCTGCAGCCGTCGGGGTTCTTCGCGACGATCCGGGCCCAGCAGGCCGGCTGCGCGGTGTTCTTCAACGGCTGAACCGTCCCAGCCGGGCGACCCGACGGTCCGACACGCTACCCACCCGTGTGGGCCAATTCCGGCGCGACCTGACGGTCGCGCCTATCGGATCTCGACGTACCGCTTCAGGCGGGCGACTTCCTTGGCATCGACGTACTTGCCGATCTCGCGGTCGAATTGCGCCATCGTCTTCCACGGCCGGTACTCCTTGAACTCGCGCAGCATCCGGGCGCCGACGCCGGGAATCGTCAGGATCTGCTCGTCCGTCGCGGTGTTCAGGTCGAGCTTCACGAAGACGTACTGCTCCAGCCGCGCGAGCTCGGCGTCGTCGACGTACTTGTCGATCTCGCGGTGCCACTGCGCCAGCGCCCGGTAGGGCTTGTACTCGTTGAACTCCCGCACCATCCGGCGGCCGGCGCCGGGGATCATCAGCACCTCGGCATCGATGAAGTCGTTCAGGTCGAGCTGGACGAACACCTTCGCGTAGGCCGCCATCCGTTCCGGCTCGCCGAGGTGGGGCGCCAGGAAGGCATCGAACGCCGACTGGCGGGCGAACGGGCGCGCGGCGAGGGTGGCCTGCACGATCGCCGGGGTGAACCCCGGCACCGCTGCGAGCTGCGCCTCGGTGGCGACGTTGGCATTGACGATCCCGACCGGGGCTCCGACCTGCGCCACGAGGGGCGCGGCAGTGCACAGGGCGAGGAGGGCGGCGGCAGCAGTCGAACGCATGTGGGTCACTCCGAGTGAGTGGCAAGGGATCGATCGGTGGACAACAGTTTCCAGGCGACGAGACCGAGCAGGCCGAACCAGACCATCGTGCCCGGGGCGAGGGCCGGCGTCGCCCCGGTCATCGCCTCGCGGAACAGCCCCCAGCCGTGGGCATCGGGCGCCATCTCCAGCTCGAACTCGGCGTTGCCGCGGTAGTGGAGCCAGGTGCCGAGGGCGCCACTCAGAAGGTACAGCCCCATCAACGGCAGCAGCCCGAACGGCGGCCGGGTCGCCCGGCGAAGCACCCCCAGGGCGACGACCGGGATGCCGAGCCCGAGGAGGACGAGCGGCACCCACTGCTGCCACCCCTCCGAGTGGCCGAGCAGCAGCAGCTCGGCCAGCGTCCCCACGACCCCCAGCAGGAGCAGCGCCAGCAGGGCCCGGGCGATCACGACGCGATCCGTCACGCACACTCCCCGATGAGGTCCGGTATCGATACGCCGGGCACCGCCGCGCCGTTGGCGACATGATGCCCCGACCCCCGCGCGGGCACCATCCGCAACCTCCCGGAGCAGCGGCCGAACGCACGATGTCCCCGGTCGGCAGCCGCCGACCGGGGACATCACACCGGACCGACGGGGCTACTTCCGGACCTTGAAGATATCGTACAGGTCCGTGTGCCTCGTCCCGAGCGGCACGTCGCGCCCGTCGATGAAGAGGTAGCGCGTCGAGGTCCGCGCCTCGAGGATGTCGCCGTCGGTCACCACCACGTTGGCGATCTTGCCCGGCTCGAGCGAGCCGAGCCGATCGCCGACGCCGAAGATCTGCGCCGGCCAGAGGGTGACCGCGCGGAGGGCATCCTCGGGGCTGAGGCCGAACGAGGCCGCCATCCCCGCATGATACGGCAGGTTGCGCACGTCCGGGTTCGGCTCGCCCGAGCCGATGGCGAAGGTGACCCCGGCCTCGCGCATCCGGGCGGGTGCGGCGTAGGCCGCATCGTAGCCGTCGTCCTCGTAGGTCGGGAAGCCGAGGGTGTTCTCGTAGATCACCGGCACCTTGTGCTCGACGAGGTAGGCGGCAATCCGCCAGGCGTCGCGGCCGCCCATGATGATCGGGCGCAGCTTCTGCTCCTCGGCGAAGGCCACCGCCTCCTTGATCTGCGACTCGGAGTTGGCCGGGATCAGCACCGGCATCTCGCCGGCCAGCACCGGTCCGAGCGACGCGAGCGCCAGGTCGGTCGTGGGCCGCGGCAGGCTCGGGTCCGCAGCGTGCGCCGCCACGGCCTTCGCATACGCCCGGGCGTCCTCGAGCAACTGCTTGAGCGAGTCGAGCGGGGTCATCCCGCTGGCCGGCGTCGCCGCGGCGCCGCCCCCGCCGAAGCCACCCCGCCCACCCCGACCGCCGGCACCGGGCAGCTCGAGAACGCTCGCGATGCGCGGCACCACCGCCATCGCGGGCGCGGTGTAGCCGGCGAGGTTGATGAGCGCCGCCTGCCCGGCGAGGATGCTCCCCGACGGATGCGAGATCACGTGCGTCACCCCGGCCACGCGGGTGACGCCGACGTGGGCGCTGTGGGGATCGATCCCCCAGATCGCCTGCACGTTGGGGTTCCAGTTGCCGGTCTCGGAGTTGGCGACCGTGCCGGCCGCGCCCTGGGTGATCTCGGCGAGCCCCATCGACGTGCCGGCGTCCATCATCCCGGGGTACACCGACAGCCCGGCGCCGTCGATGATGCGCGCACCGGTGGGAATCGTGACCGAGGCGCCCACCGCCTGGATCCGGCCGTCGGCGATCACCACCGTGCCGACCGGGATGACCTCCCCGACAACCGGGACGATGCGGGCGCCGCGGATCGCGACGGTCTCGCGCGGCCCCGGCTCCGGGTTGTGGGAGCCGAGCTGGGCGGCGAGGGGAGCGGCGGCCACGAGGGTCACCGCCAGCGTGGTCAGGATGCGGCGGATCATCGGCGGCTCTCCCAGGTCGAGTCGGCCGGCGGCGTCGCGCCGCGGCCCGCGCCGCCCCGCGAGGGCGTCGGCACCTTGTTCGGCTCGGCGGCCTCGAGCTCGGCCCGCTCCGCCTCGAGCGCGGCCCGCTTGGCCTTGTCGCGCTCGACATCGAAGAAGATCTCGCCGTCGATGAAGGTCGTCAGCGGATGCGAATAGACCGACAGCGGATGCCCGTTCCAGAGCACCACGTCGGCGTCCTTGCCGACCTCGATCGAGCCGACCCGGTCGCCCACCCCGAGCTGCTTCGCCCCGTTGATCGTGATCGTCGCGAGGGCCTCGTCGTCGGTGAGGCCGCCGTAGCGCACCAGCTTGGCGGCGTCGATGTTGAGCCGCCGAGCCCGGCCGTCGTCGTCGGAGTTGATGGTCGAGAGCACCCCCGCGCGCATCGTCACCGCGACGTTGTAGGGGATCGCGTCGTAGGCCTCGATCTTGTAGCCCCACATGTCGGCGAAGGTCGAGATGCCGGCGCCGTGCCGCGCGATCTCGGGGGCGATCTTGTACGCCTCCAGCGCGTGCTGCAGCGTCTGCACCGTGAAGCCGAACTCGTCGGCGAGCTCGAGAAGCATCAGCATCTCGTCGGCGCGGTAGGAGTGCGCGTGGACCAGCCGGGTCCCCTCGAGCACCTCGACCAGCGGCTCGAGCTCGAGGTCGCGCCGCGGCGCGACCAGGTTCTTCTCGCCCTTCGCCACCCGGGCCCGGTAGTCCTCCCACGAGCGACGGTAGTCGATCGCGCGGGTGAACGCGTCGCGCAGCACCTCCTCCTGCCCCATCCGGCTGCTCGGGTAGCGCGGCTGCGGTTGCGGCTGGCCGACGACGATGACGCGGCCGCTGTTCTTGCGGGTCACGTTCTCGCCGAGGGCGAACTTGATCCCCGGCGGCGCGCCCGGGAAGAGCATCTCCGCCGCGGTGCGGCCGTACTTGAGCTTCACCACCGCGTTCTGGCCGCCGATCGTGTTGGCCGAGCCGTGGAGGATGTTGAGCGTGGTGGTGCCGCCGGCGAGCGCATCGTAGATGTGCGTGTCGGTCGGATCGAGGACATCGGCGATCCGCACCATCGAGGTGACCGACAGCGAGCCCTCGTTGGTGGCGTCGCTCATCATGTGCGAGTGCGGGTCGATGATCCCCGGCATCAGGTACTGGCCGGTGGCATCGATCGTGGTCGCGCCGGCGGGGGCGCGCAGCCCCGTGCCAATCGCCGCGATCTTCCCGCCCTGCAGCAGGACGTCGGTGTCGGTGAGCGTGCCGTTGGTCACCGTCAGCACGGTGGCGTGGGTGATCAGCGTGGGCGGGGCCGGGGCCTGGGCCGCGACACCGCTCGCCACGACGAGCGAAGCCACCAGCGTGGCAAGCGTCTTCATGGAATCCTCTCGGGTGGCCATGTCAGCGGGCCGGATGATCGTGGTCGTCGGTGCCGGCCGCCTGGTCGTCCTCGGCCGAGGCCGGGGCGCGACGGGGGGCCTGCGCGGCCGGCGTCGCGGCCGCGGGGATCTCGTAGCGCTCGCCATCGATGAAGACCTGGCTCACCTTGCCGCCGGCCTCGAAGAGGTCACCGGTGACCAGCGTCAGGTTGGCGATCTTGCCGGCCTCGATCGTGCCGAGCCGATCGGCCACCCCGAAGAGCCTCGCCGGCTCGAGCGTCATGGCGCGCAGCGCCGCCGCCTTGTCGAGGCCGCCCTCGACCGCGCGGCGCAGGTTGGCGGGCAACTCGCCGTAGTCGTTGCCGGAGACGAACGCGACGCGCACCCCGGCGGCCGCGAGCCGACCCGCGCCCTTCGGCTGGTCGACCCGGTCGCGCAGCACCCGCAGCGGCTCCGGCGTGCTGTCGGCACCGCTGCGCCCGCCCCGCCCCGCCGCCGCCCCGCCACCAGCGCTCTTGCGCGGGAAATCGATCGAGAGCAGGACCGGGGCGTTCGCCGCCTTGATCCGGTCGGCCACCTTCCAGGCCTCGGTGCCGCCGGCGATGATCGGCCGCAGCCCGAACTCCGCCGCGAGGTCGAGCGCCCGGATGATCTCGCGCTCGCTGTTGGCGAACAGCACCACCGGCTGGGTCCCGGCGATCACCGGTTGCAGCGCCGCGAGCGTCGGGTCGTGGTCCGGGCGCACCATCCCGCGCGGGTTGCGGGCGTAGGCCGCCTGCAGGTCGCGGTAGTGCTGGGCATCGAGCAGCTCCTGGCGCAGCTGGGCGAAGACGCCCATCAGCGACCCCGGATAGCCACCCCCGCCGCCGAAGCCGCCGCCGCCCCCGCGCGAGAACCCGATGTGCTGGGCGATCCCGTCGCGGATCACGAGTTCGCCGACCGGTGCGTCGCGCAGCGCGATCAGCGCCGAGGTCCCGCGAAAGATTCCGGCCGCCGGTGCGGTCAGCGCGGCGGTGACGCCGGCGCCGCGCGCCGCCGTGAACGCCGTGGCGCTCGGGTCGAGCTGGTCCACCGCCCGCAGTTCCGCCTGCATCCCCGGGCCGTAGTTCGAGTTCGGCGCCGTGGCGCGACTCGCCGCGCCCCCGCCGCCACCGCCCCCCGCGTTGCCGCTCGGGAAGCCGAGCGAGCCGGCGGCGTCGATCAGCCCGGGATAGACGGTCATCCCGCTGCCGTCGATGAGGCGGGCATCGGCCGGGGCGGTGACGTTCGCCCCGACAGCCACGATCAGGCCGTCGCGGATCACGATGGTGCCCTTCGCGATCGCCGGGCCCGAGACCGGTTCGATCCGGGCCCCGGTGATCGCCCAGGTGCTGGGCGGGACGGGGGCGTGCTGGGCGGCACCGGGCGTCGCCACGGCGGCGACGAGCAGGGCCACGCCCGCAAGACGGACGGGAAGGTGCATCGGGTGCGCTCCGATGGAGTGGGAGACTGGAGGGAACAGGTCAATCTACGTCCGATGGCACCCGCAGGTTGAGACGCTGCCGAACCGCCCCGAGCGGGCGTATCGTTCCCGGTGTCCACCCAACCCCGAGCCGCGCCCATGCCCCGTGCTGCTGCCCGTCCTGTTGCCCTGCTCGCGATGCTCTGCCTCGCCTGCGCCCGCCCTGACGCGCCCGCCGAGATCAGCAACTCCCCCGCCGACCTCGACACCGCCACGTTCGCCGCCTCCCTCGGCGTCGACCTCGAGAAGTCGGAGCGCAACGCCGCCGGGCTGCGCTGGCGCGACATCACCGTGGGCGAGGGGGTCGAGGTCACCAGGGGTCAGGTGATCGAGGTGTACTACGATGGCCACCTCCCCGACGGCACCCGGTTTGAGCAGACGCCGCCCGGGCGACCCTACACCTTCCGGGTCGGTGTCGGGCAGGTCATTGCCGGATGGGACCAGGGCATCGTCGGGATGCGGGTCGGTGGCACGCGGCAGCTGATCATTCCGCCTACGCTCGGCTATGGTCCCTCACCGAACGGGCCGATCCCCGGCAACGCGACCCTGATCTTCGACGTCGAGGTGGTGGCGATCCACTGAGGGGAACCGGGCGCGTGCACCCGACGTACTTGCAGCGACTCTCATGCGGAGCACCAGGATGACCGACCGACGCCCCGACGACGACCTGCGGCAGCGACTGACGCCGCTCCAGTACCAGGTGACCCAGTGCGACGCCACCGAGCCGCCGTTCCAGAACGCCTACTGGGACGAGCATCGCGAGGGGATCTACGTTGACGTGGTCTCCGGCGAGCCGCTCTTCTCCTCGCGAGACAAGTACGACTCCGGCACCGGTTGGCCGTCGTTCACGCGACCGATCGAGGCCGCACGGGTGGCCACGCGGATCGACCACAAGCTGATCGTCCCGCGCACCGAGGTGCGCGGGGCCTCCAGCGACGCGCACCTGGGACATGTCTTTCCCGACGGCCCCGGGCCCGGCGGGCAGCGCTACTGCATGAACTCCGCGGCGCTGCGCTTCATCCCGCGCGAGGCGATGGCCGCCGAGGGCTACGGTGAGTGGCTCGCCCTCTTCGACGAGGCGTCCGCTTAGACTTCGGGGCGTCCGTCACACCTGACGCCTCGCGCCCGGAGTTGCCGTGCCCCGTACGCTGCTGTGCCTGCTCGTCGCCCTGCCCGTCACCCTCGCCGCCCAGTCCCCGCCCGCCGGGGGCTGGCCGATCCACTCCCTCAACCGACCCAGGCCGCCTGTGGTGCACCCGGGTGGCCCCGCGGTGGTCCCGCCGCCCGCCGATGCCGTCGTCCTCTTCGACGGCCGCACCCTCGACCAGTGGCGCTCCGACGAGGACAGCGCCGCCGCCGCCCCGTGGAAGATCATCGATGGCGCGGTCGAGGTGGTCCCCGGCAGTGGCGGGATCCACACTGCCACCCCCTTCGGCGACGTGCAGCTCCACCTCGAGTGGATGTCGCCGACCCCGGTGGTGGGCGAGGGACAGAATCGGGGCAACAGCGGCGTCTTCCTGATGGGCACCTACGAGGTGCAGGTGCTCGACTCGTGGGAGAACACCACCTACGCCGATGGCCAGGCCGCCGCGCTGTACGGACAGTTTCCGCCCGAGGTGAACGCCTCGTTGCCGCCCGCAAGCTGGCAGAGCTACGACATCATCTTCCGCCGGCCGCGCTTCGCGGCCGACGGCTCGGTGACGCAGCCGGCCCGGATGACGGTGTTCCACAACGGCGTGCTGGTCCAGGATCACGTCGCCCTCCTCGGCCCGACGAGCCACATGGTGCGGACGCCGTACGCGCGCCATCCGGACCGCCTCCCGCTCGGGCTGCAGGACCACGGCACCCCGGTCCGCTTCCGCAACATCTGGATCCGGCCCCTCGGCCCACGGCCGTGAGGGCACTCGACGGGCTGGGTCGGCGCTTCGCGCGGTGGCTCAACACCCCGCGCCACGCCGAGGCGAAGGTTGCGACCAACGCCCCGGGGTTGCTCGCGCGGACGATCCAGCCCGGCGATGTCCTGCTCGTCGAGGGCTCCTCGCGGATCTCCTCGGCGATCAAGTACCTGACCCAGTCGAGCTGGTCGCATTCGGCACTCTGCGTCGGCCTGCCCGACCCGACGAGCCCTCCCGAGCGCGAACCGAGCATCCTGCTCGAGGCCGACGTCAGCGAGGGGGTCCGGCTGGTCCCGCTCGCCCGCTATGCCGACCTGCACACCCGGATCTGCCGGCCGGTCGGGCTCTCGCCCGGGGAACTGCAGCGGGTGATCCAGCACGCGATGGCCCGACTGGGCCATCACTACGACATGAAGCACATCGTCGACCTCGCGCGCTACCTGCTGCCGACCCCGCCGGTGCCGAGCCGGTATCGGCGGCGACTGCTGGCGCTCGGCAGCGGGGACCCGACCCGCGCGATCTGCTCCTCGCTGATCGCCGAGGCGTACCAGTCGGTGCGCTACCCGATCCTGCCCGACGTGCGCCAGCTGGTGCGGCGGGTCGATGGCCGCGAGGAGGCGCGTCAGGTGCTGCACATCCGCCACTTCTCGCTCTTCACGCCGCGCGACTTCGACGTCTCGCCCTACTTCGAGATCGTCAAGCCGACGCTGCGGCACGGCTTCGACCCGCATGCCGTGCAGTTCGACACCCCGCCCCTCGACCGCGAGCTGACCGCGTGATCGCCCGCCTCGCCCTGCTGCTCGGCGTGGTCGCAGCGCCTGCGGGCGCGCAGGCCGCCGGCACCGAGGTGGTGCTGCTGGGGACCGGGATGCCGCGCCCCAATCCCGAGGCCTCGGGACCGGCCACGGCGATCACCATCGGCGAGCGGGTGCTGCTGTTCGACGCGGGTCCCGGCGCGATGCGGCAGCTCGCCGCCGCGGGCCTGCCGATCAGCGGCGTGGAGGCCGTTTTCCTCACCCACCTCCACAGCGACCACACCCTCGGCTATCCCGACCTCGTGCTCACCTCGTGGGTCATGCGGCGCCGCCACCTGATGCCGGTGTACGGTCCGCCCGGCACCGCGCGGATGGACTCGCTGCTGCACGAGGCGTGGGCCACCGATATCCGCGTCCGCACCGAGGGACTGGAGCGCGAGATCCCGGGTGGCGAGCGGGTCGTGGTCCGCGAGTTCGACGGCGAGGGCGTCGTGTACGACAGCGCCGGCGTGCGGGTGCGCGCCTTCCGGGTGCCGCACGGCGACTTTCCCGACGCCTACGGCTACCGGATCGAGACGCCGGACCGGGTGATCGTGCTCTCGGGCGACACCGGACCGAGCGAGGCGGTGCGCGATGCGGCGCGCGGCGCCGATGTGCTGGTGCACGAGGTGTACAGTGCGGCACACCTGCGTCCCGAGGATCGACCGGACGGCGAGGCGTGGCCCGCCTACATGCGGGCCTTCCACACCAGCGACGTCGAGGTCGGCCAGCTCGCCGCCGCGGCGGCCCCGCGGCTGGTGCTGCTCACCCACATCATCCGGATGGGCGCCACCGACGAGGAGCTGCTCGCCGGCGTGCGCGCCGGCGGCTACACCGGCCGGGTGGTGGTGGGGACCGACCTCTCGCGCTGGTAGGGCGGGCGCGTCGGCGGGTATCTTGCCCCCGATCCCCACACCCGAGCCGCGCGTGACCATCTTCGAGCTGATCGCCGTCCTGACGACCCTGGCTGCCTGCTTCGCCTGGGCCAACTACCGCCTCATCCGCCTCCCGATGACCATCGGGCTGATGATCCTGGCGCTGGTCGGGTCGCTGGCCCTGGTCCTCGCCGGTCGGCTGGGCTTCGCGCCGATCGAGGACCTCACCGGCTTCGTGGCGAACATCAACTTCGACGGGGCGGTGCTCAACGGCATGCTGGGCGCCCTGCTGTTCGCCGGCGCACTGCACGTCGACCTCGACCGGCTCCTCGCCCACCGCGGCGTGATCCTCGCCCTCGCCACCTTCTCGGTGCTGCTCACCACCGCCATCGTGGCGACCGGGGGCTACTATCTCTTCGCCGCCATCGGGCTCACGGTGCCCTTCGCGTGGATGCTCGCCTTCGGCGCGCTGATCGCCCCGACCGACCCGATCGCGGTCGGCGCGATCCTGCGGAAGGTCGGCGTGCCGAAGGAGCTGGAGACCACCATCACCGGCGAGTCGCTGTTCAACGATGGCGTCGGCGTGGTGCTCTTCATCCTGCTGATCGAGTTGCTCGCGGGCGAGGCGATCACGCCGGCCGTGGTCGGCAAGCTGATCGCGATCGAGGTGGTGGGCGGCCTGCTCTACGGCCTGCTGATCGGCTGGATCGCGTTCCGGATGCTCCGCGCGGTGGACAACTACCAGGTCGAGATCCTGCTCACCCTCGCCATCGTCACCGGCGGCTACGCGTTCGCCCACGTGCTGCATGTCTCGGGGCCGCTGGCGATGGTCGTCGCGGGCCTCATGACCGGCAGCGCCGGCCGCACCTTCGCGATGTCGGAGACCACCCGCCACCGGCTGGACGAGTTCTGGGAACTGGTCGACGAATTCCTGAACGCCGTCCTGTTCGTGCTGATCGGGCTGGAGGTGGTGATCCTCGACATCGCCCCGGGAGTGCCGCTCGCCGCCGCGCTGGCGATCCCGCTGGTGCTCGCGGCCCGCTACCTCTCGGTGCTGGTCCCGGTGGCGATGTTCCCCTCGGGCCGCGCGCTCCCGAAGGGCGCCGCGACGATCCTCACCTGGAGCGGCCTCCGCGGCGGCATCTCGGTGGCACTCGCCCTCTCGCTGCCACCGAGCCTCTATCGCGACAAGCTGATCGCGATCACCTACGTGATCGTCTGCTTCTCGATCATCGTGCAGGGACTCACGGTGGGGCCGGTGACGGCGAGGTTGCTGGCGGAGAAGTGAGGGGTGAGTCCTGA
>ERZ795053.3986-NODE-3986-length-16281-cov-18.802354_pt1 | contig 16281 bp, 9 predicted proteins | sample MGYA00375137_ERZ795053 | MGnify/ENA primary metagenome ERZ795053 (study PRJEB30182, sample SAMN05720284) | activated sludge metagenome | isolation source: Anaerobic digester | place: Hong Kong | collected 2014-12-17 ...
TCGAAGTGAATCAGTAACAAGCCATACTTACCTTTGCCGGGTGAATTATCTGCAGGTCGAAAATTTGTCCAAGATCTATGATACGAAAGTGCTTTTCGATCAGATCACCTTTCATATCAATCGCGGACAAAAGACCGCACTGGTAGCACGCAATGGCGCCGGCAAGTCCACCCTGCTGAAGGTCATCATGGGCACGGAGATCGCAGATTCAGGAACCGTTGTCATCAACAAGGAGATCCGAACCGGATTTCTGGAACAGGAGCCGAAACTGATAGCGGGACAAAGCATCATGGAGAATGTTTTTTCCGGCAACACACCTGTGCTGCAGGCCATTGGTGCCTATGAACAATGTCTGGAAGCCATGGAAGAAGACCATTCACCTGCGCATGCCGCCAGACTGGAAGAAGCACATGCGCAGATGGATGCACTGGAGGCCTGGGATTATGAACAGAAGATCCGTCTGATCCTGTCGAAGCTGGACATTCATCATCTGGACCAGCCGGTGGAGACTCTATCAGGTGGACAAGCGAAGCGGGTAGCTTTGGCAAAAATGCTCATACAGGAACCCGACCTGCTCATATTGGATGAACCGACCAACCACCTGGATGTTGCCATGATCGAGTGGCTGGAAGAGTATATCGGCACCCGCGATATGACCATGCTGGTGGTTACGCACGACCGGTATTTTCTGGACAGTGTGTGCAATCAGATCATCGAACTGGAAGACGGAAAGCTCTTTAACTACTCCGGCAATTTCTCTGATTTTCTGGAGAAGAAGGCACATCGCGAGGCTGTGGAAGCCGCAGAACTGGACAAGGCCAGAAACCTGTACCGGCGTGAACTGGAATGGGTGAGGCGCATGCCGAAAGCCCGGACCACAAAAAGCAAATCTCGCTTGGATGCTTTTGATACACTGAGTGAAAAAGCATCCGGTAAAGGCCCTGAGGAACAGCTGAAACTGGAAGTAAAAATGAACCGCATAGGCGGGAAGATCCTGGAGATGGTCAAGGTGCGGAAGGCATTTGGCTCACTGGTCATCACCGATGGTTTCACCTACACATTCAAGAAAGGTGAGCGGGTAGGCATTGTGGGGAAGAATGGTGTGGGAAAGAGCACTTTTCTCAATATGATCATGGGCATGGAGCATGCAGACAGTGGCAAGATCCAGGCCGGTGAGACCATCGTATTCGGATATTTCTCACAGGAGCCTCTTCGGGTGGCCGACGACAAACGGGTGATCGATGTGGTGAAAGACATCGCTGAATTCATTCCGATGGCCGATGGAAGCAAGCTCAGTGCTTCTCAACTGCTGACCAGATTCCTCTTCGCACCGGAAACACAGTACACTTTTGTATCCAAACTGAGTGGCGGCGAGAAGCGCAGGCTGCAGCTGATGACCATCCTCATCCGCAATCCGAATTTCCTCATACTGGACGAACCTACCAACGACCTGGACATCCTGACGCTCAGCATCCTGGAGCAATTCCTGCTGGATTATACCGGTTGCCTGATGATCGTATCGCACGACCGCTACTTTATGGATAAGCTGGTGGATCACCTGTTCGTTTTTGAAGGAGATGGTCTGATCAGCGATTTTACAGGCAATTACACAGAGTACAGACAGGCAGCAGATAAGCAGAACAAGGAAGACAAGAAAAAAGTAACTGCGCCCAAACCAAAACAAGCAGCAGAGGCCGTTAAAAAGAAACGCAGTTTCAAGGAGAACAGAGAGATGGAAATGCTGGAAAAAGACATAGCTGCACTGGAACAGGAGAAGCAGAACATTGAACAACAGCTGAGTTCACCTACCGGCGATCATCAGGCTATTGGTGTGTTATCAGAAAGGCTGATGATTGTATCCAATGAACTGGACGAAAAAAGTATGCGCTGGCTGGAGCTTGCAGAGCTGGAATAATCTATGCGATAGCTGCTCAGCATACCTGAACAAGCCATCAGACGTTAACAAGCATTAACAATATTTGAGAACCCTTCAACTGTACCGTTTTGGGGTATTGAGTAGGTTTGCCTGAAGACCAACCACATGAAGTACCACTATCTTTTATCACTGGCATTCTTTTTTCAGACCGAGCTGGCATATAGTCAGCTGAACGGTGAAAAAAGAACCCTGCAGGCAGTTCGCACGGAAGAGTCCATTCGCATTGATGGTATTCTGGATGAAGCAGTGTGGCAACAGGCAGATGCCGCTACTGATTTTACCCAGTTCCAGTTTCAGTGGAAGGTTCCCTCAGCCTACAAGTCTGAAGTGAAGATCGTATATGACAACAATGCCCTATATGTTGGAGCTATGTTGTATGACCCTTCGCCTGACAGTATCAGAAAGCAGCTCAGCCAGCGGGACGAGCTGGGTGCCACAGATTTTTTTGGAATCGCCCTGGACACCTACAAAGACGGCATCAACGGATTTGAGTTTATCGTATCTGCAGGTGGTGTACAACTGGAGGCCAAAACCATTAACGGTGGAAACGAAGATTTCAACTGGGATGCAGTTTGGCAGAGTGCCGCTCATATCAATGAAAAGGGTTGGGTAGTGGAGATGAAAATTCCATACAGTGCCATTCGTTTTCCCAACCAGGATGTACAGGAATGGGGATTGCAGTTTTTCCGGGAGGTGAACAGAAGCCGTGATAAGTCAACCTGGAGTCCGATCGATCCGGAGATAGCGGGTTTTACATTGCAACAAGGAACATTGCTGGGAGTGAATGGTATTGAAGCTCCCATAAGATTGTCTCTTACGCCATATTTGTCGGCCTACTATGATGTCTTCAATGACCGACCCAATGATCAGGTAAGTCATGCCACCTCATACAATGGTGGCGCCGACCTGAAGTACGGCCTCAATGATGCATTCACCCTCGATATGACCCTGATACCCGACTTCGGCCAGGTGCAGAGTGACAATCAGGTTCTCAATCTGACCCCTTTTGAGGTGTATTTTGTGGAACGAAGGCAGTTCTTTACAGAGGGGGTTGAATTATTTGACAAAGGCAATCTCTTTTACTCTCGAAGGGTGGGCGGAACTCCATATGCATTCTGGGATGTTTACGGCAACCTGGGCGATGGAGAGACGGTGATCAACAACCCACAGCAGGCCAGGCTACTGAACGCCACGAAAGTATCCGGCAGGACTCAGGGTGGTTTGGGAATAGGAGTTTTCAATGCCATAGAAGGCGAAACCTATGCTACCATTGAAGATGCAGAAGGTGCATCCAGAGAAGAGCTTACCGGTCCGCTCACCAACTATAATGTTGTGGTGTTCGATCAGAACCTGAAGAATAACAGCAATGCCTATCTGATCAATACGAACGTGACCAGAAACGGAGGCTTTGACGACGCCAATGTAACGGGCGGCGGATTTGCATTAAAGAACGAAAAGCAGACTTACGGTGCAGAAGGAAAATTCATTGCATCGCAGCAATACCGTGGTGGACAGAACAGTGCCGATATGGGATATGCCCACAGCCTGTATGCAGGTAAAATAGGTGGAAACTTCCAGGCGACGGCGGGTTACTGGTTTGAGGGGCCTTCCTATGATCCAAATGATCTGGGATTTTTACAGAATAACAATACTGTGAATTATGGCATCCAGTTGCAATACAATCATTTTGACCCGATCTGGCATATCAACTCGCTGTACACCTCTGGTGGAGTGGATTATACCCGCATAGTAGATCCCAACGAATTCTTCAATTTCTCAGGTTGGCTAAATGTAACAGCAGGTTTTCAGAATTTCCTGTTTGCAGGCATGTTCTGGGCAACGGAACCGGTGGTCACCTATGACTGGTTCGAGCCACGCAGTCCGGGCAGATACTATACCTTTCCTGTCAACAATAATATAGGCGGGTTTGTATCAACAGATTATTCTAAAAGAATTGCCTTTGATCTGAACGCCAACTTCCGGTGGTTTGCAGAAGAGGTGAACCGCGACATAGAAGGTAAGCGCAGCAGGGTGAATGTATATTTCTCACCCAGGGTCCGGTTCAGCGATAAGCTCACACTCATACTTGATCAATCGGTCAGTGTATGGCCAAATGACATCGGCTGGACAGATCCTTCCATCGGATGGGAAGAGATACCTGAGAACTTTGTTTTGTTAGGGCGCCGTGATTACAGCGAATACAGCAGTGTGATCAACCTGGCTTACACACCAACAGTAAAAATGGGATTTACTTTCCGGCTTCGCCATTACTGGAGTTTCGCCACCTATCAGGAGTTCTATGAGCTGGGCGACGAAGACGGACTGTTGAACCCGACCACTTACAATACCTCCAATGCGCTGGGCGGAACTGACAACGATGCCAATTTCAATGCCTTCAATATTGACTTTGTTTATACCTGGTTCTTTGCTCCGGGCAGTGAAATGAATGTGGTATGGAAGCAGGCCATTTATCAGTTTGGCGATTATGTTTATCCGAACTACGGCGATGATCTGGAAGCAGTATTTAACTCACCTGTAGGGAACAACTTCAGTGTTAAAGTGATCTATTACCTGGATTACCTGTACCTGAGGAAAAAGTAGATCTGTGCATTCACAAAAAAAACGGCCGGGCGCAAGCCCGGCCGTTCTGGTATTAATTAACAGATCACTGAACGATCACCTTCTGGATGAAAGAAGATTCATTAGAGGAGATCAGCACCTGGTACATGCCTGGCACAGCGATATTCAGCTGAACAGCAGTTTCACCTGCACCTACTGACTGAGAAAGTACCATTTTACCGGAAAGGTCAGTTATCATGATCATGGTCTCAGCATTGCTTTCGGGCAGCTGGATGGTCATCTGACCATTTGACGGATTCGGGAAAATAAGTGCGACGGCATCATCACCACCTGCAAGACGCATCGGTGATGTAAAATAGGAAGGCTCAGACCAGTCAGAATAGCAATCAGCACAACGGGCTTTAACCCCCCATACATAAGAATTGCCCGGTTGGATCTTACCAGCTCCAACATTTACAGAGGTAGTGCCGTCAGAGATCTTTCCACGATAGTTCGGTCCGGTAAGTTCATTTTCGTACTGGATCACGTATCCCGTTGCACCTGCAACTGCGGTCCAGGAAAGGGTTGCAGAGTAAGGAGTAATGGCTGAGGCTGTTAAACCAACAGGTGTTTCGCAGGAACAGATGCAACCCAGAAAATCAATAACATCAGCAGGAAAATCAGGATAGTTTCCATCATTTGACTGGTCGCCGGAGCCATTGTCTTCCACCCAATTACCTTCTGTTGCAATGGTTTCAACGCAATCTGCACCAAAAACATCGGTATAGAAAATAATAACATCGCTGTTACCCAATACCTGAATAGCATTTACACCTTCAGTCAGGCCAGTACCGGTAAGTTCGCCAAGAGACGGGTTGAAATTACCGGTGGCAATTGCTGAAATGAAAGTGGTAGGCATATTATAGGATGCTGCCAGATACATGTAAACCGCTTCACCAGAAGCAGAGAGTCCGCTGTTGTTATCCGGAGAGGAAGTAGTACTCCAGCTACAGGAACCCACACTGGCAGTAGGGTTGGGTGAACTTCCGTTGAGTGTACCCTGGTCAATACCTTCTATGATAACCACAGAACCGGAAGTCAGGGTAGATCCGGAAGACCATTGCCAGTAGGTTTCTCCGGTATTGAAAGAAGATCCGTCCCATTCATTATCTGTAAAATAAATGATGGTACCGGCAGGTACATCTTCCAGAGCAGCAAAGGCAACACCATCGGTTCCGTCGGCATTGAAGGCTACGAACATCAGGCTCCCTGCGCTGAGCTGTGCATGAGCAGGCAGTATCATACTGATACAGGCTGTAAGTGCGAGAATAGTCTTTCTCATTGTGTATGTGTTTGACACAAAGCTACAGCGCAGGTTTGCAGATTATCCAACAGTTTAAGAACAAATAAGAAAAAAAATGTCAAATAATAGATTATTTGCCAATTTTTCTTATAATATGTTGATTATCAATTTATTAAATAGAAGGCAGTCTGACCAAACCGCCTTCTGCCAGGCATACACTTCAAGCCTATTGAATAATGACCTGTTGTACAAAGCTGACCGTATCATATTGTATCCAGAGCTGATACACGCCGGGATTCTCTACATGAATCTGCACATTGGAATCGCCGGAATTGACCATACTCACTATTCTGCCCTGAAGGTCAATTACTTTAATAACAACACTCCCGTTACCCTGTGCCGGCAAACTGACCGTGAATTGACCATTGGACGGGTTTGGATAGACAAGAGCGAGGTCATCTTCACCACCAGCCAGCCGGAGTGGGGTGCTGAAATTCTGCATGGCAGACCAGGAAGACATCTCTCCGTCACATCGGGTACGAACTCCCCATGAATAATCAGTTCCGGGTACAAGCTGCCCAGGACCTAAATTGACACTGGTAATACCGGCACCAAGTTTCACCCGCTTACCAGATGAGATAACATCGTTACTGAGTTGTAGCACATATCCGGTGGCCCCTGTCACTGCGTTCCAGCTGAGGGTCGCTGTGGTAGCAGTCAGGCCGGTAACTGCCAGTCCTGCAGGCGCTTCACACACAAACAGGGATAGTGCATCGGGGCCGGTATGGTATGGACCGCCACCGATAAATCCGAAATTTGGACCGAAACCAAGGTTGCCGGTAGTCACATTTCCGGGCACGGTCACATCTGAGAAATAAGCTGATTCACTTACAATGAAAGCTGCTACTTCTATATCCATATCAGCGGTTGCGCCCAGTTCCGAATAAGGTATGGCCATTTCCAGACCCTGGCCAGCACCTCCGCCATTATGGAAGGCAAAGGTCACACTGCCATTGGAAAACACTGCACCACCAGCAGAACTATTGGCAGCAGCACCACCGGTCTGGTTGCAATTACCCTGGTATTCTGCTCCGCCGCCACCTGTATATTTTACTGCATCCCAGTACACATCTGTAACCCAGAATCCGGGATTGAATGCAAATCCATAATCCACTTCGAAATCGGCATAAAAGGTTTGATCGAGGAAGTGCCCCCCTCCGCCAAAAGCCAGGTTGCTGCCTGCACCCCAACCGGCGGGAGATCCTGCACCTGCTACATTGATCAGAACCCCTAATCCGTCATTGGAACCGGTATTCAGTCTGCCCTCAAATCCGAGATACAGGATACCGGCTGCATCATCGGGATAGTACAGGATCTGAGAGACATCGATACTGCCTCCAAAACCTGCGTTGCTGTTGAGTTTATTACCGATTACCACATAATCTGCATCTGAGAGGTCGCCGTTTACGACCGGCTGTGCCATAGCCATACCGGCAATGGCCAGTAGCCCTAAAAAGGAGTAAAATCTTCTCATGGTTTTCAAGTTTAGATGGCCAATCTACAGTCTTTCGGATATATGTCAAAAAACAACCCGTCCGGATAAAAGAAAAGCCAGATAAAATACATACATAAGGATGAAAATAATACCGTGCCAGTGTTGTAATTGTTTCCTTTTATGAAAATAAACCAGAAAGAAAAGCATGCTGGTGGACAATAGCAAGACCAGCAGATCTCTGTTGGTGCCGGTACTGACAAATAGTGGCCGAGCAGTACCGCTGATTCCCAGAATAAAGAAAATATTGAAGATGTTACTGCCCACCACATTGCCAACAGCAATGTCGCTTTTCTTCCGGAGAGCGGCCGTTACTGAAGTAGCCAGTTCAGGTATAGAAGTACCTATCGCCAGTATGGTCAGGCCAATGACAGATTCACTCATTCCCATGACCCGGGCCATTTGCACAGCACTGTCAACCATCCACTTCCCCCCCAAGGTTAGACCTGTCAGACCTCCGGCTACCATTAAAATACTTCTGAGAGTGCTTCTTTCCATGATGGTAACTTCAGGAGTTTCGCTGACCGATCTGGCAATAATGAAAGAGTAATAGACGAAGATGGAGAAGAAACCCAGGAGGACAAGAGCATCTGCCCTGCTGATCAGATCCTGGGCATTTCCATCAAGCAGAAAATCATTAGCCATGATCAACAAAACGATGGCACCTAAAAGGCTGAATGGTATTTCACGTAATACGGTGAATGTTTGAACGGTGAGCGGATAGATCAATGACGATATGCCAAGTATTACCAGAATGTTGAAGATATTACTGCCCACCACATTACCTATGGCCAGATCAGCACTGCCCTGGAAAGAAGCATACAGGTTTACAACCAGTTCTGGTGTAGAGGTGCCGAATGCCACGATGGTAAGTCCGATGACCAATTCTGACACTCTCCATTTCTTGGCAAGGGAGGAAGCCCCTTCTACAAGCAGGCGGGCACCCAGGATCACCAGCCCGAGACCGATGACAAACAGCAAAATTTGCATGGAATTTGTTCTGTCTAATTACGCTTTACAGCGCAAAAAGGTTGCAGGATGCTCAGGTCATAACAATCGAAAGAAGTATTGGCGGCCGTTACATTACGTCGCGGAAGCAATTCCCAGCTTTCGGGTTGCTTCGGCATATCTATGACCACCCTGGCCTTGCTGAAAATGATGCTACCGGCCATGCAGCGGTAACAGCCTTCCATACTGCCAGGCACTGCCGTTGCCAGTTGCAGTTCCATGACCTCCTCCATGTTTCCCGACGGTCTGGAGATGCGGATCAACATGGGCTGTCCGAGAAATTCATATGGAATGCGCAAAGCCATCCACTCGCTGCTGCCTACCTGCACCACTGGCAGAAACATGTCTTCTGTTTCTCCCACCTGCACCTGAGCCTGCACATGATCCTGCCCGGTTACCAGCCAGTGACTGGCGGTATCTGCCACTGAAAACAGGAAGAAACCATCATTCGTTTGAGCCTCAGAAATCAACGGACAGATCAGGAAAAGCAATAACCAGCGCATCAGCGGATTTTGCTCTAAAGTAATCAATTCAGACTACAGTACGGTGGTTGCGTTCCGGAATCCACGATCAAAAAAAAGGCGGGTACTTTGGTACCCGCCCCGGAAAAATTCCATCATCTATCTTACTCTTTCACCAGTGTGGTAGTAAGCAAACGATCACCGGAAATGATATGCAACAGATACATTCCTGATGGCAGCGCACTCAATTCCAGAGTAACGGCAGACTGTCCTGTTCTGCTGACCATCTCCTGCATCATAACCTGACCCTGCAGATCTGAAATAGTAACCATGTCCATTTGTATTCCTGGCGCATGCACATGCACCAGCCTGCTTACCGGATTAGGATACAGCTCGATCATAACCGGATCCAGATCAACTATGGCTATAGCAGTATCCTCGATCATGTCTATATCTGCTGTGTAGCGTGGCATGATCTGGTAGCCATCCAGATAAGGTGCATCTGTGTCAAACTGTGAACCGATGCCGGTCAGGTTGAAAGCTCCGTCCGGAACTGTTGCTGTTGACAGGTCCACCAGGTCATCGATGCGCATGACCAGAGTGCCGGAACCATCGCAGGTGATATTGACATTAAAACTGGATCCATCACCCAGCCATTCTGCATCATCAACAAGTGTGCAGCCTGTCAGATGGATCAGGTCAGATTCAGTACTTTCATCCAGTGCTGAAACGGTAGCCGGAACTTTCAGTGTGTTGCCTGTACTCAGCACTTCCAGGCTTTCGGGTTCGATCTCGGTAAGTCCGTTGAACTGGGTGATGGTGCCGGTCATGGTCAGCTCGTCTCCTTCATTCGGGGTATAGCCAAAAGTTTCTGAGAAGCTGAATACTTTGATGCCGGCAGTTTCATCTATCAGGGTGAATTCCAAACCGCCGCTGCGCAGGTTGTACCCATACACCAGACCGGTAATGGTTACCAGTTCGCCGTCAGATGTAGCAATACCGTCAGCATCTTCTCCCGTCACATCAGCAATATCTGCTTCAGTAGCCACCGGTTCATCGTCATCAGCAATAGTAATGGTGATCATATCAGCAACGCCAAGAACGCAGGTTCCGGTAGGATCTGTCAGGGTAAGAACAATGGTCTCATCGCCTTCAATATCTGTATCATTGGTGATAGGAATATTCAACAGTTCACTAAGTGCTCCACCGGTAGAAAAGGTAATACCAACAGGAGAGCTGAAGGTAAAGTCAACTCCTTCGGTGGCAGTAGAGCTGCCATCCAGTTCAACGGTGAGTTCACAATCACTGTCGGTTGACACATTCACGCTTATATCCAGATATCCTGCATCTTCACTGACAGTGGCGGAAGTTCCTGAAAAACCTATTACAGGTATGGCTTCTCCTTCAAATCCAGTAACAGATACATCATCCAGGGCAAATTCATCACGAGAACCTGATCCTGCCACATCATCTCCATGCCAGCGCAGGTAGAAAAACTCTCCGTCATTCCAGGTCAGGCCGGTAATGGTACCGGAACGGTTTACAGAGTCAGGCAGGAAGGTAGCTGCCTCCGGCGATATAAAATCAAAATCAGACAGATCTACCCAGGTTTCATGGTCATAGGAATATGACAGGTTAAATGAATTTGATCTGCCCTGATCGTTCAGGTAATAAATGGCGTAGAACACTTCCAGTTCGCCGATGGTGGCTCCGGTATTGTTGATCATCTGCAGAGCAAATGCTCCGGGGGTAAAATCATCCGCACCCGGCTGCACCATCAATGCCTGATTATCCAGGATATCTGCTGCATAGACACCACCTGTAGTGATGCCGCCCATGGTACTTCCCCTGGCAAAATCGCCGGTGGTAGCAGAGCCTCCAAAGTCCACATCGCCATCACTCAATCCGGTCACGATCCAGGTATCAGAGTCCAGCATGCCATCATCCGGTGAAGCATCAAAACCCGCACCGGCAAATCCGGAAAAGTCTTCAGTAGCCGCAACACCCAGAGCCGTAAGCTCCAGCTGTGCCTGTACCGTGCCATGGCAGCAAACAGCTACAGCAATGGCAAGGGTAGAAAGTAATCGCATGTTCAATATTTTGTGTAAAGGTAGGCCAGAGCGGGTGGTGGCACAAACCACCAGACCTGAATTCACATTCCGGTAATATCTGGTGGAAAAGATGTACCCCATTTTTCAGGAAATCTTACTTTCGTTCTATGACAGAAACTGCCATTATACCCGCTCCGGGACTGATCCTCTTGTCTGAACCGTTCATGGCTGATCCGCACTTCAAGCGCACGGTGGTGTTGTTGTGTGAACATTCTGATGACGACGGAACTGTGGGTTTTGTGCTGAACAGACCACTTGGCATGAAGGTATGCGATACGCTGGTTGACATGGACATGGTTGACAGTGAATTATTTTATGGTGGCCCCGTAGCACAGGATACCATGCACTACCTGCATACCTACGGATCTGCAGTGGAAGACAGTCTTCATATCATGGACAACATTTACTGGGGTGGCAATTTCGAGCAGATCACAGAACAGCTGAACCTGGGAATACTGGATCCAAAGCAGATCAAATTCTTTCTGGGTTACAGCGGCTGGAGCCCGGGGCAACTGGGTGATGAGCTGAAAGAAAACAGCTGGCTTACGGCTTCCGGAAAGGGACAGTATGTATTTGGTATTCCGGAAGCATCACTGTGGAGTAAGATCCTGCAAGACAAAGGCGGCAGGTATGCAGAGGTCATTCACTACCCGGAAGACCCTTCGCTGAATTAAGGCCTCCATTTACCAGAAACAGCTCTCCCTCTGCTATAGCCACTACCCTGTCTGCTTTTTTAAACCGGATGGTCTTGCTGCCGGTAAACTCACCAAAGGAAGGAAGAACAGTTTGGTGTTGCCCGATCCAGAAACAGGGAAAGCGCAGGCTTTGCCTGGCGTTTCCTGAAATGCGAACCGCAGGATGCAGATGGCCGCAAACCTGATACGAAGCTGCATCCTCCTGCGGCTCATGCTGAAAGGTGAACGGACCTTCCTGGAGTACATCATGTACTTCCAGGTGCTGATCATGGTACCACTGCCTGTCCAGAATGTCGTGGTTGCCTGCCACCAGGACCATGGAAAGTGATCTGAAATCCTGTCTCCATTTGCTGAACAGGTCGAGCCCGCTGTTGGCCTCGCTGTGAAACAGATCGCCCAGCAACAGCAATCGCTCAGGTTTCAGTGTATCAAGCAAAGTGCTCAGTCTGCTAAGAGTCTGGCCACTCATTTGTGGTGGCACGGCAAACCCATGCTTTCTGAAATGACTGTCCTTTGCCAGGTGCAGATCACTCAGCAACAAAGTTGAAGCGTTCTTCCACAGGATGGCCTTTTCAGGGAGCAGGGTCCAATGCTGATTTAGAAGATGCAGATCCACATGGCCAAAAATAGAAGACAAAAATTTTATTGCTTCTATTCTATGATCTTGCTTACCCTGTTCAGGCAGCTATCTCATCGGCTTCATTGAAGAAGACCACCTCATCTTTTACCACGTCTGCCACCAGCATTTGCTCCTTATGCACCTCACCAGCCAGTATCCGTTTGGATAAGGTGTTCACGATCTCTTTCTGGATCACTCGCTTTAAAGGTCTGGCTCCGAATTGCGGATCAAATCCTTCTGCTGCCAGCCAGTCAACCAGGTGTTCGGTAAACCGCATGTGTACCCCCAACTCATCAAGATGACCTTGCAACAGCCCGAGCTGTATGGATACGATGCCCCTGATCTCTGAGCGCATGAGCGGCTTGAACATGATGATCTCATCGATCCTGTTCAGGAATTCCGGACGGATGGTCCTGCGCAGCAATTCCATGACCTCCAGTCTTGCCACCTCGGTTGCAGCCAGCAGGTTCTCTTCTGTCACCCCTTCGAATTTCTCCTGGATGATGTGTGAACCGATGTTGCTGGTCATGATGATGATGGTATTCCGGAAATCGACCGTGCGACCTTTGTTGTCAGTAAGCCGCCCGTCATCCAGCACCTGCAGCAATATGTTGAATACATCCGGGTGTGCTTTTTCGATCTCATCCAGCAGCACCACACTATATGGTTTCCTGCGCACGGCTTCGGTCAGCTGTCCGCCTTCATCATAGCCCACATAACCCGGAGGCGCACCAATAAGCCTGCTCACACTGTGGCGCTCCTGGTATTCACTCATGTCAATGCGGGTCATGGCCTGTTCATCATCAAACAGAAATTCGCTGATGGCCTTTGCCAGTTCTGTTTTTCCCACACCTGTGGTTCCCAGGAAAATGAAGGAGCCAATGGGCTTCTTCGCATCTGCCAGTCCGGCACGTGAGCGTCGAATGGCATCCGCTACAGCCACGATGGCTTCATCTTGCCCTACCACCCTTTTGTGGAGTTCGTCTTCCAGCCGCAGTAGTTTCATCTTCTCACTTTCCATCATTTTACTGACAGGAATACCGGTCCACCGCGAAACAATATCAGCAATGTCTTCGGCATCCACTTCCTCTTTCATCAGGCGGTGGCTGCTGTCCATATCTTCGATCTGTTTCTGCAATTCTTCAATGGACTTTTCTGCTTCCTTTATCTTGCCATAACGCAGTTCTGCCACCCGGCCGTAATCACCTTCCCGTTCTGCCTGCTCGGCCTGCAATTTGAACTGTTCAATGTCCACCTTTTTTGCCTGCAGCTGATCAACCAAACCTTTTTCTTCCTGCCACCGGGCTTTCAGCGCATTGCGGTCTTCAGAGAGGTCAGCGATCTCCTTACCCAGGTCTTCCAGTTTCTTTTCATCGTTCTCCCGTTTGATGGCCTCCCGTTCTATTTCCAGCTGGCGAATGCGACGTTCTATTTCATCCAGCTCTTCCGGTACAGAGTCCATTTCCAGCCGGAGTTTGGCAGCAGCTTCGTCCATCAGGTCTATGGCCTTATCGGGCAGCATACGGTCTGAGATATATCGGTAACTCAACTCAACAGATGCGATGATGGCCTCATCCTTGATGCGCACCTTGTGGTGGTTTTCATAGCGTTCTTTAAGTCCGCGTAAAATACTCACCGCATCCTCTACAGATGGTTCATCCACCATAACCTTCTGGAAACGCCTCTCCAGGGCTTTATCTTTTTCAAAATATTTCTGGTATTCGTTCAGGGTGGTGGCGCCAATACTGCGCAGTTCTCCCCTTGCCAATGCCGGTTTGAGGATATTGGCTGCGTCCATGGCTCCTTCACCGCCTCCGGCACCCACAAGGGTATGTATCTCGTCTATAAAGAGTATGATCTGGCCTTCACTTTGTACCACTTCCTTGATCACCGCTTTCAGTCTTTCTTCAAATTCGCCCTTGTATTTGGCGCCGGCAATGAGAGCTCCCATGTCGAGGGAAAAGATGGTCTTGCTTTTCAGGTTCTCGGGCACATCACCGTTCACGATACGGTGCGCTATGCCTTCGGCGATGGCGGTCTTACCCACACCCGGATCACCCACCAGAATAGGATTGTTCTTGGTGCGCCGTGAGAGGATATGCAGCACCCGTCTGATCTCTTCATCACGTCCGATTACCGGATCCAGTTTTCCGGAGCCTGCTCTTTCGTTCAGGTTGATGGCATATTTTTCAAGGGCATTGTACTGTCCTTCTGCCGATGCGGTATTCACAGTTGAACCTTTGCGCAGATCTTTAATGGCTGCTTTCAGGTCCTTTTCATTCACACCTTGTTCCTTCAATAGTTTACTCACACCATCTCCGGAAACCAGAATGCCCAACAGGAGGTGTTCCACCGAGATAAATTCATCATTGAATTCTTTCAGGAATGTGGCTGCTTTGGCCAGCGACATATTCATTTCACGAGAGAGGTACTGACCACCCTGACCTGCGCCAGATCCGGGCAGAGCTTCCAGTTGCGCATCCAGTCTGGACTGCAGATGCGAAAGGTTCACATTCAGTTTTTTCAACAGGAAGGAAATGACCTCTTCATCCAGAGACAACAGAGCTTTAAGCAGGTGCTCATTGGTCATCTGCTGGTGGTCCATCTGCATGGCCAGCGACTGCGCAGCCTGGATGGCCTCCTGTGATTTAATGGTATAATTCGATAAGTTCATGATCGTTGATTTGCCTGCTATGCCCGCATCAAAAAAGATTCCTGATCTACAACAATGACAAGCTGTCTGATTACACTGGTGGAGTACCATCAAAATGGCATGTAAAAAGAATATAATCTGCCAAAAGGACCGGATGAACAACAGCATGAGTCAGGTAAAGTGCCTACTTTTAATCCAACCAACTACCTATGCGATACCTGATCATACTATCCGCAGGACTTTTTTTACTTGGTTGTAAGGCCGACAATCCACTATCGGTTCAGACAGAACGAGGTAAATTATTAAGCTGCGAATTACTGCAAGAATACAGTATAGCAGAAGCAGACTCTATCATTACCGGATACGATGAATTCCTGGCTATTTATCCGGTGGATTATCCCATCCGAATATATCGCATCACTTACATCACGGTGGATCCTTTCGGAGAAGAGACCACAGCCTCAGGTGCTGTCATTCTGCCGATGGATACCACTGTATCTTTTCCGCTTTGTTCTTACCAGCATGGCACCATCACCGAGCGGTACGCAGTGCCTTCCTTTGAAGGAGGAGAGTTATTTCTGGGCATTGTATTTGCACCCGGAGGTTATGTGGTCTGTATGCCTGATTACCTGGGTCTCGGACTGGGCGAAGGTCTGCATCCCTATTGCCATGCCAAAAGCGAAGCAACTGCTACGGTAGATATGCTCCGGGCCACCCGGCAGGTTTGTGATGAACAAGACATTCACCTGAACGACCAGACCTTCTTATTCGGCTATTCACAAGGCGGACATGCCACCATGGCCGCCGCCCGCGAACTGGAGTTATACCACACAGATGAATTCACCCTGACCGCTTCCGCACCCATGAGTGGGCCGTATGACATCAGCGGCGCCCAGACAGAGCTGGTGGTGAGTGACGAGCCCTATTCCGCACCCTATTACCTGCCCTATCTGATGTTTGCATACAATGAGGTGTATGACATGTATGATCAATACAGCGATTTTCTGAAAGCACCTTACGACACACTGTTGCCTCCTTTGTTTGACGGGCAACATGCTGGTGGAGAAATTGACGGGGTCATGCCGGATGTTCCTAAAGAGATCATCAGGCCGGAAGTGCTGGACGATTTTCTGAACAATTCATCCAATCCATTCCGGATAGCTCTTGCAGATAATGACCTGATCTACGACTGGGTACCACAGGCTCCTATGATCCTGTTCTATTGCTCCGGCGACGAACTGGTAACCAGTCAGAACAGCGTGGTAGCTAAAGAAGTATTTGATGCTGCAGGCGCAACTTCCGTATCACTCTGGGAAACCAACCCTACGCTGGGCCATGAAGGATGTGCAGAACCCAGTTTCATCTATTGCCGGGGATGGTTTGA
>ERZ795053.3989-NODE-3989-length-16275-cov-6.958446_pt1 | contig 16275 bp, 17 predicted proteins | sample MGYA00375137_ERZ795053 | MGnify/ENA primary metagenome ERZ795053 (study PRJEB30182, sample SAMN05720284) | activated sludge metagenome | isolation source: Anaerobic digester | place: Hong Kong | collected 2014-12-17 ...
ACTGATTTGATTTCCTTATTTGTAAAAAGAGGAATTTTAGTAATCTGACACCTCGATAATACCGTTGGTAACAATAACTCTGAATCCTCAGCCACCAATAAAATGACCGTTTTGTCTGGTGGTTCTTCGATGAGTTTCAAAAGCCGGTTTCCTTCTCGCCCTAAGTATTCCGGCATCCACATGATGAGGATTTTATAATCCGATTCGAAGCTTTGTAGGCTAAGTCGTTGCGAGATCAGATTGGTTTCCTTGACATTGATATTTGGTCGGGCAGTAGAAGTGGTGATGGTTTCTATCCATTGTTTAAAACTGGCAAATGGATTGGATAAAATTAAATTCTTAAAAGGTAATATAAAATCTTCACTTGTGGTGTCTTCCCGTTTCTTTGTCTCTGACTTGACTACGGGAAAAGCAAAATGTGTATCGGGATGCATCATTTTGCTAGATTTGAGACAGGCGGGACATATCCCACAAGAGTCTTCCTCTTTTTTGTCGGTACAATGTATGTAAGTCGAAAATGCTAAGGCCATCGCCAATGCAGCACTACCTTCTTTGCCAAGAAAAAGTTGGGCATGCGGAATTTTTTCACTTTGAGCCGATTGTATGAGCTGTTTTTTTATCTCGACTTTGCCTGGAATTGTCTCAAACCTCATCTATATCAAATCCAAAATTTCATTTGACAATGGGGAGGTGGTTGCTGCAATGGATTTCAATATTATTCCATCTTCATCTAGTAAGAATTTATGAAAATTCCATTCCACTTCAAAGTTGCCTATACCATTTTCACTCTCATTCATTAAATATTGATACAAGGGGTGTGGGTCAATTTTAATTTTCACTTTTTCAGTTAAAATGAAGCTTACGCCGTAATTTAATGTACAGAATTCCTGAATCTGTGCAGAATTTCCCGGTTCTTGATTGCCAAAATCATTGCATGGTGTTCCTATGACAATTATTTTGTCTCCATAGTTTTCGTGCAATTCTTGTAGTTGAGCCAGTTGAGGAGTCAAGCCACATTCACTGGCCGTATTGACAATCAATAATTTTTTCCCCTTATAATCTTCAAAATTCAAAGGAGAACCGTCCAGTTTATTAATCTTAATGCCGTATATGTCAGTCATTTTTTTTCAAGTCTAATTTGAGATTCAACTCATCTAATTGTTCTTCATGTATCAAGGAAGGAGCATCAATCATCATGTCTCGTCCCTGATTATTTTTAGGGAATGCAATATAATCCCTAATAGAGGACTGATTATTCATCACCGCACACAATCTATCAAATCCAAAGGCAATGCCACCGTGAGGGGGAGCTCCATACTCAAATGCTCCCATCAAAAATCCGAATTGATTTTCTGCTTCCTCCTTGCTGAAACCTAACAATTCGAAGTTTTTGGCTTGTAAGGCTCTGTCGTGAATTCTGATAGATCCACCTCCGATTTCTGATCCATTGATGACCAAATCGTAAGCATCCGCTCGCAGGTTTTTCATCGTTTCATGGTCACCGCTCAGCATATTTGGGATGTCCGCAATTTTTGGCGAGGTGAAAGGGTGGTGCATCGCATGAAATCTTTTGCTGTCCTCGTCCCATTCTAATAATGGAAAATCAATCACCCACAATGGTTTAAAGTCACCACTTTTCATCAGTGATTCACGTTTGGCAATTTCAAGTCGAAGTTCGTTCAGTTGTTTTCTCGTTTTTTCGGTCTCACCACTCAATATAAATAGACAATCTCCATTCTCAGCACCGAATTTCTCTTTCCATTCATTGAGGGTCTCGTCATTATAAAATTTACCTATGGTAGATTTTATAGTGCCGTCTGTATTATATTTAACATATACTAAGCCTTTGGCACCGATTTGTGGTCTTTGCATCCACTCAGTTAGTTCTTTCATCGTACTATTGGAGTAACTTTCAGAAACACCTTTGGCACAAATACCAACCACTAATTCGGCTCCATCGAAAACACCGAAACCATGACCTTTTGCAAAATCATTCATTTCGACGAATTCCATTCCAAATCTCAAATCTGGTTTATCCGATCCATATTTTTTCATGGCATCATCATAAGACATACGTGGAAAATCAGGTAACGTGACTCCCAAGGTATGCTGGAAAAGGTGTTTTGTTAACCCCTCAAAAGTATTCAGGATGTCATCGATATGTACGTAAGACATCTCGCAATCTATCTGAGTAAATTCTGGCTGTCGATCTGCTCTCAAATCTTCGTCACGGAAACATTTCACGATCTGGAAATATTTGTCCATACCTCCCACCATCAGTATCTGCTTAAAGGTTTGGGGTGATTGAGGAAGGGCATAAAATTGACCTGCATTTAGCCTCGATGGAACCACGAAATCTCTCGCTCCTTCAGGTGTTGACTTAATTAAAAAAGGAGTTTCTATCTCAATAAAACCTTGAATGTCAAGGTATTTACGAGTTTCTAAAGCAAGCTTTGAACGGAATATGAGGTTGTTTTGGAGTGGGCTTCTTCTTATATCCAAATACCGATATTTCATCCTCAAATCATCGCCACCATCGGTATCATCCTCAATAGTGAATGGAGGCACCTTGCTTTTGTTGAGCTCTTTGAGTGAAGTGACTTCTATTTCAATGTCTCCAGTCGCTCGATTTGGATTTTTACTCGATCGTTCTCTCACGATTCCTTCTACCTGAATGACAAATTCTCTACCTAATTTTCTAGCTTTCTCACACAGCTCTTGATTGCTTTCCATATTGAAAACCAATTGGGTAATGCCATATCGATCTCTCAAATCTATAAAAGTCATTCCACCTAAATCACGACTTTTCTGTACCCAGCCTGACAAAGTGACGATTTTGTCAATATCTTGTATTCTTAATTCACCGCAAGTATTCGTTCTGTACATAGTATTAAATTATGTTATATGTTTTTGCAAAATTAATTCTATTTGTCGATTTGACTTACAAAGGAGACTTTTAGTTTAATGTTAAAAAACACTTATTTAGAAATAATTGGGCTTGATTTTTGTTTTAATTGAGATGAGGGCTTTATTTAATTTCTTATATTAAGAAAAAATAGTTTTAAAAATATGGGAATATATCAAGCAATCGTTTATATTTGTTTGTAGAATATGAGAAAGAACCTAATATTAAGTATTTGCCTGTTCCTTGCTGTCACTTTGCAAGCACAGAATCGTGTAGTGGATGGAAACCTTCCCATGGTTTTCCTGATAGGTGAAAATGAGGGTGAATACGAACAAATGGTGGCATCTTACAATACTTTATTGCTCACAGTCTGTGACAATTCGATGGATAAAGCCTATAAAGTATGGACTCTATTCCTTCAAGATTTTGAAAATTTTTCAAGAAATGAAGGAGTAGATATCAAGGGTGTGAAAATTTGGATTAATGTATTTTGGAATGCAAATGGGATGATTGATCATATTGTTTATTACCCAAAACCTCATTCTAAAAATATGGACTTTAGTATTCTCACGGATTTGTTCGAAAGATTTGTTGATATGAACCAATTGGAAGTAACGAGTTCTGTGCCTTTTAGCCAATATGGTAGTGCCAGTTTTCCTGTTTTTTCTAAGTATAATCGTGCTTCAGAGGAGTAGATTCCAGATTTAAATGTCTAAGACTACATTTCTAAAACCGTCTATTTACTTTATCTTTTTATTGGGTTTGGTGAGTAATTTGCTGGTGTTGAATTCATGTAATAAGGATGATGAAACGATTGATGTAAATTATTCTATATCTTATTTAGACACCAATATAGATCTTCAAGATGTTGCTTTTTTTCAGGGCAGTTATGTACTCGTGGGCGGGAGATCATGGGAGATTGGCGTACTTATTAAGTCGAAGGATTTTGTCGAATTTACTATCGATAGTATCAGTTACAATGCGATGTTGGACTTATTTACTTATGGCGATGATATTTATTGTACCGGTGTTGATGGCAGGATTACGGTAGTGAATAATGGGCAAATTAGATACCAAAACTATCTTGGGAAAGTGGAGGAAGATTGGTCATACACTGTACTTCGTTCCATCTATGTGGATGATAACCGAATCATAATCACGGGAGGTAAAAGTTATAATAATGGGCAAATAACACAATTGAATAAAGAGTATAAGCTAATAGAATACGATACTTTTGTAAATCAATTGAATGAAATTGAGAGTCTAGGTGATGGTAGATTGATGGCGGTGGGTTATGGTCAGGTATTGAGTTATGATGAAGGCGAAAATAAATGGAAGCAAGAAAATGTATTTGGCGATAATTTTATTGCTTGTTCCTTTGATTATCATTCGTCATTTTGGGTAGCAGGTGCCGATGGCAGTATTATTAGATTAAATACAGAAACTCAAAGGTGGGAAAAACTGCGAGACGAATCCACCTTTTTTAGCCATAGTCAAGGTCTCAACGACATCCTCTTTATTGACGAAAATAATGGAATAGTCGTAGGTCAGGAGGGATACGTTTCCATCACGACCAATGCAGGTAAAACATGGAGTCAAGCCAATATTAAAACAGACAATAATTTAAACAAAGTCATTTACGCCGAAAACCAATACCTAATAATCGGAGACGACGGAATAGTAATTAAAATAGATCTCCCGTAATTATTACCGTTTTGTGCCAGTGATTGGGCAGTTGTCAGTTAATGGGAATGGACTATCTTCTATCGAAATCGTCATAGTACTTCCCGGTAATAGCTCGGTTCCAGTTTGATTAATTATCAACGTAGAATTAGTATTTACTGCATAATTAGACCCAAAAATAGGCACTTGTACCGCTGGTGGATCATAAAACAATGTGAATGCATTGATCTCAACATCAACTGCATCAGTATTAATCAATGTATTATTGAGTTTGAGTTTAACATAATTATTACCAAGGGTTGATTCTTCAATGACCAATTCAAAGGACTGTGAATTTAGGTTTTGGAGTAAAGTATTGGTACATGCCAAATTCAAATCCCAAGTACCTATCCAAAAATCCTTATAATATTTGCAAGCGACACTATCGGCTGTATTGGCTGTTGGGTCATAAGTGAGTGATTCCGGATCTGTACAACCTCGTATAATACAAGAACCATCATCTTCGTCGGCATTCGGATTGTAGTTTTCTGCGTTAGGGTTCTTACATCCTTTTTCTTTGCTGCAAGAACTTACCATTCCTATAACGAGAACCAACAACAGTAGATTTAGAATTTTCATGATACTTTGAATTTCATTAAGTTATAAAATATATACATCAAAATTAATAAAAATTATGCATTATGTTGGATGCTTATTTGTCTTTACTTTTAAAATCTCCTCTACGCCATGCGTCGATAAACTTTTTCCATGCCAGAGGGTCAAATATCCGCTGAGGTTTTATCTGTCCCGCATATTGATATTCTTGCTGCTGCGCTTTAAACACATAATTAGAAGTTTCACCCCCATCTGCAGGCACCGTATATCTCAGTTCTTTCATCACATTCTCGGCAAGGTTGGCCAAAGCGGCTTCCCGTACTTCATTAGAAACGTCTAAGGCTAAAAATTCTTGTTTGAAATGCTCCCGACTCGGCCAAGGAAAAATGACGACTTCCGGCAATAAGATGCTATCCTTACTCATGATTTGTATGTACGTATATCGCGATTCACTTAAGGTGTCAGGTAGGGTGTACTTGACGGATTTGTACCCAATTCGCGAAAATTCAACGGTTTCACCAGTCAATGCCACAAAGGAAAAGAATCCGTCATAATCAGAATAATCTCCACGGGACGTATTCAATATAGATACATTGACATAGGGGAGTGGTATGACCTCGCCATTCTCATCAGCCGTCACGACTCTTCCAGAAAATTGGATGACAGCTACAGAATCCTTTTGGGAAAATAGGCTGGAACACACTAAAAATAAAGTCAGAGCTAGGAATAGCTTTTTCATAATTCGATTTCAATATTAAACAAAACCAAGATAATTAATAGATCATAAAATCATCTAAATTCATTGGACTCAATGCGAAAATGATTTATCATCAATAGTACATTAGACCAAACGACCCCCGCAAGAAATTATAATGGTTTTATTTCGATTTTAACATTTATTTAGTCAACCTTCACGCCTGTAGCCATGAATTTTAACTCACGAACAGGTTCAGTGATTGCCTCTATTTCTTCTGCTGACTTACCTTCATCTTCGGCATAATGCTTCAATTCATCTACAGAGGTTTCTTCATAATAAGCCTGACCCTTCATGATTACATTTCCAGAAAGATCTTTTGGAACGAAAAAGCCATAATCGTGAAATTTTACGAACATACTTTCAGATTCATCCCCGTTTTCAGGAACTATACTCATCCAACAACCTTTAGCTTGGCACACACCATCTACCTTTCCTTTGACCACAAAATCCATAGGCTCGGTCGATCCGTTTAATTTTGTAAGCATATCATTAAAACCAACCACGTCATTCGCATCAAAATCCTCACCGAATACTGTTATTTCTTCAACTGTTTCCGTTTTTTGTTCATTCTTACAAGAAAATGCAACAAATAATACCAAGCTTAAAAACAAAAATCTCATATTTAAAAAGTTTAATTTAAAATTATTTTATTCTAACTGTCAAAGATAGGAATAAACTCAATATTTACTTTGGTATGTTGGCAAAAGATGATAATTATTTGTTGAGCCTATTCAAGGCACTTTTTGCCTTTTGATGGAGGCTGGTTTTATAGTTGTCAGGCGATAAATCTAGGCATTTGTGATAGAACTTTTTAGCCTCTTTTGGTTCTCCTTGTTCTTCATAAATCATCCCAGCTTGAAGGGCCGCACTGCATTCAAAATAAGTTTTTCCATTTCCTTCTTGTAATAATTGTTCGTAATTATTGAGGGCTTCAGGATAATTTTTAAGATTTTGTAGTACTCTGCCAAGCCTATACAAATACTCGAGTCGGCCGGAATCAGAGGACAAAAATTTGTAAGAATTCAGAGCTAAAATTTTATAGGCTTTTTGAAAATATCCACCATCAAATAAAATTCTAGCCTTAAGTAAATCCGCATTAGGGATGTTGGTTTCTTTCGCTTCTTTGAGTGCCTGCTTATCTTCATCTAGCAGGTCTTCTCCTTTTTTGACACAGAGTGCCATGTATTTTTTATACGCTGCCAAATCATTGTTTTCGACAAGTTCGCACCACGCTAATTTTTGATAAGCTTCCTTTATATAGTGTCTCCCTTTGAAGTTATCTGTAAATTTTAAAATATATTCATTAGCACCTGGGTCAAGTTTTGAAAGCAGACACTTACCTTGCATGAAGTCCAAATAATAAAAAGATATCATATCTGGGTCGTGAGGTCTATTTTCTAAGATTTTAAGAGCCTCATCATTATGGCCATTTCGCATCGCCATACTTGCAACCAAAAATGTGCTTAACAAATTTTGGTTAGGCTTTAAGCTGCTGTTAAGTAAAAAATCGTAGGCTTCTTCACGCTTATTAAGCTGATAATAAAGCATATATGCATAAATTGCAATAATTTCTTTTTCGAATATTGTATGATGGGATTGGCTGTAATCATACAACTCTTTAATTTCTTGCATACCCTGTTGGATAGAGCCTTCGATACCCATGATAGACCTCACCATCGATGGCGTGGACTCCGCAAGTGAATGGATGATGGCTAGACTTTTTTTATTTTCTACAAAGTCAGGAAATCTAATCTCGTTTTCCTCAAGCAGGGCATTGGCTCTTGTAATCTCAAATGCGGCATCGATATATTCTCCAAATTTCAACCTCAATAAGGCCCACTGAAGGTTTATTTCGGCTTCGGAGAAGAGTTTTAGTGGATTTTCATCACTGGTTTTTCGGATTTGTTTTATCCGCTTGTCTTTTAGTTTTTCGAGATTTTTAAAATCTGATTTTTCTTCTTTGATAAAGATTTGGAAAAAGTCAATGTAGTTTTCGATGTGTAACCGCATGACATTGTTAGGTTCTTCCCTCTCCGCTAACTGAATATCTTTTCGTGCAAGATCCAATTTTAGCTCGATTGCATTGTTATAGGCAGATACAAGTCTGGGACTCAATTCGAGATAGGAATCCTGAGCTACCACAGAAATTGAATGATTCAATAGAAATAATATAAAAAAAGCTCCACACAAAACGTATGAGGAGCTTTTGTTACTTAAGAATTTAAGCCTTATTCTATTCTTCATCAAGACCTGTAATCGAGCTGTCAACCAACACACGTCCACAATGCTCACAAGCCACGATTTTTTTCATAACACCTATTTCTATCTGCACTTGAGGTGGTATTCTGTTAAAACATCCACCGCATGCCCCTCTTGATATTGGAGCTACCGCAAGACCATTTCTGTATGAAGTTCTGATTTTATCATAGGCTTTCAACAATCGATCATCGATATTCTCCCTCGCTTTATCAGCATCTTTGTCAAGCTTTGCTTCTTCTTTTTCAGTTTTTTCGATGATTTTGTCTAATTCCACTTTTTTCTCGTCAAGCTCACCTTGTCTTTTCGCCAATCTCTCTTCTGCGAAAGCAAGCTGTTCCATTTTATTTTCCTTACCTACATTCGCATCTTTGATTCTTTTATTAGAGAGTTGAATCTCAAGCTTTTGCATTTCGAGTTCCTTAGTCAATGCATCATATTCTCTGTTGTTTTTTACATTGTCAAGTTGCTTTTCATACTTGGCTATCAAGGATTCTGACTCCTTAATATTTGCATTGTGTCTTCCTATTTCAGTATTGATTTCACCTAAAATCTCGTGGATTTTATCGATACGTTTTCTCAATCCTTCAATATCGTCTTCAAGGTCTTGAACTTCAATTGGCAATTCACCCTTCATAATTGAAATTTCTGTTTTCTTAGAATCAATTTGTTGGAGTGCCCAAAGGTTTCTTAATTTTTCCTCTATTGTTAGTTCCGCAGTTGCCATATATTATTTTAAATAATTAATTGTAAAATACCGGATTTGTAATATGTTTTGTATAATGGGTCGCAAAGTTACTAAATTTATTCTTAATCAAATCGACTAAAAGTTCAATTGTATATTTTTCGCTTTCATAATGTCCTATATCAAAAATCACCAATTGACCATCGGCGTCAAAAAATTGATGATATTTAAAATCAGCCGTGATAAATGCATCCGCTTGTTGGGTTATCGCTTTTTCAAGCAAGAAGCTCCCTGAGCCGCCACACACCGCGACTTTTCGAATGTCTCGGTCAATAAATTTGGTGTGTCTCACGACCTTGAGTTCCATGGATTTTTTTAGTGAATCTATGAACTGGCTTTCTGTCATTGATTTTGATAATTCTCCTATGATTCCTGCGCCGAGCTGACCTTCGTCATTCAACGGTGAAAGAATTTTTAAATTTGTCAAACCAAGTTGCTGCGCTATTTTTTCATTAACCCCATTGGTCAGTATATTGTCGAGATTCGTGTGAATGGCTATGATATTTATGTTGTTCTTAATAGCCAATATAATCGTTTCTTCGATATAGTTACTGCCTGTTATAGATTTTAGTCCGCTGAAAATAATAGGATGGTGTGCCACGATCAAATTTGCTCCTCTTTCGATGGCTTCTGTGACGACTTCCGGAGTGCTGTCTAGACATACCAAAACAGCGCTTACCGTATTGTCAAAATTCCCAATCAACAAGCCTGCATTGTCATAACTTTCTTGCAAATCAAAAGGTGCAATCTGATTTAAGTAATCATAGACATCCCTCACTTTTGCCATTTTATATCTTTTTTATTTTCTCAACAATTGAACTCGTACTCTGGTTCTCGACAAATTGGAGTGATTTGACCGAACCTCCATTATTCAGCACGATATCACTTCCTAATATTTGTTCAACTTTCCAGTCACCACCTTTGACGAGTACATCGGGAAGGATGTTTTTAATCAAATTCAATGGATTATCTTCCTCAAAGGGGATTACAGCGTCTACGGACTCTAGGGCTGCCAAGACATTCATCCTGTTGTCCAAATTTTGGATTGGTCTTTCTTCACCTTTGAGTCTTTTGACCGAGGTATCAGAATTGATTCCAACGATCAAAATGTCGCCTTGCATTTTTGCTTCTTCGAGATATTGTACGTGACCTTTGTGTAAGAGGTCAAAACACCCATTGGTAAACACTAGGGTCTTGCCTTCTTTTTTTTGTAGAGAAAGCCAATCCATTAGATTGCCCAATTCGAAATACAATTTAGTGCTTATCATGATTTCTTAGGATTTCGCATGGGCAGATAAATTAAAGATACCAAACCCAAAAGTATGATTCCAAAAATCTGAATCGTGAAAAAAATGATATTGGCAAATGAAAATGTTTCAGTCAACGGTACGCCGTAGATTAGCAAAGCTTCTTGAATCAAAAAATGGTAACTACCCATTCCACCCGGTGATGGAAACACCATTCCCAGCGACCCAAACAAAAAAGTCGTAAGGGCGGACTCCGCTGAAAGATGTGATGTAGCTTCAAATGCGAAAAACATCACGTAGGTCATCAAATAATATAGAACCCAGATGGCAAGACTCTGAATGATAAACCAGATTGGATTTTTTAGATTTCGAATGGAAATAAATCCTGCCCAAAGTCCTTTTAAAAATTGTAATATCTTTTGAAAAAATGCGGTTTTAATTAATCGCTTTCTGAAATATATGAGAAATCCAAGCGTAATAAGCACAAAACCCGTAAAAAGGTAGATTGCAGTACTCGAAATTACATTTTCACGTGCCAGAAAAGAATTCGTCGCGATGTAATCCAATATTACTTGACCTTGAAAGGCGATTCCCAAGAGCAAGGCGATGAGCAAGCAGACAAAATCTACCACTCTTTCTGTCACAATGGTACCAAATCCTTCCTCGAATTTTACATTTTCATATTTCGAAATAATTCCGGCTCTCACAAATTCACCAGATCTAGGGATGGTCAGATTTAGCAAATAACCCACATTGATACTGGCAAATCTATTAAAAAAAGAAGTTTGATATCCCAGCGGTGTGAGCAATTGATTCCAGCGATTTGCCCGAATAATATTCGTTAGTATAAATAATAAAATTGAAATGAAAACATAAGTTTTATCCGTGTCTAGAAAGTCCTGTTTCAGTTTAGTGAGCAGATTGCAATTCTCTTCACTGATGCCCTCCGTCTTGCAATATTCTACATAGGACGCCGCACTATTGAGGTACATCCAATAGAGTATGCCAACGCCAATCGATAGGAATATGACTACCTTGATGCCTTGCGCAAACTTTTTCACAATGTATTAAACGAGCTGATTGTTTTCGTCGGGGAATACTGCAATAGGTCTGAAATTTTTTGCTTCTTCTGGCGTCATGAGTGCATAGCTGATAATGATTACGATATCACCGACTTCTGCCCGTCTTGCGGCGGCGCCATTTAAGCATACGACTCCAGAGCCTCTTTCGCCCTTTATGACATAAGTTTCTATTCTTTCGCCATTATTATTATTGACAATTTGGACTTTTTCACCTTCCATTAAGTTTGCGGCTTCCATTAAATCTTCATCAATGGTTATTGAACCCACATAATTAAGGTTGGCTTCAGTGATTGTCGCTCTGTGAATCTTAGATTTGTGTATGTGTAATAGCATAGTGCCGCAAAAATATAAATTTTATCAAATTTTTAATCATGCAAACTCAATAACGTGATTATTTGCAATTGAGTTCAAAAATTAATTTATATCCAAAAAGTAGCCAATTAGAAAAAATTTGTATGGGTATGGAATAAAATTAAACTTTATTTTTGCGCCGCAGTTAATTGAGTGTGATAAACAAATTTTATTATTGTTGAAAAGGAGGGCTTTAGAAATCCTTCGGAAAGGTAAAATGTCACATTGAATTAAACTTCCCGATTCCGCTAAAACACGGACAAAGTGAAAGAATTATTATATCTCAATAAATACCTATTAAAATACAAGTGGCATTTTTTGTTCGGCATTTTATTTGTCGTGGGTTCCAATTACTTTGGAGTTCTCATTCCTCAAGAGATTAGGGAAGCCCTTGACTTTGTGAATAATGAAATTCAAAAATACAAGGGTCTTGACCCTACGCAAAAATCTGGCGAATACTCGATATTGAGCCGTGTTTTGATGACATTTTCATTGACAGTGGTGGGTTATGCCCTATTGAAAGGTTTTTTTATGTTTATGATGAGACAAACCATTATCGTCATGAGCCGATTGATAGAATATGACTTGAGAAAAGACTTGTTTCACAAACTATTGACCCTTGATACCAAGTTTTTTAAAATCAATAAAACCGGGGATATCATGGCCAGAATGTCAGAAGATATCTCGAAGGTGAGGATGTATCTAGGGCCGGCACTGTTGTATGGGATTAACATCGTGGCATTATTTACTTTTACGATTTATACCATGTTTAGTGTCAATGCTGAGTTGTCTTTTTATGCCTTGCTACCACTGCCTTTTTTGTCAATTTCCATTTTTTTGGTGTCTAAAATGATTAATAAAAGGAGTACGGTAATACAAGCCCAGTTATCTAAACTCACGAGCATTTCGCAAGAGACTTATTCAGGTATAAGAGTGGTAAAATCCTATGCCAAAGAAGATAGTTTTGTTAAGTATTTTGCGGAAGAATGTGATGATTATAAAGAAAAGTCCTTGGATCTTGCTCGCATTAATGCTTATTTCTTTCCATTCATGATATTTTTCATAAGTCTCAGCACTTTAATTGTGATTTATGTTGGCGGCTTGAAGGTCGAGGCAGGCACGATTTCGCCGGGAAATATTGCGGAATTTATCATTTATGTCAATATGCTAACTTGGCCGGTGACCTCTATCGGTTGGATTGCTTCATTGGTGCAGCAAGCGGCTGCCTCTCAGGAACGATTAAACTACTTATTCAATCAAACATCGGAAATAAAAGAGGGTAATCCTCACTCCAATTTCGGGAATGGAGATATTGTATTCGAAAATGTATCCTTTTCGTATCCAGAGACAGGGATAAAAGCGTTGGATGATGTGAGCTTTCGAATAAAAGTGGGAGAGAGAGTGGCTGTGATTGGACGTACGGCTTCCGGAAAGAGTACGATTGCCGAACTTCTGTTAAGGATGTATGACCCGGATCAAGGAAGAATTACCATCAATGGCGTGGACATAAAAAGTTTTAGTTTTGAAGAATTGAGATCTCTCGTGGGCTACGTTCCACAGGATGTATTTTTATTTTCGGATACGATAAGTCAAAATATTGCCTTAGGAGCTAACCAAAACATTGAGGCTTCGAGAATTGCCCAATATGCCCAATATGCAGGCATTAGAGATGAAATTAATGATCTGGATGATGGATTTGAAACCAAGATTGGTGAAAGAGGAGTCACTCTCTCTGGTGGTCAAAAACAAAGAGTTTCTATTGCAAGGGCATTGGCAACGGAAAGCAAAATCATCATTTTGGACGATAGCTTGTCGGCGGTCGATCCGAGTACGGAACAAAAAATTCTCAATTATTTAGACTCAGAATTAGAGGGTAAAACCTCCATCATCATTACACATAGAGTGACAACACTTGATAATCTCGATAAGGTTTTGGTATTGGAGGATGGGAAAATCGTAGAGAATGGCTCACCCGATTCATTGATTAAAGATGAAGATGGTTATTATTTTAAAATGGTTCAGCAATTGAATGCTCGGTATGAAAATTAAATTGGCGAAAAGCTAGTTCAATTTATACACTATGAAAGTCAGTAATATGTAAAACTTTTAATTATATTTGTGATGAATAACTAAAAGTTTAATAACCGTGGATAACGAAAAGAATTTTGAGAGCATTTACTCCAAAAAAGTGAGAGCAGGAAAAAGAAGAACCTACTTTTTTGATGTGAGACAGACTCGTGGTGATGACTATTTTGTGACCATTACCGAAAGTACAAAAAATTTTCATGGCGATGGATATCTTAGACACAAGATATTTTTGTACAAAGAAGATTTTAACCGCTTCATGGCGGAACTGACAGAGACTGTTGACTATGTTAAAAATGAATTGATGCCTGATTTTGATTATGAGCAATATGAAAGAAGACAGGCCGAGTGGGAAGCCCAACAGGAAGAAGGCGGAAAAGAGGATATGGATTGGGAATAATGCAGGGAAATTTTTCTTGTATTAGAAGTTAAATTAATTTAAATCCATCAGCATTAGGAGAAGAAGCCTCTTCATGATACACTGGTTGTGTAGACGGTGTATGCTTGTTTAATATTAAAATCATGTGACATTGCAAATCATAGACGGAAAGGCATTAGCCAATCAAATAAAAGAAGAATTAAAATTAGAAGTTGAACATTGGGTAGAGAATGGAGGCAAAAGACCCCATTTAGCTGCCGTTCTGGTAGGAGATGACCCGGCAAGTCAGGCCTACGTAAGAAATAAAGTGAAATCCTGCGAGCAAGTCGGTTTTCAGTCCACGTTATTAAAATACGAGGCAGATATGGCCGAAGATGACTTGCTGGATATCGTGAAGGGACTGAATGAAAACCCAGAGATAGATGGATACATCGTTCAGCTGCCGTTGCCTAAGCATATAGATGAAAATAAAATTCTATTGGCGATTGATTATAGGAAAGATGTCGATGGATTTCATCCGGTGAATTTTGGAAGAATGGCTCAGGGATTGGATTCATACCTCCCCGCTACGCCAATGGGAATACTAACCATGCTAGACCGATACAATATCGAAACCAGTGGCAAAGATGTGGTCGTTCTCGGCAGGAGTAATATCGTGGGAACTCCCATCAGCATTTTACTCTCAAGAAAAGCCAAAGTCGGTAATGCGACCGTGACATTGACCCATAGTCGAACGAGTGATTTAGAAGGACATTTAAAAAGAGCGGATATTATCGTTGCTGCGATTGGAATTCCACTTTTTGTCAAAAAAGAAATGGTAAAACAGGGAGCAGTCATCATCGATGTCGGCATCAATCGAGTCACCAGCCCGGACACCAAAAGCGGCTATAAACTCGTAGGTGATGTTGATTATGATCACGTAGCACCCAAATGTAGCCACATCACGCCTGTACCGGGTGGAGTAGGGCCGATGACGGTCGTGAGCTTACTACAAAATACGATGAAAGCGGCGAAAGAGACGATTTACAATAAGCCTTAGTTTTCATAGGGTGGTTAGGGATTTTTGCTTTATTTCATTTGTTCGCTAACTAATATTCCCCTTGGATGGAGCAATCTTGAAACAGTGAGGATATATAATTATTAAAAAAATTAACTGTACATTGAATTTTCTGTCTAGCTTCGATTTTAAATTAATTTAATTGATGATGGTAGTTGATAAGTCACTACAGGGTTCTGATGTTCAAAAGTAAAATTTCTAAATTTTTCAGATATTAAAAAATTGAGGATGAATAGTAGCTATTCTAGATTTGAATTTAATAGTATTGATGAGGTATTCGTGGCACTATTGTCACAGATTGATTTTGATTCATTCGTCGAGGAGGAAGGCATCACCAAAGCTTATATAAAAACTGAACTTTTGGATGAAAAAGCGCTAAATGATATTTCTGAATTGTGTGACAATTTCGCAGTCAGATGGTATCGAGAAGAAGAGCCTCAAGTCAATTGGAATTCTGTGTGGGAAGAAAATTTCGTACCCGTTGAGGTTGAGCAAGAGGTGAGAGTGAGGGCAGATTTTCATCCGGCCTCTGACAAATGTAAGCATGAAATCATCATCAATCCAAAAATGTCATTCGGAACTGGTCACCATGAGACCACGTATATGATGCTGAAAATGATGAGCTCAATGGACTTTAAGGATCAGGAAGTGTTTGATTTTGGTAGTGGAACCGGAATATTGGCTATTTATGCCAAAATGCTGGGTGCAAAGCGAGTCTTGGGAATAGATAACGAAGAGTGGGCATTTGAGAATTCTTTGGAAAATCAAGGGTTGAATGGTATTTCGGACATAGATTTTCGCCTTGGAAGTATAGACCTGGCCGCAGGATTAAAATTTGATATTTTATTGGCCAACATCACGAAAAATGTCCTTCTGAACTATAAATCTGAAATACTTGAATGTTTACGACCACAAGGCACCTTATTGCTGTCAGGCATTCTGCAGACGCAGAAAGAAGAAGTCATCGAGCAATATGAGATCGAGGGATTAAAACTCGAAGAAATGACGAATAGGAATGCTTGGGTTTGTTTAAAATTCAATTTTTAGGATAGGCTAAATTTTGAATGCATTGTTCTCTGATACTCCAAATTTCTTCATAGTCATAAGGTATTTGGTTATCTAAAATCCATTGTT
>ERZ795053.3990-NODE-3990-length-16272-cov-4.969230_pt1 | contig 16272 bp, 19 predicted proteins | sample MGYA00375137_ERZ795053 | MGnify/ENA primary metagenome ERZ795053 (study PRJEB30182, sample SAMN05720284) | activated sludge metagenome | isolation source: Anaerobic digester | place: Hong Kong | collected 2014-12-17 ...
TATTGTGTAGGTTACTATTGATCGGGAACGATCACGAGCTTTCCCTTGGACAAACCTGTCCTCTCTAGTTCGACGATGGCCGCGATCGCCTCGGACAGCGGCGCGATGTGACCGATCGCCGCGACAATCTGACCTCGTTCAAAGGTATCAGCGATCTCCGCCAGGCCTTGTACGGTCGGTTGGCCAAACACCAGATGATGGTTTGACGAGAGCAGACTACCCACCAGCTTGGCGGGCGTGGGGACGATGTGCAGCGACATGCCGCCGCGTTTCAGCATCGTGCCACACTGGCGTAGCGACAACGCGCCCGCCGCATCGAAGATCACATCGAAGCGCTGTCGATACGGCGTGCTGTCGAAGGCGTGATAATCGACCGCCTCGCCCACACCTAACGCCAGCGCTTCTTCGCGTCCAGACGCACGACAACTGCCGACAACGTTTGCGCCGCATAGGCGCGCAATTTGCACCGCCGAACGTCCAACCCCACCCAAACATCCGGTGATAAAGACCGACTGACTAGCGCTCAGATGTGCCTTCGTCACCAGCGCAGTCCAGGCCGTGATGCTCACAATGGTCAGGGCGGCCACCTCCTCGAACGAAACGGATGGAGGCTTGAACCCTACATTTTTTTCTTCGGCAACGACGTATTCGGCAAATGTACCCGCTTGTGGGATCGAGGTCACGCCAAAGACTTCATTGCCTACCTGGAACCGCTCCACGCCAGGCCCGATGGCTTCGACCACGCCGGCGAAATCATGGCCCAAGCCACGCGGAAACCGGAAGCCGGTCAGCATCTTCATCTCGCCGCGACGAATTTTCCAGTCCATCGGATTGACGGATGCGGCCTTGAGCTTCACCAGAATTTGGCCCTTCCCAGCGTTGGGTAGCGAAACTTCGTCCAGCCGTAGTTCCTCCGGGCCGCCATAGTGGTGATATTGAACGCGTTTCATGCGTTTACCGGGACAATGGCTGCCCGCATGGTGGCGCTGGCAACCCGAATTTCACGAAGCGGTTGATAGGCTTCGCTCGCCAACCAGGCGCGGAACGCGCTTTCCGAGGGCCAACGTACAATCGCGAGCGGCGCAAAACCAGGCTCTTCATCGATTGGCGTTCCGCCATGTCCGATCAGCGTGCCGCCCAAGGGACCAATCAGCGCACTCGCGCGCTCCTGATATTCTTTTAGCCCCACTGGATCGTGAACGGAAACAACTTCTACTACGACAAGAATTGGCGTTTCATGCATTGTACTTCTCCTTGTGATATGATTAGCTTGCATCACGACACCGTCATGTCAGTCACTGACATTGACAAATGTACCACGTAAGTTCCGTGATGTCAATGACTGACATTGGCGTTATGGGAAAAGGAGTTGCAAAAAAGGAGTTACTAGACAATGAGTCGATGGAAGCCCAATGCCCAAAGTAGGCTTGAACAGGCTGCGTTGGATCTGTACCATGAGCAGGGGTATGGGCAAACGACCGTGGTCCAGATCGCGGAACGGGCCGGACTTACGGAGAGGACGTTCTTCCGTTACTTTGCCGATAAGCGAGAGGTGCTATTCGGATGGCAAGAGGCGCTGCTCCAAACATGTGCAGTCGCCATCGAGACTGCACCGCCTACGGCAACGCCCATCGAAATGATTATGGCCGCTTGGGCAGCGGTTGTCCCAATGTTCCAGGAACGACATGCCCTCGTACGGCAACGCCAGGCCGTGATTGCGGCTAATCCAGAGCTGCAAGAACGCGAATTGCTCAAGCTTGCCGCACTCACGTCCGCCATAGCCGACGCGTTGCGGAAACGCGCCGTGGCGGATCCTGTGGCAAGCCTCGCCGCGAATATCGGCGATCTTGTTTTCAAAACAGCCTACGCACGCTGGGTTGCCGAGCCCGACGCACCGGATCTCTCAAGCCTAATCCAGGCCTCCTTCGATCAACTTAAGCGTATCATAGCGGCTGATATCTGAATTTTGACGATAAATAGGCTGCCATCGGCTCGAAAAGACAAAATACCGCTTCCGCCCCAAAACTACCACGCAGTTGTCTTATAGAGATGACACGTAAACTTGGCACAATCTCCACCTGTTTTGTCTCTGGAAGATTGTGCCAAGTTTAAATAATGTGTCTATTAGGTGACATGCCGGCTACTATGCCGAAAATCATTCTTGTGCTTGCCGTATTCTGTTTCTGGGTCTTCTATTGAGCAACTTCCACCCCCTGTTCAAAAAACAGGCCGTGGGGAAGTCGAAAGAAGGCGGCCAATTTATCAATATGCTCTGTCGTTAATTGCCGCTTGCCGTTCAGCACCGCCGACACGATTGACTTTGTTTTGAAGATCGGGACTTTTGCAAGATACGAAGTCATTTGACAGTTGAATTGTATCCGATTTATGGTATGATGACAATGAATTATCCATCATCAAGCTATGGTTCTCCCACATGCCTGAGATATCGCGTTTTTTTGGAATTGGGATCTACATCTACTTTGAAATGTCGATCCGGCATCATACACCACATTTTCATGTCAGTTATGGGGAATACGATGCCAGCTATTCAATCGAAACCTTCCAGTTGCTGGCCGGACAGTTACCGCGTAGACAAGAGCGGCTAGTTCTGCAGTGGGCAAGACTTCATCAAAGTGAGTTGCAAGAAAACTGGCTTCGTGCAACAGCAGGCCGCTCACTTCAATCGATTGAACCATTGCGTAAGTAATTCAGAATAGCATCAACGACTATGACACATAAATTATACCGGGTCACGGATTTCCAGCGAATTAGCGAATACACCCTACAAGTCACCTTTAATGACGACACGACGCGCGTCATTAATTTTCGACCGGTACTGTATGGCGAAGTCTTTGGGCCGCTGCGGGATCTGGCGCTCTTTACGCAAGTCCAGCTTGATCATAATGCCAGAACCTTAGTCTGGCCAAACGGTGCAGATTTTGATCCCGAAACCTTGCATAACTGGGACCCACTGGCAATGGCACAACTTGGACAACGTTGGGCAGCGGCTGAACCTGCTATACTAGCAACCTGACGCTTCGTTGATCGTACTACGCCCAATCAAACTCATCCCGCTCATAGTAAAATGCCGGCTCCTCGACAGTCACCGGGCTCTTCTTGGTCAGGCGCAGCGGTGACGCTACTTTCGTAATGATCCCTTTGCGCGACAACCATTCAATCGGCCAAAAGAGATCGACCCACATAAAGCCATCGGGGCGGATCTTCTTGGCAAAATGCTGCGCCAGTTCCGAAAGTGTGCGCGGGCTGTCGGCTTCGTCCAAATAGTCGAGCAGCGGCTTGAAGATGACCTCGGCGCGCTCGCTTAGATACTCATCGATTAGGCGTAACGCGTGTTCAATATCTGCCAGCTGTTGATGACCGTGGAGCAGGTCAGTGTAGATTGCGCGGAAAAGAGTTGGATTGTAGCGCAACGCTTGGTCGAGCACCTCGCGGCCGGGCGCTTCGCCCTGCCAGATCGTCTCGACGCGGGCCAGACTGTTGGCCACGTTGAGCAGCCAGACGACGCTGTATTGGGCATCCTGCTTGACATAGAGCCACTTCTCCACCTTGTCGAGCAGCGCCGGAACCGCGGAGACCGCGGCGAGCAGTTGATATTCACGGTCACGATCACCGATGCGGTTTGATTCAGCAAACCAGGTTGCAATCGATTCATCCTTGCAGAGCAGCAACTTGGCATGAGCACGAATGGCGTGGCTAAAAGAGCCTTGCAGTGCGGCGTCGAGATCATGCTTAAATTTGCCGCGCGAGATGACCGTGGCCGAAATATTGATCCCTTCTTCTACCAAATAGACATGGCGGCCATCACGCCCCAAGCCATCCTGCTGAATAATGTCCATATCAATATCAGATTTTTCCCACGCTTCGCCACGCGCCACACTGCCATAGACGATGGCGGCCAGGATATAAGGGTCTTTTTCCAACTTGGCTGTCAACGCCTCCAGCGCCGCCCGATAACGCGCTTGCACCTCGGCACTGACTTGCATGGGTTTTGCTTGCATTGCCTGCTCCTCCTTTGTCGACCCTTTCGAAGAATGACATCAACCGAGCAATCTTACACGGGCATAGTTGACATCTCCTGTCATCTATCAATCGGCAAAGATCCAGCGCGTCATCGTCTGCAAGTCACCGCCATTCCACGCCAACACTTTGGTTGGCTGCACATACCAATAGGGTGAACCTTGTGCCACTTGATACTTCGTTTGAAATTGCGTATCCAGCCGTCGCCATTCGTTTTCATCAATTTCCTCGTCTTCGATGATATAGGCATTCCCCTCAATGATGACCACCTGTTCCGCATCCGGCAGATGCACCGTGATCCGGCTATCGCGCAGGAGATTGCGTGCCCACTTGGTATTGGGACGCCCTTCAAAGTGCACTCGGTTGTTATCCCAGATCCCCCAAACCGGCACGGCATGCGGTTGGCCGTCACCACTGGTCGTCGCAAGCCAGTAATATTTCGACTGCGTCATCTGCGTTACAACAAAATCCCAGGTCAACAGGTTATCGCTGTGTTCCGGCATCTGATAGCCTTCAACCTTCTTCACGGGGATCGCATGAGGTATGATAGGGTCAGGAAACATATAGGTTTCTCCTTGAAATTTGATTACGCGGGCGGCACCTGGACCAGCCCCTCGCGCCGCACGCGCCGGATACCACTGGTCACGAGAAGATAGCCCACCCCGCCGTAGATTGTCAACTGAACTATGAGTGCACCCAAATGCGACCAGAATGGTTCCGCGTTGGCCGTTACCGGCGCCAGCAACAACCGTGCGCCAATGAAGCCCTGTGCCTGCGGAAAGATCCAGGTCGCCTGGCGCAACCAATCGGGCAACACTTCCACCGGAAAGCTCTGCCCCGAGACGACCACGCTCAATGTGCCCAATAGATTGGCCAGCACATTCTGGTTGACGGCGCGCAGCGCGTAGGAGTGTAGAAAGAGGCTGCTCATCACCATCTCATAGCCGATCTGCGCCACAGCAGCTAACACGAGATAGAGCACGACCACCGGGATCATGCCCATGCGGATATTGAAATCCACCCCAAAGTAGAGCCCAAAGACCCCAAAGATCACGACAAATTGGATCAGCAAGGTCGTGAGGGTATAACCGACAAAATCGAGCACCCGATTGGCCACCAAATTGTAGAGCAGCGGATCAGTCGGGCTCATCGACCAGCGCTTAAAGTCGGCACCAAAGATGCCATATTGAAAGAATTGGCTGGGCGAAAAGAAACCGCCCACGCCAAAGACCGTGGCAATAAAGCTGCCGATGAGTACATAGGCGAGATAGCTCTGGTCATAATTCTCCAGCGACGCCACCTGTACCGACCGGAACATCGTGCCGATAAAGAACCAACTGAGCAATCCCACCACACTGTTCACCAGCGCGAGCAGCAGCCCCATCTTAAAGGTCGCGCGGATCGACCACTGAAAGCGCAGGAAGAGAAAGCTCAGGCGCACGGCCCAATGGAGATCGGTCACAAATTGGCCCAATTTACACCTCCACCACCGTCATCGGGCGCGGCTGCTTGCCGTCAATATCACTGAAGCCTGTAATGGTTTGCTCATAATGCTCCTATTGGTGGGATAAATGGTTGGTTTGCCCTTTGGGGTTGGTGGGCGGCGTGATCAATTGCAGCAGAACATCACCAAAGGACATTGGTTGTGTTTGAATCGAAATCAGACGACAGTTCGCTTGCAACAAGGGCGGGAGTAAGATGGTGAGCGTTGCACTGCTATCATCTACCATCATCTTCGTTTCGACCAGACCGTTACGCTGAATTGTCTGTAGAGTGTCTACGCCTGGGCAGGCCGGCAATACGAGCAACGGCATTTGCCCATCCGGTACATAGACCAGTTGCAGCGCCTCGCGCCGGCGGACCATGCGCCGCAAGTTGGCCACCGAATCCTTGGCCAGCACCCGCCCGCGGTCAAGCACGATTACCTCATCACACAGGGCCTCAATATCATCCGGTTGGTGGGTGGCGAGCAGCATGGAAAAGTTGTCGCGGCGCAGTTCTTGGCCAACAAAGTGGCGGAGATAACGCTGCGTCACCAAGTCCAGCCCGATAAAGGGTTCATCGAGCAAGAGCAGCGAGCGACCATAAGCGCGCTGCAACAAAATTGCAACGATGACCTGCAGCTTGATACGCATCCCCTGGCTGTAGCGCGCGGCGCGGTCATCGAGCCGATCGGCGAGGTCAATGGCTTGGGCCAGTTCCTCGATTTGATCGGCCAGTGGCCCCGGTTCGACGTGATGCATGAGCAGAAATTTTTCAATATTCTGCCGCCCGGTAAAGGCCCAGGTGATGGCGTCGAGCCAGCCAAAGATTGGCACAATAAACTTGCGCACCGTAGCCAGTTCTGTGCGCATATCATGACCAAAACAGTGGACCGAGCCACTGTCCGCCGGAAAGACACCGCCCAGGATCGAGAGCAGTGTCGTCTTGCCCGAGCCATTCTTGCCAAAGAGACCCACAACTTGCCCCGGCTCGACGGTGAAGGAGATGTTGTCAAGCGCCGGAATCGTGGTCACTTCACGGCTACCCAGCACGCCAAAGGTTTCGCCCAACAGCAGGCGGGTGAGAGAATGCAGGTGGGGTGAACGGGGGGCAACGGCGGATTGCCGCGGCTTGACCACCTGATACGCTTTGCAGATTTGGGTTAACGCCAGGGCATGAACCATTGTGCGGTACCTTTGGCTTCGACAACTTCTGATCGCTAACCGGCAGTGTAGCATCCATCACACGTCACCTCTTGTCATATTTTAAGCTCAGCCTCCGCTCATTGCCATAAAAACAGAACAAACATGCTATTTTTTGTGGCATTTGTATGAGCATCTGTGGTATAATACGAACACAGCCAAAGTGATATCAATTGCCTCTGCAAGTACCATGAATGAGCGACCTGTTTCCCAGTGGCAGGTTGTCTTTCATTCATGGCCTCACAACCGGCAATTGGTATATGTGGAGGGACAAAAATGACTACCCTATTTGCCGACTACGATCTCGCAAAGTATGACGAAGAAATCGCACCAGAGGAGTTAACGGAATTGGGATCGTTTAACCACAGTTACTTGCAGACTAAGCTGGCAGTGCTGCTATTCGCCTTAGAGGATTATACGGCCCTGACCGAACTCAGCTTGGATGTCAGCGGGTTAGATGATGAAATCTTACGCGCAAAATTCAAGGATTCCATCAAGCCCGACATCAGTGTCTACAGTCGCCGTGCGCTCGATATTACAGAAGATGTGCTGAAAATGGCGGAGATGCCGTTGCTGGCCATTGAGATTCTCTCACCGATGCAGGCGGTACAGAGCTTAATCGATAAGGTGCACGCCTATTTTGCGCTCGGTGTCCGCTCTTGTTGGATCGTCTATCCCTACAATCGCTCGGTTACGGTCTATACTTCACCCAAAACCTTTACGACATATTCCACGGGTGATGTCGTTGATGAGACACTTAATCTGCGTCTACCACTGGCTGAGATATTTAGCTAAACCAAAGGAAACGACAGATGGCGTACAGTGAAGAACTTGCCCAACGGGTGCGGGTTGCGCTCCAAGATGAACTTGGCGTGCGCGAGCAGAAGATGTTTGGCGGATTGTGTTTCATGCTGCGCGGCAACATGTGCTGTGGCATCGTGCAAGATCGGCTGATGTTGCGGGTCGGAACTGAGCAATATGCCGCGGCGCTGGAGCGCCCCTACGCCCACAAAATGGATTTTACCGGGCGACCGATGAAAGGCATGATCTATGTTGATGGAGAGGGTGTTGCCACCGACGAGGCGCTAGTGGATTGGATGCAGTGGGGAGTTAATTTTGCAGGATCGCTGCCGCCGAAGTAAATACTATTTCTTGTCAGCCAAGGTCTCGTTCCAGATTCAACTGATGCAACAGATCACGCAGTGTTACCTGACGCTGTTGTGCCAATGCCCAAAGTGCTTCTGCGCGCGCGACGTCAGCTTCTTCAACCAAGTCGGTCAATTGAAGAAGCTCTCTACGCTCTTGCTCCGCAATCTGTTCTTCCTCTTGTTTTTGGCTTAGTTCTCTTAGTCGGTCAGCTTGCGCTGGTGGCAGCTGCCACTGGATGATAGAAAGCAGTTCGGCTTCCTCCTTGCGACGTATCTGCAACTGACGTGCTTCCTGCAAAAGTTCATCAAGCTCATTCGTGGGCAACTTTTCCATTGCTGCCAATAAATCTGGGAGAGCAATCTGAGCCGAAACTTCAATAACGGTCATCGTAGGTTTCCAATCCACCTATAGTGCGGTTGGCTTGAAACCGGTAGTTTCTACACCAGCAAAACTACCGGTTTCAAACAGAGCTCACTTTATCTGTTAGCGCAATAGATTGTCAAACATTATCTCGCCTGGAACTTCCAGTATAGATCAAGACCCTTCCTGCGCCAAAAAGAGTTCTAATTCAGCCGTCACCTGCTGCCGAATCTTTGTAAACCACGCCCCGTCAAAGCCCCCACCAGCCTTCTCCTTCAGTACTTGCAAATGTTCCTCCCACAATTCTAGTAGTCGGATGTATCCACGCGCCAATGCAGTTGGTTGTAACCGAGCTGGATCACCCTGCACATAAGTCTCAAGGAATTGCTCACACCACGCTTTTGGCATGAACTCGTTGAAATGTTTGTAGCGCGTCGAGTAGCCCATATCCAGCCGCCGGTACATCAGCTTAATCAGCTCGTTGCGCATGCGGTCGAGCTGCCAGATCGCCGAGTACCACTCACCACTATAGAAAATCGCCGGCACCTGCACCATTGTCGTCATGTAAATGTTGAAGTAACCCTGAACCAACTCGGGGGTGAGTTCGTCCCAGGCAGCCCAGGCCTTGCCGTGCTGTTCCGGAGGAAGTTGCACAAAATGGGGTCGGCCATCGGACAGGCGGGAAAAGAGGAGTTCCCACTCATACATCGTCCGCCCCTCTACTTCACTCGTCTTCACTGCGGCCAACTCTACCGTCACTGCCTCTGCGGTAATGGCACGGATGAAACGCGTTTCCACGATCACATATTGACCTAAACCAGCCAACAGCGGCGTGCGGTCGGTTTCCCACAGCTCGCCATAGGCGTCGTCGGCCAGTGCAACGCGTAGGTCAATATCCGAGCCAGGGTTGCCCCGCCCCGACGCCAGGCTCCCTTCAAGCCAGATCGCGTCGATGGCAGGAATCTGTTTCAGCGTTGGCAGCCAGCGCTCGAGAATCGTCCACTGTTTGGCAGTTTGTGGTGTTGCAGGCATGGGTCTTACTCCTTTGTAGAGCATGAGGGCAGGGAGCAGGTGTCAGTCACTGTCCGTGAGATTACGCGCTTTGCGATTTAGCGCTTGGGCAGTGACTGCCACTTCGCTCACTCCCAACGCCGCCCCGCGTTGATCGCTTGCTTTTCCGCAAAGGCTGTCTCCAGATCAATCTCCAATTGGTTGGCGAGATCACACAAGTTCCAGACAATGTCATAGATCTCGTGGCCAATGTTGCGCTTGATCTCGCTGAGGTCGGTTTCGCCCGGATTCCACTCCAGGCGGGTCAACTCTTGCGAAAGTTCACCCACTTCGCTGATCAGATAGCGAAAGCGCTGGCTGGGATTGCGGTCGGTCCAGCCTTGCTGCTGACAGAATTCAGTTGCATGTTCTTGCAATTCACGAATGGTCATGGTGCATGAAATCACTTTCTTGGCTGCCGACACCACAGCGGTGACTTATCAGCAAGTGCAAGCACAAGGCGTTGGACAAAAGACACCACTTCCCCGATCTGTTCGCCGCTGACCCAATCAAGTGTATCCGCCGCAGTATGCATGATATTTTTCATCTCAAGTGAACTTATCGGGATACTGGGAATTCCGTTGGCGTAAAAACCATAGTGGTTGCTTGCGGGCCAGCCATTGACACCAAGGATGGCAGGATAATCCAACTTCACTTTATCAACTAGTGCTTTGAGTTCAGCCGAGCAAGCCATGGTGGCCACGGTATTGGGACTGAGAGCAAGACCAATGCCATCTAGGTTGATAACGGCCAACACATCGTCCAATTTAGACGGTTTGTAGAGGGCGGCAATCTCCTGTCCATAAACAAAAGGCGGTATCGCCAGACCAAACTGACCAAGATAGGGATCTTCGTAACTATCCTCAATGCCATACTCCTCGGCGCTAAAGGCAATAAACTCAATAGTCACTGGTGGCGATTCCACAGCATACTGTTCTGCCAAGGCGAGTAGCGCAGCCACCCCAGATGCGTTGTCCCACGCACCTGGAGTACCATTTTTGGTGTCGTAGTGCGCACAGAGAATGATCCGGTGCGTTCCTATCGACCTGGTCAAGCCAATCAGATTAGCGGTTTCGCCCGGTTTCATTACGCTGCTAATCTTCAGTGTGATAGGCAGGTGGGAGTGTTGCAGGATACAGCGGCCGACTTCAGCAGAAACGGTCACCGATGGAATATTGAGCCGTATATCTTCTAGCAAAATCGGATTGTAGCGATGGGACAGGTTGACGGCAATGATAGCTTTAGGCGCTTTCTGACGTAACAACTGGCCAATGGTACAGTCCCGTTCAGGCAAATAGATCGCATGGTCGACCAGGCTCATGATGGGATCGGTGGTTAACTCACCGCAAAGCAGCAAAATACGGTTCGTGGCATCAACAGCAGCCAATTCGGCGAGCGTGCGCACGACAGCAAGCGGCGCAGCGACGGTACAGGATGGTGAATACGTGTTAGGAATTGCGTCGAAAGTCGAACCACCGATCTGCAATTGACATTCATCTGCTGACCAAGCGGGGCAAGGATAGGATTGACGCTGTAAGGTCAATTTTGTGGTACGGAATATTTCTTCAATGTAGTCGGCAGCAGCCAAGTTGCCCGCAGTGCCAATCATGCGCGGCCCAATGACTACAGCTAAATGCTCAAGATGACGTTGTAACAGATGGTGCAGATGCATTATCTCTACCCTCCGATATACTCGCTGCGATCATAAGTCAGTGCGCTGTGGCGTACAAAACAATGCTAGAATACCGCACGAATGTTGACGTCTATTGTCATGTTTTAGAATGCGTGTCCGCAAGCAACTTAATGAGTCGTGTGGTACCTTGCGTTGTAACTATGGCCTCTATTGCTTGTAGTGCTGCGAACAAATCGTCTGCTGGGATTGTCGGCAACTGTTCTAGCTGCCGCTGGGCGCGCTCGAAAATTTTAGCTTCCTCGCTCATGCCGTTTTGTTGATTCAGTTGCTTTTGCAACAAGAGCAGTGGATAGACCGCGCCAAAGACAGTGTTTGTGCCCAGCGGATCATGTTCAACGTTTGGCGCAAAACTCATCGACTCCGGGGCCACAGCGCTGATGTGCAGAAACTGTTGGCGCGCTCGGCTCAGCAAGCTCTCCGTTGCCTTGAAAGAGCGCCCCAGAATCTGTGCAATTTCTTCGACGGATAAACCAATATAGTAGCGCAACAACAGTGCATTTTGTGTAACTTCGGGCAGTTGAGATAGCAACTCACGAGTTTCCGTGTGGGTCACATCCGAAAGCGCAACTGTGGTTGTTTGACGCCGCCAGTAATCGGCAACCTTGCGATGTGCAATGCTGTAAACAAATGTAGAGAGTTTAACATCGTTGGCAAATTGCTTAATCGTGCGCACGGTTCCGATGAGGATTTCACTCAAAACATCGTCAACACTCTCCGCCGTCGGCAACCTGTACGACAGATATTGACGCAGTTTGGCGCTATAGTGATCGGCAAATTTTTCCCACGCTTCCGGGTCGCCCGCTTGGAGAGCCGCTACAAACGCGGTATCTTCAGAAAAATTATCATCTTTGGTCGCCATCTCTACTCCTTTCCTGTTACCGAAATTCCTTTGGTCAACGGCCAGTGCGCCACCCCCAAAATCCGTTTAATGAGCCGCATGGCGTGGTCGGCGTCGCCCGTCTGCGCGGCCGCCTCCAAATAAGGCACCAGATCACGCACCATGCGGGTGTTGCACCAGGCAACCACTAGATTTTCTTGCTCGGGTAGCGAGAGATTCAGTGCCACTGCCATCTGGTGAATCAGGCCCAAATTGTCGGGCAAGCGCTTGTTCTTGCGCCAATTGCTGACCGTGGCAGCTTCGACATGCATCTGCTCGGCCAGATGGGCCGCCACGACCTGCTGTTTGCAGAGATAGTGTTCAAACAGTTCAGCAAAGAGGGTGTACGCTCTCAGCTGACTGAGAAATTGTTCAACGGTATTGTCGGGATTGGACATCGCAACCTCAGATCGTTGATAGGTGAATGGATGTGTCTATTGCTTGGGTTCATTGTTGCTTGGGTTCATTGTTGGTTGGGTTCATTGTACAACCAATTTGCGCGCTGTCCATTAACGCTCCCGTTAATCTCCTCGCGGGCAGGGTGTGTACCACATGTTTGGCATGAGATGGGACGATTTCGATGGTCCTTTGTTGTCATGCCAAAAGAATGGAACGCACGATCGCGGGCAAAACAAGACAAGCTTTGTCATATTTCTGTGTTATAATCATAGGGTTGCGACGAATGCCATAGCTACAAAAGGAGTCCACATGCGCGCCGACCGTCTCATTTCGATTATGCTGCTGCTCCAAGTCCACCGTCGATTGACCGCCCGCGATCTGGCCGACCGGCTCGAAGTTTCCGAACGCACCATCCATCGTGATATGGAAGCACTCAGCACCGCGGGAATTCCCGTCTATGCCGAGCGGGGAGTCGGTGGCGGCTGGTCGTTGGTGGAAGGCTACGAAACAAATCTCACCGGCCTCAGCGACGCCGAGATTCAGACGCTCTTTCTCTCCAAGCCGGCACGCCTGCTGACCGATCTGGGCTTGCAGTCGGCGTCGGAATCGGCAATGAATAAGTTGCTGGCGGCGCTGCCGGCCATGCAACGCCGCGACGCCGAGTATGTGCAACAGCGCGTTCACATCGATCTCAATGGCTGGTCCAACACCCAAGAGACGGTGACTTACCTGCCCCTCCTGCAAGAGGCGATCTGGCAGGAACGAAAAATCAAAATCGTCTATGAACTGAGTACCGGCCCCGTCGTCACGCCGGTGCTTGAGCCGCTGGGGCTGGTCGCCAAGGGCAATACCTGGTATCTGGTGGCGGTCTTCAAAGGCAACAACGCGGTCTATCGGGTCTCCCGGATCTTCAACGCCTGCTTGCTCGACGAGCCCTGTGAACGGCCGAAACACTTTGATCTCGCTGCCTTTTGGGCCGAGTCCTCAGCCCAGTTCTTTGCAAAGCTGCCCCGCTACCCGGTAGAAGTGTTGGTACAGCCGGCAATTGTAGACACCTTACGTTGCTGGCGCCGCTGTGGCACCGTCGAGCGGGTCTCACCACCCGAAGCCGATGGGCGACAGCGCGTCACCTTGATCTTTGAGACGGCAGAAGAGGCCTGTGCGCAATGTCTCAGCTTTGGCGCTCAGTTGGAGGTGCTCACTCCCTACGAGCTGCGACAGCGGGTGATTGAAGAGGCACGCGCCGCGCTCGCCCAGTATGCGCACCAGATGATTGCCCCTCACCGGCGCCAACAGGCGGCATAAACAGTTCGTCACAATGGTCAATTCCATGTTGCAGCGCGGTTCGCATCGCTCACGCGCCCTTCCAAAGCGTCCCCAAGGGCAGGAGACCCGGGGCAAGACGGCACGTAACCGCCTGCGCCGCGTCGACAACTTTGTCGCGCTCTATGACCCGGCGTTGTTACAACGCAGCACCCACGACTACACGCAGTCTTATTTTGTCGACCTGGGCTACGGTGCCGAACCCTTCACCACCCTGGAGAGTGCCGCGCGCTTGCGGCGGCTCAACCCCACACTGCCGGTTCTCGGCGTGGAAATTGATGGGGAACGGGTGGCAACCGCCCTCCCCTATGCCGATTCGATCACCCATTTTCGTCTTGGCGGCTTCAATCTGCCTTTGCAACCAGGGGAAACGGTGCGGTTGGTACGCGCCTTTAATGTATTGCGTCAATACGACGAGGCCGCGGTTGCCGATGCCTACGCGATGTTGGCGCAACAGGTGATGCCGGGCGGTTTGTTGATCGAAGGCACCTCGGATCCCTTCGGTCGCCTTTGGGTGGCCCACGTGATGCGTCGTCTGCCAACTGCGCCATCATGGCTGCACGAGGCCACTGTTTTCAGCACCAATTTTCGCACCGGCTTTGATCCCAGCGAATTTCAGGCCATCCTCCCCAAGGATCTGATCCATCGGATGGTGCCGGGAGAGCCAATTTATGATTTTTTTCAGGCGTGGAAACGGGCCACCCTCGAATCGATTGGGACAAAAACGTGGGGGGTGAGACAGTGGTTCGCCACGAGCGCCCAAGGGTTGGCGACTCGTGGCTATCGTGTTGACCTACGCCACCGTTGGTTGAAGCGAGGATATCTGCTCTGGCTGGGGCCCACGGCCCTGTGTGGCGCTCGGGATGCGTAGGGGCGCGCATGACGTACCCCATGGGATGACCAGTAGCAGAAATGCCGTGCGCTCGCGCTAGTAAAGCGTTGCCAAAAACGCCTGCACGACCGCCAGATAGCGTTGCGGCTGTTCACGACGAATGCTGTGACCGGCACCGGGGATGTGAGCAATCTGAACGCGACTATTCAACGCGGCAACCGCTTCGGCGGTCTCTTGACTCACAATTGCTCCTTTCTCCACATCCGCCGTGATCAACAAGGTTGGGCATTTGATCTGCGGCACCATCTCCCACCACGGCATCGACGAAACCCGTGCATAGTCGAGAGCTTTGGGATCGACCTGTTGCTTGGCGGCGGTCCAGCCGTCGTATTCGGCATCGGGCCAACCTGGGCGTTCTATGCGTCCCTTGGCCAGCAACGCGCTGATTGTGAGCTGATTCTTGCTCAGAATATCGGCGCGCCATGCTTCCGCTCGCTCCACACTTTCCGGACCACCACTGGCGTGCGAGCGTGGTCGCCACGGTGGATCTTCGAGTAGCGCACCTCGCACCAACTGCGGATAGCTCGCCGCCAATTGCGTTGTTGTGCCACTACCCATTGAATGCCCCAAGACCGCCGGCCGCGCCAAGCCCAATGCCTCGATCAGACCGGCATAGTCTGCCGCATGATCGGCATTGGTATAGCCGCTCTCCGGCGCTGAGGAAAAGCCATGGCCGCGCGCATCGGGCATGACACAATCATACGTTTCCGCCAGTACCTGCGCAATCGGCTTCCAACAGAGGCCGTTGTCGGTGAGACCGTGGGCGAGCACAAGCGGTGGTTTGTTACCGCCGCTGCGGTAGTAGTGCATGGTAATGCCATTGGTCTGAACGCTACCGGCGCTCCAACGAGACATGAGTTGCTCCTTCGATTTGTAACTGTTGCATGTAGTTTTGTAAAGCGTAAAACGTAAAGCGTGAGACGTAAAGCGTAAAGCGTAAAGCGTAAAACGTAAAGTGTAAAACGTGGGGGCAACGACGTTGTTACGTTTCACGGTTCACGTTTTATTCTCCAATGCCGCGGCCAATACGGCAACCATCTCCTGAAAATCGGGCTTGGGCTCTTCCGGCGTCACCTTGCCGACCGAGGTGCCGGCGACGTGGCGGTAGATATCGGCTGCGCCCAGGAAGATATTGGGCGTTAACCCGACATCGCCAAAGGTCTGCGCAATCTCTTCCATCTCGCCGACCCAACGATGGGCTTTGGCGGCCATGCCAGGCAGTGCACTTTGCATCGATTGATAGCGAGCGGCCTGGCTGTTTTCAAACTCGGCAGCCAGGGCGTCGGCGACACCCAGCGCCGAGGCTGCGGTCAAAATTTCGGTATAGAGTGCGGTGGAGCCTTTGGTCAATGCGCCGTAGCACATCTTGATCGCCGAGGCCTGCCCAACCTCACTCTGCATGTCGATAATATTTAGCCCAAAATCGCGCAAGTTCGCCAAGGTTGCCGCGTGTTCGCCCGCGGCGTAGATTCTTGTACTTTCAAAATCGCGCGGCGGACCACCGATGATCGAGGCATCGACAAAGTGACTACCGGCCTTTGCGATGATTTGCGCAATGGCCTTGGTTGTCTCCGGCGCAATGGCGTTGCAGTCGGCGTAGAGCACGGCGGCATCGGTGCGCTGGAGGGCTGCTGCCACCCCTTCTGCCGCCGCCGTCGCCTGATCGGGGACCAGGATCGAGAGAATGATATCTGCTTCGTGCACCATGCGGTCTGTGGTGCCGACATCTTCGATGCCGGCATTGGCTGCCAATTGCCGCGTGCGTTCACTGCGATCGTCAAGCGCTGCGATCACGCGCAGACCGTGG